>Ga0105048_10001927_pt1 | contig 33659 bp, 31 predicted proteins | sample MAT05_FD_78382 | JGI IMG/M metagenome (GOLD analysis project Ga0105048, IMG submission 78382) | Freshwater microbial communities from Lake Fryxell liftoff mats and glacier meltwater in Antarctica - MAT-05 | ecosystem: Environmental > Aquatic > Freshwater > Ice > Liftoff microbial mat | place... | reverse complement strand
TACAAATGCCATATATTGTTGAAGAACTATGTAATGGATGTGGAATATGTGAAAATGTCTGCCCGCTGGAAGGAAAGCCGGGGATCGAAATTTTTGCTGTAAAAAACAGGAATCCTATTGAAATATCTGTAAATGACACCACCATCAAACTACCAATCAAGAAGGAGAATACAAATTATGGTTACTGAAATTAAACTCGGTGTCAGCTCCTGTCTGCTTGGTGAACATGTACGCTATGATGGTGGCCATAAGCATGACCATTACATTACAGATATTCTTGGACAATATTTCACATTCATTTCTGTGTGCCCTGAGGTAGGATGCGGTTTACCAACGCCAAGGGAATCAATGAGGCTTGAAGGTGATCCTGCCAATCCAAGGCTGATAACCGGCAAGAGCAGGATAGACAAGACAGATCAGATGCTTGTTTTCTGCTCAAATAAAACGGTAGAACTTGAAAATGAAGACCTCTGCGGTTTTATTTTTAAAAAGGACTCTCCAAGTTCAGGACTATACAGAGTTAAGGTTTATAACAATGGAGTTGCTATTAAAAACGGAAGCGGCCTTTTTGCAGCAGCAGTAGCCCGTAAATTTCCACTACTCCCGATGGAAGAAGAAGGGCGTTTAAATGACATGCCTATCAGAGAAAATTTTATTGAGAGGGTATTCAGTTACCGTCGTTGGAAGGACTTTCTGACCGGCAGCCCAGCAGTCGGAAAACTAGTGGAATTTCACACCAGACATAAGCTTTTAATGATGGCCCATAGTCCTCTGATATACAGGGAAATGGGAGCCTTGGTTGCACATGGTAAAGATTTGACAACATCAGAGTTACTTGGAAGATACGAAGGGTTATTTATGAAGGGATTATCTTTGCACGCTACTACAAATAAAAATACAAACGTATTACAGCATATAATGGGATACTTCAAAAAGCATCTGTCACATGAGGAAAAATCAGAAATGATAGAACTGATTGAACAGTATCATGCAGGAATTTTACCGTTGATTGTTCCCATAACAATTCTCAAACACTATATTAACAAATATGATCAAGAATATTTAAAAAACCAGATCTATCTTTCACCACACCCTGCACAACTGATGCTCAGAAACCATGTCGATTTGACAACTCCATAACTGTTAAAAACTAAAAAGGCCCTCTGATTTTTCAAAGGGCCTTTCTTTTAAATGTAAACAAAAACTACTTAATTCTACTAGCGTACAATGGAAAGCGCTTCATCAGTTCATTTACCTGCGTTTTAATGGCCAACAGCTTTGCTTCATTTCCGATATTTGCAACTGCATTGGCAATAAATTCTGCCACAGCATCCATTTCAGACTCTTTTAAGCCATGTGTAGTTGCTGCAGGTGTACCAATGCGGATACCGGATGTTACAAACGGTGAACGGGTTTCAAATGGTACAGTATTCTTATTAACTGTTATTCCAGCTATATCAAGAGCCTCTTCTGCTGCTTTACCTGTAATTTCAGTGCCTGAGAAATCGAGCAACATCAGATGATTGTCTGTGCCGCCACTGGTAAGTTTAAATCCACGTTTAATAAGAGATTCAGCAAGTGCCTTGGCATTTTCAACTATCTGCTGCTGGTACAGCTTGAATTCAGGCTGCAGGGCTTCTTTGAAGGCAACTGCCTTGGCAGCAATGACGTGCATCAATGGTCCACCTTGTATGCCTGGGAATATCTGTGAATTGATCGACTTGGCAAACTCCTCACGACAGAGAATCATGCCACCTCTTGGGCCACGAAGTGTCTTGTGAGTAGTTGTAGTAACATATTCAGCATATGGGACTGGATTAGGATGAACTCCCGCAGCGACCAAACCTGCTATATGTGCCATATCAACCATTACTGAAGCACCGACTTTGTCTGCAATTGCACGAAATGCAGGAAAATCAAGCGTACGTGGATATGCACTGGCACCAACTACAATCATTTTAGGTTTATGCTCAATTGCAAGTCTCTCAACTTCTTCATAATCTATTGTTTGAGTTTCAGGGGAAACACCATAGGGAACAATATTAAAAAAACGACCTGAGAAGTTAACTGGACTACCGTGTGTCAAATGACCACCATGAGAAAGGTTCATTCCCAGGATTGTGTCCCCAGGTTTTAATGCTGAAAAATAAACCGCCATGTTTGCCTGTGAGCCGGCATGTGGCTGAACATTGGCATGTTCTGCACCAAAAAGCTGTTTAGCCCGCTCAATTGCAATATTCTCCACCACATCAACATGCTGGCAGCCGCCATAATAGCGCTTGCCGGGATAACCTTCAGCATACTTATTGGTCATGATGCTGCCTTGTGCTTCCAGAACGGCCTCAGACACAAAGTTCTCAGAAGCAATCAGCTCAAGATTATACTCCTGGCGTGCTGTTTCCTTGCTAATAGCATCAGCAACTTCAGCATCGAAACTTGATAAAATAGACATGTAATCTCCTTCTTTACGAAATTTCTTTACACAAAAGAGAAACGGGACTTTATTAAAGTCCCGTCGTTGGATCTTATCACAATAACACTATTTACTGTATTTTTTTTCTATTTCAGTAATCAAGGACAACCTGTTTTGATGGCGACCACCTTCAAAAGTCGCATCCATCCATTCTCCAACCAAATCGCAGGCTTTTTGTTCATCAAGAATACGACCTCCAAGAACAAGCACATTAGCGTTATTGTGCTCTTTGGACATGCGGGCCATAAAAGAATCTGTTACAAGAGCTGCTCTTATGCCAGGTACCTTATTGGCAGCAATTGACATCCCGATTCCAGTCCCACAAATCAGAATACCAAGTTCTGCTTCACCATTTTTTACCGTTTCGGCAACTTTCAATCCAAACTCTGGATAATCTACCGAATCAGTAGAATCAGTTCCAGCATCCAATACCTGAATCTGCCGTCTGTTGAGATAACTCTTCAGAGCTGTCTTTAAATTCAAGCCGCCGTGATCACTACCGATAACTATCATTTAACTGGCACCTAAATTTTCTTGAAAAGCAAAGTTGCGTTTGTACCGCCAAAACCGAAAGAGTTACTCATCGCATACTCAATTTTGGCATCACGGGCTGTATTGGCTACATAATCCAAATCACAATCTGGGTCCGTTTCAAACTGGTTGATGGTTGGAGGAACTACACTCTTTTCCATTGCCTGACAACAGTAAACAGCTTCAACTCCACCAGCAGCGCCAAGAAGATGACCGGTCATAGACTTTGTTGAAGAAATCATGAGTTTTTTTGCATGTTCACCAAAAACGGTCTTGATCGCCATTGTTTCATAAAGGTCGTTATAAGGAGTTGAAGTTCCATGAGCATTTATATAATCAACCTGTTCAGGATTTACGCCGGCATTTTTGAGAGCCATATTCATACAACGTGCAGCGCCTTCACCATTTGGTGTAGGGGCGGTCATATGATAAGCATCACCTGTCAAGCCATAGCCGACAATCTCAGCGTAAATTTTAGCCCCTCGCTGTTTGGCAGACTCATATTCTTCCAGAATAACTATACCTGCACCTTCACTCAAAACAAAACCGTCACGATTTTTATCAAACGGACGTGAAGCTGTCTCAGGACTTTCGTTACGTGTTGACAGTGCCTTCATTACTGCAAATCCACCAATACCAAGCGGTGTAACGGTCGCTTCAGTACCGCCAGCAATCATTGCATCAGCATCACCACGTTTAATCATATGAAAGGCATCGCCGATAGAATGAGTAGCAGTAGCACAAGCCGACACAGTTGAACTATTAGGTCCCTTAGCACCGTATTTGATTGAAATCTGACCTGGGGCGAGATTAATAATTAGCATAGGAATAAAGAATGGAGAAATCTTCTTATATCCACCATCCTGCATTGCCGTGTGATATTTTTCAATTGTCGGCAATCCACCAAGGCCTGACCCGACGAGAACACCAACGCGTTCTGCATTTTCATCGGTTATTTTCAAACCGGAATCTTCCATTGCGAATTGGGCTGCAGCCAGCGCATACTGAATAAAAAGATCCATCTTCTTGATCTCTTTTTTATCGACAAAATCCTCAGCATTGAAATCAATAACTTCGCCAGCAATTTTTACCGGCATGTCAGTTGAATCAAAACGAGTGATTAGACGAACTCCAGATCGACCATTTACAAGCGCATCCCAGTTTTTATCGTTACCGGTACCAAGTGGAGAAACAGCACCGATTCCCGTAATAACAACTCTTCTCATGATAAGTTACTCCCGATATAAAATGACATTCACGACGGCTACAAAATGAAAGAGGGGAGTGGTCTCCCCTCCCCGTTTCAATAGCCAGTTACTGTTTAGCTGTGTTCAACTATGTACTCAATTGCGTCATTTACTGACTGGATTTTTTCAGCGGCTTCGTCAGGGATCTCAAGATCAAACTCTTCTTCCAGAGCCATTACGAGCTCAACTGTATCAAGAGAGTCAGCTCCCAGGTCATCCATGAATGATGCCTCAGGAACTACCAGTGATTCTTCAACGCCAAGCTGCTCAGCTACGATTTCTTTAACTCTTTTTGCGATATCAGACATCTTCCACCTCCGTTTGATGTAAACCTTATTCAGGTTCAATTTTGGTCCAAATAAATGGCACCGCTTTCTTAACAATGAATTTGTTAAAAGTCAAAACATAATTTTTAATTCTACATATACATACCACCGTTAACAGCAAGTACCTGTCCGGTAATGTATGAAGAGTTATCAGAAGCAAGGAATAGCACAGCGTTGGCAATGTCATCACCACTGCCTAGCCTTTCCATTGGAATCTGAGATGCAAGTTCCTGCTTAGCTTTTTCAGATAATGCTTCGGTCATGTCTGTAACGATAAAACCGGGGGCAACTGCATTTACAGTAATATTACGCTTAGCCATTTCTCTTGCATTTGACTTTGTCAAACCGATCATACCGGCTTTGCTGGCGCAGTAATTAGCCTGTCCAGGATTACCCATCTGGCCAACTATAGATGTGATATTGATAACTCTGCCTGAACGCTGTTTGCTCATTATCTTGAAAACTGCCCTTGTGCAAACAAATGCACCTTTAAGATTTACAGACATAACTGCATCCCAGTCTTCGTCTTTCATCCTCATCAGCAAACCATCACGCGTAATGCCAGCATTGTTGACAAGTATATCAATTCTACCAAATTTTTCCAGTGCCGTTGCAACAAGTTGTTCCACATCAGCAGTAACAGCAACATTGCACTGTACAGCAATGGCCTCTTTACCTTGCTGTGCAAGCTCTTCAACCAGTTTCAGACAACCTTCTTTAGTAGTAGCAACGGCGACTATCTTTGCGCCGGCATCTGCAAGTGCCAGCGCAATACAGCGACCAATACCACGCGAAGCTCCTGTTACTATAGCAACTCTATCCTTAACCATGACAAACCTTTCTGTGTCCTGTTTTAACCGTTAAGAGCGGCAATACCAGATGCATCTTCAATATTATTTATTGTGACGCTTTTATCAATTCGCTTAACTAACCCGGAAAGCACCTTGCCAGGCCCAATTTCCAGGAAGTTATCAACACCAAGTGAAACCATCATCTGTACAGACTGCTCCCATAATACTGGAGAGCAAACCTGTTCAATCAGAAGATTCATAACTCTGCTTTTGTCTGCATTTGGAGAAGCATCGACATTGGCAATATAAGGATAAATAATTTCTGAAAATGTGATTGACTCAAGAACAGCAGCCAGTCGATCAGCAGCAGGCTTCATAAGTGCACAATGGAAAGGAGCACTGACAGGAAGAATCATTGCCTTCTTGAATCCACGCTCTCTGGCAATTTCTATGGCCCGGTTCACAGCACCAACATGTCCTGCAATTGCAATCTGCCCAGGAGAATTAAAATTAGCTGGTGACACAACTTCACCTTGTGCAGCTTCAGCACAGATTGATTCAAGACTTTCCTTATCTGCACTCAATATGGCAGCCATAGCACCGGTACCAACTGGTACAGCTTCCTGCATATAAGTACCACGGGCACGCACAGTGCGAACAGCATCAGCAAATGCCATTGTGCCTGAACAAACAAGTGCAGAAAATTCACCAAGTGAGTGGCCGGCCAGAAAATCGGGTTTAATGCCGACTTCATGTTCTAGTACTCGAAGGATAGCGATGCTGGAAGTAAGAATTGCTGGTTGAGTATTTGCAGTAAGCTTGAGCTCTTCTTCACTGCCTTCAAAACAGATATTGGAAAGTTTAAAGCCGAGTGCTTCGTCAGCCTCTTCAAATAGCTGACGTGCTACTGGAAATGATGCAAAAAGTTCCTTACCCATCCCGGAATACTGAGAACCCTGTCCAGGAAAAATAAAAGCGGTTTTACTCATAACAATAACCTCACTAATTCACTTAAGTTAAGTTCTACAAAAAAGCGAACTACCAACGAATAAGGGCAGAACCGTATGTGTATCCTCCACCAAACGCGTCAAGCAGAACAATATCACCCTGCTTAAGCTTACCTTCCCTGTTTGCCTCGTCAAGCGCAATAGGTACAGAAGCGGCGGAAGTATTGCCATATTTATGAAGATTTATAAAAACCTTATCAGAAGGGACTTTTAACCGTTTGCCAACAGCTTCCACAATTCTAATATTAGCCTGATGAGGAATAAACAGAGAAATATCCGCAGCTGTCATGTTATTGGCTTTCAGAGCCGTAAGTGCAGCCTCTTCCATGGACCTAACCGCTTGTTTGTAAACCTCGTTACCATCCATCTGCAGGAAAAAATTGCGTTCTGCAGTGGTACGCTCGCAGCCGACAGGATTTCTGCTTCCAAAGCCTGGTTGATAAAGTGTGTTCCAATATGTTCCGTTACTAAAAAGATGTGTAGACAATATGCCCTCAGCACCTTCTGAAGCCTCGACAATTGCTGCTCCAGCACCATCACCAAAAATGATACATGTATTCCTATCTGTCCAGTCGATTATACGAGACAGAACCTCAGCACCAATAACCAAAACTTTCTTAGCACTACCGGTACTGATATATTTCTCGGCAATTGAAAGTCCACATACAAATCCTGTACAGGCAGCAGAGACATCAAATGCTGTCGCGTTGCGTGCACCTAATTCGTGCTGGATTATGCATGCTGTCGCTGGAAAAGGAAAATCAGGAGTGATTGTACCAAGAATTATAAGATCTATATCTTCGGCATTGATTCCAGCCATTTCCATAGCCTTGCGTGAGGCTTCAACGGCAAATGTTGAGGTATATTCTCCATCTACTGCTATTCTACGCTGCTTGATACCGGTTCTGACTGTTATCCATTCATCAGTTGTATCAACCATTTTCTCTATATCAGCATTTGTAATTATCTTTTCCGGTAAAGCAGATCCGGTCCCGGTGATTTTGGCTCTAAGCAATTTCATACTCATTACACAGCCGCCTGGTTATTTAGATTTTCACGTTGTAAAAAAACAGCATGATTTTCGGTAAGTTTTTCAGTAACGTGTTCGGTTACTCCACTTTGAGCATATTCATTGGCGAATCTAATAGCATTTTTAATAGCTTTAACATTAGAACCACCATGACAAATCATACCAACTCCATTAATACCTATCAATGGTGCACCACCATACTCGGCATAATCAACAATTTTTTTAAAACGACTGAAAGCGCTACGAACGAAAAGATAGCCAATTTTTGATATCCAGCTTTTAAGAATTTCTTCTTTAAGCATTCTTCCGATTGCTTCAGCCAATCCCTCTGATGATTTAAGAACAACATTTCCAACAAAACCATCGCATACGACAACATCTGCTGTTCCCTTGAAAATATCACGCCCTTCCACATACCCAGCATAATTAAGCGATGTTTTTCGTAAAATCGTGTTGGTTTCACGTGTTAGTTCGTTTCCTTTAGAATCTTCTTCACCATTGGAAAGCAGGCCAACCACAGGATTTTCTACTCCCATGGCATATCGAGCATAAACCTCACCCATAATAGCAAACTGAACCAGATGGATTGGCTTACAGTCAACATTACCACCAACATCAAGAACGAGAGTTTTACCTTTTAGTGTGGGGAATATCTGAGCAATTGCAGGGCGTTCAATTCCTTTAATACGCTTAAGGACAAACATACCGGCTGCCATAGTGGCTCCGGAATTACCGGCACTGACAGCAGCACAAGCTTTCCCATCCTTTACCAGATCAAACGCAAGTCGTATTGATGAGTTTCGTTTTTTTCTGACGGCATCAGATGCTGAATCATGCATACCAACTACTTCACTGGCATGACAAATATCAATATCAAGACCCTTAATGGCATGCTTAGCCAACTCGGCCTCAAGACGGGAACTATCACCAACCAAAGTCACTGAAATACCAAATTCACGACAGGCAGCCACTGCCCCGGCGACTTCAACGCCAGGGGCATTATCTCCGCCCATTGCATCTACAGCTACTCTCTTCAATTGTGGTAAAGACACGATAAAGACGCTCTCTTAGAGTGTTTTAGGATTTGCAATAACTTCTTTTCCCTTATAAACACCGCAAGTAGGACAAACACGATGAGGAAGCTTGGGAGATTTACACTGGGGGCATGTTGAAACTGACTGTACAGTCAAAAAATCATGTGCCCTTCTCATGTTTTTACGTGATTTGGATGTTTTCTTCTTGGGTACTGCCATCTTGATTCTCCTTTTTCAGGTGGTTAGGATCTTGCTACCACCATCGCTGTTAACTATTTTACTTTAAAGTCCTTAAGAGCGCTGAACTTGAAATTAAACGCCTTTTCGGTACATCTACATGAAGACTTATTAAAATCGACTCCACATTCTGGACACAACCCCTTGCAACTCTCTTCGCAGAGTGGTTTCAAAGGAATTGCCATTGCAACCTGCTCTTCAATGTCGTGAGTCAGATCTATTTCATCACCGCTATAGACTGAAGAAATCAGATCATCTTCGCTAAGCTCAGTTTCGTCTTCAGTAAAACCTGAATCGACGATTCCTTTTCTAAAAATAATAGTAAAGTATGAACTTATTTTAGATTCATATTCAACAAGACATCGCGAGCAGCACATCTGCACAGAAGTTTTAACATCACCAGAAACCCTAATATGCCCAAACTCTTTTGATGCCGCCAGAGAATAGCTTACAGGAGCAGTAAAAACACATTCTCCAGCCACCTGAGCCTCTAAAAGTGCTGGAAAAAGTTCTATCGCTTTATCGCCGTTTAATTCCAGCGGTTTTACTGAAATATGATCTAAAACAATTTTCAATGGCTTTATCCATAATAAAACATCATGTTACTTAAATTTCAAAATCAAAGTACGCAAGTATATTCAATACAGCCTATTTGTCAAGATTATTTACTCAATAGACTTATCTGCAACGTCCGTAACGCTTGACCACGTCAGCAAAATCAGACCATGAAGCATGTTCTACCTTATCCCAAGAAAATCTCCATGCCCAGTTATCTGTTGCAGTTCCAGGGATATTCATCCTCGCCACGGAATCCAAGCCTAGCAGATCTTGAAACGGAATAATTGCCGTATTAGCAACTGACATCATTGCAGTTCGAATCATACCAGTTACTATCTCATCTTCACAACACCCGATATAATTACAAACATGTAATTGCTGTTGCCTGGATAGTCCATTATACCAACCTAAAGTAGTATCATTATCGTGAGTCCCGGTATATACAACACAATTTCTAGAAAAATTATGTGGCAAATAAGGATTTTCTGGCCCTGAATCAAATGCAAATTGCAATATTTTCATTCCAGAAAATCCACAACTATCTCTCAATTCAACCACTTCAGGTGTAATGACTCCAAGATCCTCTGCTAAAATAGGAAGATCCCCAAGAGCACCCTTCAAGGCTTCAAAGAGTCCATAACCTGGCCCTTTAATCCATTTACCGTTTTTAGCTGTTCTGTGTGAAACTGGCACATGCCATGCGGCCTCAAACCCACGGAAATGATCAATTCGAACAGAGTCAAAAAGCGAAAGGGTATGCCTGATACGCTCAATCCACCACCGATACCCTTCGTTAGAATGTATATCCCAGTCATATAGAGGATTACCCCACAACTGCCCGCTTAAACTAAAATAATCAGGTGGGACCCCGGCCACAAATCTGGGTTTTCCATTATCATCAAGCAGAAACAACTTCCGATTGCGCCAAACATCTACAGAGTCATAGGCAACAAAAATTGGAAGATCACCAATTATCTTAATCTTTTGGGAGTTAGCATAGGAACGCAATGACTGCCATTGACTATAAAACTGCCATTGAATGTACTTTTGAACACCAATTTCTGGTCCCATTTCCACTGAAAGCTTTTCATAAACTCCTGATTTCAAATTAGCGCTTGCTGCAGGCCATTTATGCCAACTGGCACCATTGTAATGTTTTTTCAGTGCCATAAATAATGCATAGTCATGTAACCAAGAAGTTGTATCGCAAAAATGCCAAAAAGATTCCATTCGCTGAGACTTGTTACCTGCAAGGAAAACTGTGGCAGCTTTTCGTAGAAGTTCCATCTTTAATTCTTTTTCAAACGCAAAATCAATCCGATTTCCATGTAAATTTCGCTGACAAGATATTTCAGACAGATCACCTTCTATTACAAGTTGAGAAAGATCAACAAGTAGTGGGTTGCCAGCAAATGCAGAGAAAGAGGAATAAGGTGATTCACCAAATGCTGGTGGTGATAATGGTAAAATTTGCCAAAAAGAAATACCGGCATTTGACAGTAAATCAACAAAGCGCTTGGCATCTCCACCCAAGGTACCTATTCCCTCTGGACCAGGTAAAGAGGTCGGATGCAGTAGCACACCACATGATCTGTCATTTAGCATTTAATTACCTCGATCACAGAAGAATTGAAAACAATTTACAAGATATGCAACTTGTTTATAAAAAACATACTCAAATTACAGAAATCTTTGCAACTAATTCATTTAGATAAAACTCGAATTTAATATTTTGAAGAATATATATTTTTTTGCTATATAATGACTAAATTCAAAAACTAGCTTCATCAATCAAGGAAATTGTGGATAATAAACAGACCGAAATAACTGAAACTGTTTTCGACTCCAAGCCTCTCAGCGCTCTGATTATTGAACTGAATATCGCTCACCGTAATTTCCGCTCCTACCCTAAAGAGCATCCTGTAATCGAAGCTTCCTTCAACAAGGTTATCACATTTTACAATAAACTTTTTACTCTTTATGACCATATCTCGATTGGTGTTGCGCGTGACTCACTGGTCGTTGGTGATGTAATTTTGGATAAGAAAAATATAGTTTTTAGAGATTTTGCAAAAGTACTATATGAACACGGCATTGGTGCACTATTCCTGCATCCTGGCTTAAAAACAGATGAACTCAGAAATTTCAATATTATACTGAGTCTAAAACGTGAAGAACTGCTAAAATATGGCGGCATATCCGCAGTATGGGAAAAATCAAAAATTAGTTCTATCTCCATTGAACCAATTCAATACGAGCTATTTAGTGCCACAGAAGCAGGATCTATATCAGCAAATAAACTTCAACAGCCTCAAAAAGGGTTGTGGGAAACCTTTACCCGTAGTCTTATCCAAGGGGCTTTGGGAAACAACAATTCTTCCGAAGACATGTTTACTGAAGACGATATAGCCCCTGAAGTTCTAGCAAAACAACTTAACAGGTTAATGGACACTTCTGGCCTAAATAGTCAAATTTCCTTTATTGATGCACTATCTAAAGTTGAACAGCAACTAGAGATATCAGACACTAAGTCATCAACAAATTTACCTAAAAATTATGAAAAACTTGCTCTTTTTGTAAACAATCTCAACCCGGAGCTGCGACGAAAGTTTCTAAGCAACTGTTTTGATGTTAAGTCTATAACCGGTGAAGTTTTAGCTGAAGAGGTCGTTACTCGTTTTTCCGAAAACACGATAATCCTTACACATGAAGATGCTAAACAAAGCCGATTAAATTTGCCTTCAGGTTTTTTAAGTCTAGTCCAGAAATTAAGCTCTCATGCTTTTGACCGACAAAATGAAATCACCCAAAATATCCAAAGTAAATATGAAATTACTCTTAAAATAAGAGGCATCTTTTGTGAACATGAAGCAGAAGATTTCACGCCCGAATCATACCAAGTATTATTAGAGCGAATAATCTCCTCTGAGCCTCCTTCCATCTTAAGTGAGTCTGAAACCAGCGCAATAACTTCAGCACTCAGTGACAATTTACTAGAAAATCACATTTCAGATATTATTCTCCAATTGATGCGACTTGATACTGACGGTGAATACAATCAGGTGTTGATCAACAATCTCAGCGACTCTTATTTTTACCTTTTACAGACAGGAGATTATGAACAACTAATCCTCCTAGTTTTAAAATGTGATGCACCAGAAATTCCCCTTACAATACGAAACAGTTTACGAATTAACTATACATCGAGAGAATGTCTTGAGGAAATGCTTGTTGGCTTGACTACATGGGGCAAATCTAGATATGACAACATTAACAAGCTTATAAAAGTAATAGGTGAGCCTTTTATTGAAGTATTGCTGGACAGACTGGTCGAAGAAGAAAACCTGTCCTTGCGTCGCTTCCTCATGGATAGAATACAGGAGTTTGGTATATTGGCCCGTGATCACATACTTTCGCGCCTCTCTGATAACCGCTGGTTCGTATTACGCAACCTGATCATTATTCTCCGCACACTCAACGACAGCACGGTTCTTGAACATATCCGACACCTGATGCACCATACAAACAATCGCGTGCGCCAGGAGGCTCTTCGTACATGTCTGCATTTTCAAGACCCAGGTGCAGAACGTCAAATTTTATACGATATGAGCAGTAATGATAAAGAAACACAACTTGCAGCCATTTTTCTTGCAGAAAGAAGCCGCTCAGTTGATGTATACAAAAAACTAATCGCTATCATTTCAAAAACTGGATTTAACAGTATCGAATGTGAATTCAAAAGTGCTGCCATACAAGCTTTGGGTGAAATTGGTAAAGTTGAAGCCCTTCCTGAGTTAGCAAAATTGCTGGCCTCCAAAAGCCTGCTTAATAATAGACAGCTCAACAAACTTAAGTCAGAAGTGGTTCACTCACTGCGGCTCTACCCTGCTGAAATTGCAAGACCGGTATTACTCCAACTTTCTTCCGGAAGCGGTAATATTGCCATACAGGCATCGGAAACACTTAAACTGTTGACGGAGAAAGCTTCATGAGTAACGATCTTTCATTCATTAAGGATTTCATAAGACATCTCTTGTCTGCAACGGCAAATGCTTCGCTGTATAATATGGAACATCCTCAGGTAATGCGTCTGTCTCACCAGGCATACGACAGTGTAAAGAAGGCACTAGAAGAACGAAGTGAGTTTTCACTGGCTATAATCGAAAATGAAATAATTATTGAAGGACAACCACAAGAGTTCAGTCTTTTCCTTAACCGTTTTGCACAGATCCTGTCCTCACGAGGTATAGGACACATAAGATTGATCCAAGGAGTTAACAAGGTAGAAATTAATCAGTTTATCACTGAATTATCGCGCCAAGCTGCTGATTTAGCAAAAGAGATAAATTCCAGCGAACATATTCGTCTGGGCTGGCTTGAAATTAGGCAAACGTCAAGTCCAAGCTGGAGCAATAATAATAATGATCTACTAAACGGAGAATCAAATTCGATATATGCTACAGGCTCACAGGAATTATCCAAACCAAAAGAACCTATTACACTTGCAGAAATGCCTCAAGCTGAAATTGACCGATTCAGAGAAATCTATGAGACCGTAAAACTTCGTCACAAGCTCAAGATAAACGGAGTCATCGAAACTGTTTCATCCTTTGTAGATGCATATCATCAGCAAGGTCAGGCCTTACTTGTTATGGCAGCATTGAGACGTACTGACGAATACACTTTCACACATTCTACCAATGTCAGCATTCTTAATATTGCCCAGGCCTCTTTACTCGGTATAAATGGCCCACTGTTGAACGATATCGGAGTGGCCGGTATGCTTCATGATATTGGTAAACTTTTTATACCTGAAGAAATTCTTACAAAAAATGAAACACTAACCAAACAGGAATATGAAATCATGCAGTCACACCCTATTAAAGGGGCCAGTTACCTCTTCGGTGTACCCGGGGTGCCCAGGCTGGCAGTTATAAATGCATTTGAGCATCACCTTAAATATGATCTATCTGGATATCCGGCAGTACCAGCAGGATGGCATCAGAATATATGTAGCCAGATAACTACCATTTCAGATGTATTTGATGCCTTGCGAACCCGACGCTCTTACCGTGATCCACTGAAGTTAAATTTAATTATTGAAATGATGAATGGTTTATCTGGCACTGAACTACATCCAGCACTTACAAAAAACTTTCTTACAATCATATCTAAACTATCTGCCGACTAAAATATCCCCATTTTCATTCATCACCCCCAACCTTCAGGTATCTATTTCAATCAATAACTTTAACTTGAATGTTATCACCTTATCTTGACTTTATCGTTCCGAGTGCTTAACTAAAGAAGTAGCTATTATAAATCGACATGTTCCAAAGGGTGCATATTATGGATTTCAATAAACTTACTCAAAAATCTCAGGAAGCCTTTGCTGAAGCACAGAATAACGCAGTAACCCACGGTCACGCTGAAGTTGACGGAGAGCACCTGTTATGGTCACTTTTAAACCAACCGGATGGCCTGATATCCAAATTACTTCAGCGCATGGATATTAAACCTGAAATGCTTAAAAAAGCCGTTGAAACCGAACTCAACAAACGTCCAAGTGTTTCAGGTCCCGGAGCCGAACCGGGTAAAATTTATATTTCTCAAAGGTTATCTCGAATTCTTGTTTCAGCAGAACATGAAGCCAAAAGACTAAAAGATGAATATGTTTCTGTAGAACATCTATTTATTGCACTGCTGGCTGAAGGAGAAAAAGTGCCTTCAGGTAAAATACTCAAACAATCTGGAATCGAAAGGGAAAAATTCCTCAAAACCTTGATTGATGTTCGTGGGAATCAACGTGTTCAGAGTAATAACCCGGAAGCAAGTTATGAAGCACTGGAAAAATACGGTCGTGATCTCGTGAAAATGGCACGTGGAGACAAATTAGATCCTGTTATTGGTCGAGATGAAGATATACGACGTGTAATACGGATTTTATCTAGAAAAACAAAAAATAATCCCGTGCTGATTGGTGAACCAGGTGTTGGAAAGACCGCTATCGTAGAAGGCTTGGCACAACGTATTGTACGTGGCGATGTTCCAGAGGGACTAAAGGACAAAACAGTATTCGCTCTTGATATGGGCTCATTAATTGCCGGTGCCAAATATCGTGGTGAATTTGAAGAAAGGTTAAAAGCAGTTCTAAATGAGGTAAAAGAGGCTCAAGGCCGGATCATATTATTCATAGATGAACTGCATACAATTGTTGGAGCCGGTAAAGCAGAAGGTGCCATGGATGCAGGCAATATGCTGAAGCCGATGCTTGCCAGAGGTGAATTGCACTGTATTGGCGCTACTACACTAGATGAATACCGCCAGCATATTGAGAAAGATGCTGCTCTTGAACGTCGTTTTCAACCGGTACTGGTAGAACAGCCCACTGTAGAAGATACAATTTCCATCTTACGTGGTCTACGGGAGCGTTTTGAGGTTCATCACGGAATCAAGATTCTGGATAATGCTCTCGTAGCTGCAGCAATCTTGTCAAACAGATATATAACTGAACGTTTTCTACCGGACAAAGCAATTGATCTGGTTGATGAGGCCTGTGCAATGTTGAGAACTGAAATTGATTCATTGCCATCTGAGCTGGATACCATCAGTCGCAGAGTAATGCAGCTTGAAATCGAAGAAACAGCCTTAAAAAAGGAAAAAGATAAATTCAGTAAAGAACGCCTTGAAGCTTTACGAAAAGAACTTGCCAATGATCGTGACAAGTCAAACAACATGCGTGCTCAGTACGATGCAGAGAAATGTGCCATTCAACGAGTTCAGGGACTGCGTGAGCAAATTGAAAAGACTAGACGTGACATTGAGCAGGCTGAAAGGTCATATAACCTTGAGCAGGCCTCAAAGCTTAAGTACTCCGAGCTACCAGGGCTAGAAACAGCACTTAAAAATGAAGAACTTGCTCTTGTTAACGATCAGGGAGGCCAAAAGCTATTACGCGAGGAGGTGTCTGAAGATGAAATTGCCGAAATTGTAGCGCACTGGACAGGGATTCCGGTTTCAAGACTTGTTGAAGGGGAAAGAGAAAAACTTCTACGTCTTGAAAACATACTTCATCAACGGGTAATTGGTCAGGATGAGGCGGTTCAATTGGTATCCGATGCAGTATTACGGGCTCGTTCAGGTATAAAAGATCCGCGACGCCCTATCGGTTCATTCATTTTTCTTGGTCCTACAGGAGTAGGTAAAACTGAACTTGCAAGAACACTTGCAGCAGCACTTTTTGATTCGGAAGAAAATATCATCCGAATCGACATGTCGGAATATATGGAGAAGTTTTCAGTATCAAGACTAATCGGTGCTCCACCAGGATATGTGGGATACGAAGAAGGTGGGCAGTTAACAGAAGCGGTTAGACGAAAACCTTACTGTGTACTTTTGTTTGATGAAATAGAAAAGGCGCATACTGATGTATTAAATATCCTTTTACAGATTCTTGATGACGGCAGGGTCACTGATAGTCAGGGACGAACTGTCAGCTTCAAGAATACTGTTATCATAATGACCAGTAATATTGGAGCACCATATTTAATTGAATGCATTACAGAAAATGGTGAAATTAAGGAAGAAACCCGATTATTAGTTTTGCATGAACTGCGTGCCAACTTCAGACCAGAATTCCTTAATCGGGTAGACGACATAGTCTTATTCAAACCTCTTCAAATGGACGAAATTGTGCATATAACAGATTTGCTGATAAAAGAACTTAAAAATCGCTTGGCAGAACAACATATAAATCTTGAAATTTCAGACAATGCCAAACGCTTTATTGCAGAAAACGGTTATGACCCCGTATACGGTGCTAGACCTCTTAAACGTTATATGCAACGCGAACTTGAAACAAGAGTTGCACGTGCAATTATTTCCGGAGATGTTGGGGACGGGGGTGCAATAGTTGTCGATCTGATTGAAGGAAAACTGGGAATTATAGTTAACTAAAGTGATTTAAAATATTAACAGACGAAAATACTCTATTTATTTTTCCTACATTTGAGCAATTCATCATAACTACCAGCATTTATTACATTAATATACCCAAGCTTGGCAAGCGACTGCTTGCCAAGCTCCGATCGCCTGCCACTCTTACAGTACAGAAAAATCTCTTTGTTTTTATCCAAAGAGAATTGATTTAAATTTATTTCTATTTGATCGTACGGCACATTGATTGATCCGGACAGGGAACCACTATCAAATTCTTCTTTGGTTCTGACATCCACAAGAAAAGCCCCATCTTTAATTTTATTCATAATATTCTGACAATTTGAATACTTGTCATCAGCAGATGACCTTGCAGGACAAAACATCTGAAAGGATAAATATATTAATAATATCAATGCATATATCAATTTTTTCAAATTAGCTCTCCGTAAACTAAAATAAAATAGGATTCAGTATTATAAAAACAAAAAGGACTCAAGCATTTCTGCCTAAGTCCGTATTTATGGTCGGTGCGACAAGATTTGAACTTGCGACCACTAGACCCCCAGTCTAGTGCGCTACCAGGCTGCGCTACGCACCGATTAACTCATAACAAGCAACGTATTGCTTTTAATTCTGTTTTAATTTGTCTCAGAAGTACTATGTGATCATCTTGATAAACAGGGGTGTTGTCTTCCACGAGCAACTTGCCTCGTGGAGAAATTCTTTTTTTAACACCTTCTATGGTAAATTTCTCATCATATAGAAGTCTTTTGACCTCTAATATCAGATTAACTTCCTTTTTTGTATATAGCCTTTGCCCTGTACTACTTTTTTCAGGTTTTAGAAAATCAAATTCTGTTTCCCAGAAACGAAGAACAGATGTTTTTGCACCAATAAGTTGTGCAACTTCGCCTATTTTGAAAAATAATTTATCGGGAAGGACAATGCTCATTGAGCAGCTCGATTAAGCAGTTTCTATTGCCTCTGAATTTATAGATATCTTGAGCACTTGACTTGGTTTAAAAGTCAATATACGCCTGGCACCAATTGTTATAGTTTCGCCAGTCTGTGGGTTTCTACCTCTACGATTTGCTTTCTGCTTAACAACAAAATTACCAAAACCGGCAATTTTAATTTTTTCACCTGTTTCCAGTGTATTCTTAATAATGCTGAAAACCGTTTCCACCATCTCGGCGGATTCTTTTTTTGAGAAACCAATTTTCTGGTGAATTCTTTCTACGATGTCAGCTTTTGTCATAACTACCTCAATCAGTGGGGTTTTTCATCTCAACAGCAGGGATAATCTTATAGCACGGGGTAATCAATTTCGCAACAGGTTTTTATCTTATTGATACTTTTAACTTATTAACAAGATTATCTTTAACCTTGTCGTGAATAGCACCAATTACATCATCAGTCAAAGTACGTTCATAGGAACGATAGCGAATCCTGATTGCAATACTTTTGTGGTCATCAGGGATACCTTGTCCTTGATATACATCAAACACTTCAACCAGCTCAATCTCTGCTGATTTCAATAATTTAACACACTCAATAATGCTATCTGCAGAAACGTTATCTTCCGCAAGAATAGCAATATCTCTGGTACTGTCAGGAAAACGAGAAGGTACTACAATATTTCGCTTCAAACGGCTATATTTAACAATTTTCTCAAAATCAAGCTCAAAACAATAAACCGGTTTATCCAGAGTAAAGTTTTCCAAAACCGCTGGATGAATTTCTCCGAGTGACCCGATACGCTCACGACCAACGAAAAGGGTACAGGATTTGCCGGGATGATAAAATGTTTCAGGACTTTCTGCTACCCATTTGACAGCACCGATATTCAGAGACTCAAAAAGATTTTCAAGAACCCCTTTGACATCATAAAAATCTACCGGGGAACTAGTGCGAAACCACCCTTCCCTTTCACGAGTACCGCTAAAAGCACCTACTACAAAAACCGGTTCATACGGCATTTCTCCATCGACTGTTGGCAAATAAACCCGACGCATTTCAAAAATACTCAGATCCAAAGATCTATAATTAATATTTCGAGCTGCTGTTTCTAACAATCCTGGCAAAAGACTTGTTCGCATAACAGAATGTTCTACAATTAACGGATTTGCCAGTTTTATAGCGGTGCGACGAACATCATCCGCAGCCAGCAAAAGTTTGTCAGCAGCATCCGGTGTAGTAAAACTGAAATTAATGACTTCATTCATGCCGTGCGTGACCATCAGGTCCCTTACAGTACGTTCCAGCGACTGTTGAATGGTACGGCGATCAGATATAACCGCAGCGACTGGCATAGTGGTTGGTATTTTATCAAAACCATTCAATCTGGCAATTTCTTCAATCAGGTCAATTTCTCTTTCAATATCTATCCGGTATGATGGAACTGTCACCTGTAAAGTATCAGCATCAATCTCATCTACTTTAAAATCAAGACAATTTAGAATATTTATAATTTCTGCACGCTTTAACTTGATACCTATCAAAGCATTTGCTTTCTCAGGACGGAAAGAAACAATAACAGGTTTTACAGGCTCCGGATATACATCCAGAATCCCTTTAGCAACTGATCCGCCCGAAAGGTTGGCAATCAGCACAGCAGCTCTATCAATTGCACGTGTAACTCCACCGATATCAACACCACGCTCAAAACGATGCGAAGATTCTGTATGCAATCCTAAACGCTTGCTGGTTGAACGAATTGCTGAAGGCTTGAACCAGGCACTTTCCAATAGAACATTAACCGTTAAATCTGAAATTTCTGAATTAAGACCACCCATAATTCCAGCCAAAGCAACTGGCCGTTCACCATCACATATAACCAGGTCATCAGATTTCAACAGTCTCTGTTGATTGTCCAAAGTAGTGAACTGTTCACCATCAACAGCACGGCGTACAACAATTCTACGGCCAGCCAACTGATCACAATCAAAAGCATGTAACGGTTGCCCTAATTCCATCATAACCAGATTGGTTACATCAACTACGTTATTAATCGACCTAACTCCAATAGCAGCTAATCTCTTGACAAGCCAATCAGGAGAAGGAGCAATCGTGCAACCGGAAATGTATCTGGCAGCATAACGAGGACAAAGTTCTCTATCATCGACAGTTACACTGATTACAGAACCAACTGCACGATCATCTTCCGTTGGTACCTCTATCTTGTTGTTTATCTTCTTGACCAGCTTGGCGGCAATCTCGCGTGCTACACCTAATACACTCAGGCAATCTGCCCGATTGGGAGTTAAACCGATCTCAAGCAATGTATCTTTCAACTTCAGAAAATCAAATACAGGCAGCCCCAGAGGCGAACCAGAAGGTAAAATCATAATCCCTTCACTTGAGTCAGCAAGGCCCAACTCTTTTTCAGAACAGAGCATGCCACAAGACTCTTCACCACGAATTTTGGAACGTTTGATTTTGAAATCACCGGGTAAAACAGAACCAATTTGTGCCAATGCGACAAAATCACCATTTTTGAAGTTTTGGGCTCAACAAACAACATCCAGTATTTCTTTACCGTTGTTTATTTTGCAAAGTGAGAGTTTATCTGCATTGGGATGTTGCTGTTTGTCTTCAACAACAGCAACCACAATATCATCCATTCCGGATCCCTGCTTTTCCATTCCCTCAACTTCCAAGCCAAGCATGGTTAGCAGATCAGCTAACTGATCAGCTGAATGATCAAAATCTACAAATTCCTTGAGCCAGTTATAGGTAAGTTTCATATATAAACACCATTATTTGAAGTTCAGTTGATTAGATGATAAAAATAAAGTCTGAAAAATCAGCTAAAATTGCTTTAAAAAGCGTACATCGTTTTCAAACAGCAATCTCATGTCGCTAATTCCATACTTTAGCATTGCAATGCGTTCAATACCCATACCAAAAGCAAAACCGGATATATTTTCAGCATCATAATTAACATGTCGATAAACTTCCGGATCAACCATACCGGCTCCCAAAATTTCCAACCACCCGCTGTTCTTGCATACGCGACAACCTTTCCCGCCACATATAACACATGCAATATCAACCTCAGCTGATGGCTCGGTAAATGGGAAAAAACTTGGCCGTAACCGTACGCCGGTTTTCTGACCAAAAAGCTGGTTAGTGAATATTGTCAAAATACCCTTAAGGTCGCCAAAAGTAATATTTTCATCCACCATCAAGCCTTCAATCTGATGAAACATTGGCGAATGTGTGGCGTCTGAATCACAGCGATAAACAGTGCCTGGTGCAATGATACGTAGAGGCGGTTTTTGTTTAAGCATGGTACGAATCTGAACTGGTGATGTATGGGTACGCAGCAACAAGTTATTTTCAACAAAAAAAGTATCCTGCATATCGCGAGCAGGATGTTCAGGCGGGAAATTCAGGGCTTCAAAATTGTACCAGTCGTGTTCAATCTCAGGACCTTCGGCTACAGCAAAGCCTAACCCTGCAAAAATATCACAAACTTCCTCGATTATAAGCGTTACAGGATGCTTTGTGCCGCATCTCTGACTCCGGCCAGGCAATGAAATATCGATACGCTCAGTTTTAAGCTTTTCACTTCTGACACTTTCGCGAATGAATGAAACCGAGGCATCAAGCGATGTTTCAATTTCATCTCTGACTTTATTTACCAGTTGACCTACAGCAGGACGCTCTTCTGCTGACAGAGACCCCAATCCTTTCATCAAAGCAGTCAATTCACCCTTGCGACCAAGGTACTTGATCTTAACTTCCTGCAGGGCATCTTCACTGGATGACGTGCCAATCGCTTTAATAGCGTTATCTCTTAGTAGCTCAAGCTGTTGCCGCATGGTATCAGACCCTTATATAATCGTAGTAAGACAGACATGAAAAGCCGAAGTCATCTTGTATTTCAAACTGAATTATAATTGTTGTTAAATTTAAAAAGGGGAATGGGATTGTTTCGCCCCATTCCCCTTTTTCACATCAAAAAACTACAACTTAAATGCTGGCTTTAGCAATACCAGCAATCTCCATAAAACCTTTTGGGTCAGAGACAGCAATATCAGCAAGCACTTTACGATCGATTTCAACATTAGCCTTTTTGAGGCCAAAAATGAACTTACTGTAAGACAATCCGCTCAAGCGTGATGCGGCATTGATACGGGTGATCCACAGGCTGCGGAAGTCGCGTTTTTTAACACGACGATCGCGGAATGCATAATTCAAGGCGCGATCAACTGCCTCAGTTGCACTACGGAAAAGCTTACTTCTGGCTCCACGATAACCTTTGGCCAGTTTTAAAACTTTATTACGCCTGCGTCTCGCTTTAAAACCTCTTCTTACTCGTGACATGGTTCTACTCCTTCATCATGAATTTGCCCGATCCACAAGGGGAGACCTTCCTCGTGGTTCTTGGCATGGTTCCGCTATTTATACGGAATAAGTCTTGAAATATTTTTTTGATCTGCATCAGCAACCATCGAACCGCCGCGCAGATTACGTTTACGTTTTTTACTCATGGAAGTCAGAATATGACTTGTAAAAGCACTACCGCGTTTTACTCGCCCTGAAGCAGATTTTTTAAACCGTTTGGCAGCGCCACGGTTAGTTTTAATTTTTGGCATTTTTTTCTCCTTCTGAAAAATATAAAGTAATTAGTTATTTTTTTGCTTTAGGTGCAACAATCATAAACATATTACGACCGTCTACACGAGGTTGGGATTCAATAACTGCTACATCTTCAAGTTCTGCAGCAAAACGCTGAATAACAGCACGCCCAATATCCATGTGGGTAATTTCTCTACCACGGAACACAAGAGTAATTTTAGCTTTATTGCCTTCCTCAAGAAAACGTCTGACGTGTTTAACTTTGAACATCAGGTCATGGTCATCTGTTTTAGGTCTTAATTTAATCTCTTTGACCTCAACATGAATCTGCTTTTTCTTGGCTTCCTGCTGTTTTTTACTCTGCTGGTATTTGAACTTGCCATAATCCATAATTCTGCAAACTGGTGGATTAGCTGAAGGAGAGACTTCAACCAGATCCAATTGCTGCTGTTCAGCCAGTTCAAGTGCCTTGGATGTCGGAATTATACCGAGCGGTTCGCTGTCGGCGCCTATTACTCGTACTTCAGTAGCACGAATGGCGTTGTTGATGTTTACGGTCGGTTTTGCTATGACTACACCTCCTGGGTGGGACGGCCAATGGCCGACACTTTGATCAAGCAGCTATTTATAATTCTTGGATTCCAGTGCTACAAAAGCAGTAAAATCTGAAGCACTCATTGGGTCAAGATTTTTCCCATCTCGGTAACGTGGGGTAACTGTCTTAGTTTCTACTTCTTTTTCACCGATAACAAGCATATATGGTATTTTTTGAAGCTGAGCTTCACGAATCTTGAAACTCAGTTTTTCATTTCTAAAATCACCCTGTATTCTAACTCCTGCTTCCCTTAATTGAGCCAGCACTTCTTTTGCATAAGGAATATGGTTATCAGTAACAGTCAACAGTGTTGCCTGAACCGGGGATAACCACAAAGGAAAACTACCGGCATAATGCTCTATTAAAACACCAACAAAACGCTCAATTGCACCTAAAATAACACGATGAACCATAACAGGACGTTTTTTCTCACCGTCAGCAGCAATATATGAAAGATCAAAACGTTCAGGCAGCGTAAAATCGCACTGAATAGTAGCACACTGCCAACGTCTGTCAAGTGCGTCTTTCAGCTTGATATCGATCTTGGGACCATAAAAAGCGCCATCGCCCTCATTTATCTCATATGGACGACCTGTATCTTTAAGAGCTGCTAGCAGAGCATTTGTCGCCAACTCCCAAGCAGAATCATCACCGATAGACTTTTCTGGACGCGTTGATAGCTCCATCTCATAATCAAAACCAAAAATAGACATTACTTCACTGACAAACTTAAGAACGCCTTTAATTTCTGCATCAAGTTGTTCAGGAGTACAAAGAATATGAGCGTCATCCTGTGTAAAGCCACGAACCCTTAGCAAACCATGTAAAACACCAGCCCGCTCATGTCGGTGTACAGTACCAAGCTCAAAATATCTCAGAGGCAGGTCACGATAGCTTCGCAGATTTGATTTGTAAATCATCATGTGAGCGAGACAGTTCATTGGTTTTACACCATAACTCTGCTCATCCACTTCAGTGAAATACATATTTTCGCGATAATTCTCGTAGTGACCGGAACGCTGCCAAAGCTCTGTTTTAAGAATCTGTGGTCCCAGAACGATATCATAACCACGTTTGAGATGTTCACGTCTTTCAAAATCTTCCAGAATGGTACGTAACATGGCACCTTTAGGATGCCAGATTACCAGTCCTGCTCCAACTTCATCGGAAAATGAGAAAAGATCCAGCTCCTTGCCCAATTTACGATGATCTCGACGTTTTGCTTCTTCAAGTCGGTGTAAATAAGCATCGAGTTCTTTCTTATCGATAAAAGCAGTACCGTAGATACGTTGAAGCATACGATTCTTCTCATCGCCGCGCCAGTATGCTCCAGCAATTGAAAGAAGCTTGAAAGCCTTGATACGTGATGCTGATGGAAGATGAGGTCCACGACAAAGATCAGCAAAACCGCCCTGGCTGTAAACAGAAACAGACTCAGCACCAAGATCGTTAATCAATTCAACTTTATATGTTTCTCCCATTTCTGAGAAAAGTGTTTTGGCTTCTTCACTTGATAAAACCTGACGTGAAACCTTCTGATCAGCCAATACCAACTCAGACATTTTAGCTTCTATACGTACCAAATCTTCTGGGGTAAAGGCAGAATCAACGTCAAAATCATAGTAGAATCCACTTTCAATAGCAGGACCAATTGTGACTTTGGCATTCGGAAAAAGCTCTTTTACAGCCTGTGCCATCAGATGTGATGTAGAATGCCTAATAATCTCCAATGCCTCAGAACTTTTTTCAGTGATTATCTCAACTATTGCTCCATCGGACAGAATAAATGAAAGATCTACAAGGTTTCCATCCACTTTTCCGGCTATTGCCGCTTTTGCCAAGCCTGTACCTATTGAGGCGGCCAAGTCAAATATTGAAGCACCTTCAGCTAACTCTCGCTTTGAACCATCAGGCAGTATGACGTTAATATTGGACATTCTGAATTCCTGTTTAAAAAACGGTAGCTAAATCCAACTTGATATTACAACCCAAATTCCAGTTGTAAATAAACAGAAAAGGCATCGAAACTATCGATGCCCCGACAAAAAACTTTTAAATGGTAGGCGCGGACGGTCTCGAACCGTCGACCTCTACCGTGTCAGGGTAGCGCTCTCCCCCTGAGCTACGCGCCTATATAAAAGCTAAAGAGTAATATCAGTAATCATTCCGGGTTGTCAAGCGCTTTTATCAGTTTTTTCAAGTCGTACAACATTCTCAATGTGCATAGTTTGTGGAAACATGTCAACCGGCTGAACCTCTGTGCATGTATATCCAACAGTTCTCAGAATACTCAAGTCACGCGCCAGGCTTAGAGGTGAACAGGAAACATAAATGATAGTCCGTGGAGACATTGAAGCAACACGCTTTAAAACAAGCTCTTCACAACCCTTTCGTGGAGGGTTCAAAACAGCAACATCGATCTTTTCACCATCAGAAATAATGTCTTCAAGTAAATCTGCAGCATCACCAGCCTCAAAAGTGCAATTTGATATACCATTTAATTTTGCATTTTTTTGAGCATCCGCCACGGCAGCATCAACATACTCAACACCAATAACCTTTTTAGCATCAGGCGCCAGTGTAAGCGATATGCCTCCTATCCCACAATAAAGATCCAGTACTGTTTCTGTACCACCCAGCTGAGCCCACTCCCTCACTTTATTATAAATAATGGCAGCGCCATCTCGATTTACCTGAAAAAAAGACCGCGGAGATATCATTAAATAAACGTCACCTATCTGTTCAGTCAAATGATGTTTTGTTGTCAAAAAATGATCTGAGGTACCCATAATAACATTGCCCTCAGAACTATTTACGTTCTGAGCAATTACTTCAACTTCTGGAAGCTGATCCCGAACAAATTTCCCAAGATGATGAATTTCATTATAGGAACGTTCAGAAGTTACAAAAACAACCATTGCCTTCTGCTCAGCCTCTGAAACTCGGACGACAAGATAACGTAGCAACCCCATCTTACTGCGAGGGTTGTAAATTGGTACTTTCAACTTTGAAATTCCACGTCTCACCACTTCCACTACTTTATTGACTAAAGTATGATGAATTGGGCAATTTTCAAGATTAAAAACATCGTGAGATGAACGACGAAATATCCCTATTACAGGTTCCGAATGTTTGCCTGATATTACCAAACGCGCCGTAGTTCTATAGTGTGACAGGCGAAGCGGAGAAAGCACCTGATTTACATTCAGTTCAGCCAGTTCACTATATTCCCTAAAATGTTTAAGAACAAATTGACGTTTCCACTCCATTTGGGCGGGATACTTCATTGCAATCAAAGGACAACCAAGACAGTGAGAACTTACTCTACATGGAGAGCGTTTACTGCGAATCTCTGAAGGAACTAGAATTTTTTTTACATGCCCAAATGCCATACGTAGAGCAACATAGTCAATTCCGGTACGAACTTTATCACCAGGCAGAGCCCCACCAATTCTAAGTGCGTGGGTTTCACTGCAAGATATTCCATAACCTTCATCATCAAGACCTGAAACCATAACATCAAGCACCGTCCTTGCGGAAAGCTTGGGCAGCATAGTTTCACTAGCAACACTCTGCACATTTTTTTTATCAGGTGCAACAGGACGCAAATTTGGATATTTTTTTTGTTTCATATTTTTATCTTTATTCATTGAATTTGACCCAATCCACTTTCTTCCAGATAATTCCTAAATTGTTTCAAAGCCTGACCTCGATGACTTATCAAGTTCTTTTCTTCAATAGAAAGTTCAGACATTGTTCGTCCGTAGATACCTACCAAAAAAAGCGGATCATAACCAAAACCATTATCTCCCCGCCCTTCAGATAGAATATGACCAAGAACTCTTGCGCTAAAAGTTTTTTCTAGTCCTTCCGGTGTTACAAAAGCCAAAGAGCAGACAAAAGATGCCCGTCTCTGTTCTCTAGGAAAACCATCTAACTCTAAAAGCAGTTTATTGTTATTCTCCATATCCGATGCACCAACACCAGCAAATCTAGCAGAGAATATACCTGGTTTCCCCCCCAGGCATTCTACTACCAGCCCCGAATCATCAGCGAGTGCAGGAAGTCCGCTGAAAATCATTGCCTCACGAGCTTTTTTCAGAGCATTCTCCTCAAAAGTAGAGCCGTCCTCAACTGTATCAGAAAAACCATCAAGATCAGCTGCAGATATAACTTGCCCGACAAGCCCAAGCAGAAAGGCTTCAATTTCCTTAAGTTTACCACGATTCCTGGTTGCTACCACCAGCTTATTCATTTCTGAAAAGCCTCCTGCTGAGCTGCAAAAAGCCTGTTTATTCCTTTTATTGCCAGTTCACGCATAGCATCCATCTGATCAGCAGTAAATGGTTCAGCCTCAGCGGTCCCCTGAACCTCGACAAAACGATTCCTCGATGTCATTACAAAGTTCATATCTACTTCAGCAGAAGAATCTTCATTGTAATCAAGGTCAAGCATTGCTTCTCCATTAATAATACCGACACTAACAGCTGCAACAGCTTCTTTCAATGGCGACTCATTCAAAACACCATTTGTTACAAGTTTATTCAAAGCATCAGCCAGCGCAATGTATGCCCCAGTAATAGAAGCAGTCCTTGTGCCACCATCCGCCTGAATAACGTCGCAATCAATGAAAATACTTCTCTCTCCAAGCTTAGACAAATCTGTTACTGCCCGTAATGATCTACCAATCAACCTCTGAATTTCCTGAGTTCTGCCAGTCTGTTTTCCTTTAGCCGCCTCACGTGATGAACGGGTATGAGTTGCTCGTGGCAACATTGAATATTCAGCAGTAACCCAACCAGTTCCCTTTCCTCTCAAAAACGAAGGCACAGATTCTTCTATAGATGCCGTACAAATTACTTGAGTTTCACCAAATTCTATTAAAACAGAACCTTCTGCATGTTTAGTAAAATTTCTGGTTATGTTTACCTGTCGCAAATCGCAAGTAGACCTTCCTTCAGCTCTCGACATAAACTAATACCCCTAAATATAAATTTGAATTGACTGCATTCAATAGCCTTTCAACTACGACGTGTCAAATAAAAAGGGAAACCTGAATATCAGGTTTCCCTTTTTATTAGCTTATATTGGCGACTTATCAGCCTAGATGAGAGTTATTGCTACGTGCTCTGTTAACAAGAATGGTTGAGTCAAGCAACTCACCACAGCAAGTGCATTTCCATGCGTCAAACGAACGCACAAAATCATAAAATTTTTCTGAAAACATACGACCTCGGCAACGTGGACATTGCATAAAATAACCCTCCCATGACTAATTAAATATTGTAAAGAGAGTATTTCATGAAACGTGCCAAGTTGAATAAAAAACATAAAAATGCACAAAATAAATAATAAAAGAATTAATAAACAATCAGTTAAAGTATTTTTTTAATTGATTGAACTTGCTAATACCTATCCCTGTGACATTTTTAAGATCAATTAATTCAATTTTACCGCCATTATTTTGGCGATAGCTCATTATATTATTAGCCAAGCCTGGACCAATACCAGGAACATCAAGTAGATCATTTTCATTCATCTCACTAACTTTAAGAGAAATCTGCAATAGAACCCTCTGTTTAACTGGCATCGCACCAACAGTAACTTGTAAAGCACCAGTGTCATCATAAAAAACCTTAACTTCACAACCATTCTTTATATATTGATTATAAACATCTGTTTTACTTTGACTAAATAAATCAAAACCATTATTCGCCATTTTTATGACACTATTCGTCATAATACTGTCAGCAACGACATAAATTCCAGGACGCTCAACTACACCACTAACCTTGACAAATATTTTAGAAGCTGAATTATCTAAATTATACGAAGATTTTAATAATGGGGGATCCTGACAAACAAAACCTATTATAACTGCGACAATAACTACCAGACACAAATTTACCAGACGATTTTGAAAATTTATAGACGCTCCACCACCAAATGATAAATATCTCATATCTTGATAAACCCAAAATCGACCATATTTTATTCATCTACCTTGTGAAGTTTGTAATCAATACTATCAAGTAATGCCAGGTATGAAGCATCAATAATATTGTCCGAAACACCAACAGTCCCCCAGCGACTCTGCCTGTCTCCGGACTCTATCAACACTCGTGTATCAGAAGCGGTCCCTTGACCAGCCGGTAAAACACGGACTTTATAATCAAGAAGTTTTACCTCTTTCAACTTTGGATAAAACTTTTCCAGGGCTTTACGAAGAGCGTTGTCCAGCGCATTAATTGGACCATGTCCTTCAGCAGCTGTATGCTCGATTTTGCCACCAACTCTAACCTTTATAGTTGCTTCAGACATTGGTTTCTGATTTTCTCCATGTTTTTCGTCAACTACTCTAAAACTCAAAATTTGAAAATATTTTCTATGAGTTCCAAGTGCTTTTTTCATCAAAAGCTCGAAAGAAGCTTCTGCACCTTCAAACTGATAACCACGGTTTTCCATTTCCTTAATCCGGTCAAGAATTTCAAGTGTCATCGGATCCTTGCTGTCAAGATTAATCTTGAATTCAGCCGCCTTAGCCAAAATATTTGAACGGCCAGAAAGATCTGAAATCAAAACTCTGGTACTATTTCCAACGAACTCTGGTCTGATGTGCTCATAAGTTTCAGGATTTCGTTGAATGGCACTTACATGAACCCCACCCTTATGAGCAAAAGCCGAATTACCAACATATGCCTGATTTTTACGCGGAGACATATTTGCCAGTTCATAAACAAATCTGGATAATTCGCGTAAATGACGCAACTGATCTTTAGAAATGCAGTCAATATTCATCTTAAGCTTAAGTGCAGGAATAATTGAGCAGAGATTCGCATTACCGCAACGCTCTCCAAAACCATTTAAAGTTCCCTGTACCTGAACAACACCTTGGTTGACAGCCTGCATTGTATTAGCAACGGCACACTCAGAATCGTTATGAGTATGTATACCAAGAGGGGTGGCGATATGTTTCTTAACTTCCTCTATGATCTGCGACAATTCAAAAGGCAATGTACCGCCATTTGTATCACATAGAATTATACAGTCAGCTTTAGCCGCTTCTGCAGCCTTAAGTGTTTTTATTGCATATTCGGGATTCGATTTATAAGCATCGAAAAAATGTTCGGCATCATAAAAGACTTCCGGTGCATTCATTTTAAGATATTCCAGAGAATCAAAAATCAGATCAAGGTTCTCATCCAGAGAAATCCTCAAAGCCTCATGTACATGAAAATCCCAACTCTTACCAAAAATGGTAATGACGTCAGGTTCAGCTGCGACCAGTGTTTTTATATTATTATCCTTGGCAGGAGTCACATTTGAACGACGGGTTGAACCAAATGCTGCTATTTTGGATTGTGAAAGCTTTTCCTTTTTAATGTCCCTGAAAAAAGCAACATCCTTGGGGTTACTGCCTGGCCAGCCACCTTCAATATAATGAATACCAAGATCATCCAATCTGTGAGCAATACGAATCTTGTCTTCAAGCAAAAAAGAGATATCTTCTGACTGAGTACCGTCACGTAAAGTTGTATCGTATATTTTAACCAGGCTCATAAACGTACCTCCTGACACATGATTTTAAGATTATTGCTGTATTCTTATAAAAATTCAACTCTAATACTAATTTTGATATACCTTGACCATACCAATCATGGTCTGTTAAAATATTATTATTGCTGTTTCATTGGTTCTGCACTTGTCTCTCATTAGTACAAAAAACTGTCATTTATCTTAAAGTTAATCATTACACTTAAACTAAGAAAATAAAAATTTTAAACCAACAAAAGACAAGATTTCAATTATGATCAATAAACGTAGATTAGTAGTATTTGTATGCGACTTGATTCTTATCTGCATATCACTTTGCGCAGCGTTCTTGTTACGCTTTGATTTTACAATCCCGGAGAGCACATTAACCTTGTTCTGGGAGTGTCTGCTAGTTGTTCTGGTCGTCAAACCACTGGTTTTCTTTTCCATCGGCTTTTATCAAAGCATGTGGCGCTATGCATCGCTTCAGGATGGGATTGAGATATTCAAGGGTGTAACATTAGCTTCTATCATTGCAGTTGCATCAGTTTTTTTTCTTCGTCAATTCGCTCCTATCCCACGGTCAATATTCCTACTGGACTGGATTTTATTATTTACGCTGATTGCATCCAGTCGTTTGATCTGGCGTATATATCGTGAAACTTATGTTATCGATAGGAGTTGCACCGGGCCACGCGCTCTAATTGTTGGTGCAGGAGAAGCTGGTAGCCTGCTGCTCAAAGAAATTCGGCGTCACCCTAACACTGCATATAACATTCTGGGATTTGTAGATGATGATCCGGACAAAAAGGGCATGAAACTACATGGCATAAGCGTCCTCGGACCATCAAGAAAACTGAAGGAGTACATACGTATTTATGAAATACAGGATGTTATTATTGCCATGCCTTCAGCTGACGGGAAAACAATTCGTAATATTGTCGACTCCTGTAAAAATGCCAATGTTACCTTTAAAACACTTCCAAGTATTGGAGAGCTGATTGACGGCACCCTTTCAATATCACAAATTAAAAATGTTGAAATTGAAGACCTATTAGGAAGAAAAGCGGTTGTTTTAGATAAAGAGCAAATAGGCAGCTATCTTACCGGTAAACGAATATTAGTAACTGGGGCTGCAGGCAGCATTGGAAGTGAAATCTGCCGTCAAGTTGCCATATTCAAACCTTCAAAACTGATTTTATTGGACCAGGCAGAAACCCCTCTCTATGAAATTGAAAAGGAACTTGTTGCCCATTTTCCAAACCTGCGGATTCTTCCACTAATTGCAGATATTCAAGATAGTAATCTTGTAGAACAAACTTTTGAAGAATTCATGCCACAGGTAGTTTTTCATGCTGCAGCCTACAAACATGTTCCTATGATGGAATACAACCCTGCTCAAGCTGTTTTAAACAATGTTTTCGGATCTAAAAATGTTGCAGACGCTGCTCACCGTTTTAAAGTACAAAATTTTGTCATGATTTCTACTGATAAAGCAGTAAACCCAACAAACGTCATGGGCGCAACAAAACGTGCTGCGGAGACTTATATTCAAGCACTTTCACGAGCAAGCTCCACAAAATTCACAACTGTCCGCTTTGGCAATGTACTTGGCAGTAATGGAAGCGTGATCCCTCTTTTCAAAGATCAAATAGCAAAAGGTGGTCCGGTAACTGTTACCGATAAGCGCGTTATCCGTTATTTCATGACAATACCGGAAGCGACCCAACTAGTATTACAAGCTGGCAGCATGGGTAACGGCAGTGAGATTCTTGTACTAGATATGGGTGAACCTGTCAGGATTGTGGATCTGGCTGAGGAATTAATCAGGTTGTCGGGACTAACTCCTTATGTAGATATTGACATAACTTTTACTGGATTACGACCAGGCGAAAAGCTCTTTGAAGAGCTACTTATTGATGGAGAAAATATACTGCCAACTGAACACCAAAAAATTAAATTACTGGCACCGGTTTCAGTTGATATGGTTCCTGTTAAAATTGAGCTTGAACTAATGGTAACGGCTGCCCGCACAAACGATATCAGCACACTTATGAGCTCTCTTAGACGTCTAATACCTGAGTTTAAACCTACTTACAGTTTTATGGGTGAGGCTCCGCAAATCTTTCAACGTGTAAGACCTGATCTGTTTCCAGTTGAATCGTCAGCAAAAGCCAAAATTGACCTTCTCAGAAAATAATTTGAACGATTGGACTCACCTTCAAAATAATCTCTTCTATATAAGGCAATAAGCTAACAATGCGAATAAACCATAAAATTGTTAATTTTTTTCTTCTAAAGCTTTCCAAATTTATCACTCTTTTAAGTATTTTTATTATCAGTGCAGTTACAGCTGAAGCTGCAATACTTTCTTCTTCAAACATTCCACTTGATAGCCAAATCTATCACTACCTGGATAAGCTGGCTGGCCTTGGCTACATAAAAACTGACGTAAAAGGCATAAAGCCATTCAGTAAGGCTGAGGCTGCCAGACTAGTATTAGAGGCTGAAAACAAGCTAACGCATGAAAGCACAGACACAAGTCTTTTTGCTTTTCAACTTATCAACTGGCTACGAGAACTTCTTCCACGGGAAATTCTGTTAAAGGCAAATGAAGACAAAAAGCCCAATTTTGTTGATTTTAATCCATTAACTTCAATGCGTATCCGCTATGCATACCTTGATGGAATACCACGAAATTATGAACGTCCGGTACATGACCCCGGAAACGATGGCGTGTTTGGAATTGGGTCCGGCCTTCGCCCAGCCAATC
>Ga0105048_10001923_pt1 | contig 33692 bp, 24 predicted proteins | sample MAT05_FD_78382 | JGI IMG/M metagenome (GOLD analysis project Ga0105048, IMG submission 78382) | Freshwater microbial communities from Lake Fryxell liftoff mats and glacier meltwater in Antarctica - MAT-05 | ecosystem: Environmental > Aquatic > Freshwater > Ice > Liftoff microbial mat | place... | reverse complement strand
AGAAATGTTTCGGTCGGTGAAGACACCGACCGATAAAGCAAGAAACTTGAATGAAAATACAACTTGCTTTTAAATCAAAGGAAATAGAGTAGAGGACGTGAATTTGCACTTGTGCTTTTAATTCCTAATCACCCTATAATACAAGAACATACCCCTTTGCCCATCTCAGAAACTTGAACCCCTTCGAACCAAGATTTTCAAGTCGTTAAGCCCTTACTTATAAGCCACTTAAAGATATATATTTCAGTCCTGATGAAGTTTCTAAACCGGCTAAGGCACCAATTTATTGCTCATTATAAAAGCTCCTGAACTGAAACAAGGTTCTTTACTCCCCAACTTTTAATGATGATCCAATAGAAGTTATTTTTTTACGTCTTCGCAAAACAAAGGTTCGCATTGTCAAAAAGAAACCCTAAAAACGAGGTTAGGTAAAAATAGTAACTTTAAAAAGGATGCCATTTTCGAGGATAATTTCAAGATTTCTATTACCAAAGGCAAAGAATATTTTTGAATTACATTAGTGGATTACGGAATGTTTAACGCCTTTTCAAGGCCGCTGAAAAATGTTACTTTTCTGTATTCTTGATTACAACTTCTAAAGAAACCGGATGGTCAACCTTTTCGTCTAATAATGCCAAATCAAGTACTTGTAACATATTGGCAGCGTAATGAAAGGTTAAATCTTTGGTATAATCATTTCCAATATCCTCAATATCTTTTAGGTTGTTTTCGCAAAGAATTATTTCGTTAATACCGGCTCGTTTTGCCGCAAGTATTTTTTCCTTTATTCCACCAACAGGCAATATTTTACCTCGAAGTGTTATTTCACCAGTCATGGCTAAATTTGGTTTAACTTTTCGCTGAGTGAACCAAGATGCAAGCGAGGTTAAAATGGTAATACCTGCCGATGGTCCATCTTTTGGAATTGCTCCTGCCGGAAAGTGAATATGCATATCATATTGATCAAATACCGAAGGATTTATATCCAAATAAGCAGCATTCGCTTTAAGAAAAGTAAGCGCAGTAATAGCTGATTCTTTCATCACATCGCCCAATTGACCGGTAAGTGTTAACTTACCGGTTCCTTTCGTTGTCTTACATTCTACAAACAATATTTCACCTCCAACAGAAGTCCAAGCTAATCCTGTAACAACCCCGGCATATGAATTATCCTGATACATTTCTTTTTCAACGCGTTGGCGTCCAAGAACTTTTTTTACAAAAGTTTCATCAATTTTAACATTGTATTCTTCTTCGCCAACAATTTGTTTGGCTCGATAGCGCGCAAGTGAAGCAATTCTTTTTTCGAGAGTTCGCACACCCGATTCTCGTGTGTAGTTTTCAACAACCTGTTCTAAAATTTCATCTGAAAATTTCAAATCTTTGGCTTTTAACCCATGTTCTGCCAGTTGTTTCTTTACTAAATGGTTTTTAGCTATTTGAACTTTCTCTTCAATTGTATATCCATTTATTTCGATGATTTCCATTCTATCGAGCAAAGCAGGTTGAATAGAATCAAGTGAGTTGGCAGTTGCAATAAACATTACTTTGGATAAATCAAACTCGTGTTCAACGTAATTATCGTAAAAAGCAGTATTCTGTTCAGGATCTAAAACTTCTAACAAGGCAGAAGAGGGGTCTCCTCTATGATCTCGGCCAACTTTATCAACCTCATCAAGAACAAACACAGGGTTGGCTGTTCCTGCTTTTTTTAATGCTTGAATAATTCGGCCCGGCATTGCGCCGATATATGTTTTTCGATGACCCCTTAATTCGGCCTCATCGTGCAAACCTCCCAAGGACATTCTGGCATATTTTCTGCCAATAGCAGCAGCAATACTTTTTCCTAACGATGTTTTACCAACCCCCGGGGGACCATAAAGACAAAGGATTGGGCTTTTGAAATCGCCTTTCAGCTTTAAAACAGCCAGATATTCGAGAATTCTATCTTTTACTTTTTCAAGTCCAAAATGGTCATTATCCAATACCTTCCTGGCTTTCTTTAAGTCGATAAAATCTTTGCTAAATTCGTTCCAAGGCAGTTCGAGCAAAAGTTCACAATAGTTGAACGTTATTGAAAAATCAGGAGCTGCAGGATTAGTCCGCATCAATTTATCCAATTCCTTATTAAAAACTTTAGCTAATTTGTTATCCCATTTTTTCGAGAGGGCTTTCACTCGAAGTGCTTCAATGTCCTTGTCTGGCGAGTCTTGCCCTAATTCATCCTGTATAGCACGCATTTGTTGATGAAGGAAATATTCGCGTTGCTGCTTATCAATATCAACTTTTGCTTTACTTTGGATTTGATTTTTTAATTCAAGATGTTGTAATTCGGTATTCAAATGAGAAAGCATTAAACTCGCTTTGTCTGAAAATAGCGTTGTACCTAGGATATTTTGCTTTTCACTGACACCAACATTTAAGTTAGATGAGATGAAGTTTATCAAAAAATTAGGACTGTCTATATTTTTTAAAGCAAAATTTGCTTCACTTGGAATGTTTGGCGACAATTCAATAATTTTCCCAGCCATTTCTCGAATTGAGTCAAGAAGGGCCTTGGATTCTTTGTTCTTTTTTGGCTTTTCATCAATAACCGAATGAGCGGTGCAAACTAAATAAGGTTGCGTTTTTATCGGTTCTTTGATTTCAATTTTTCGTTTTCCTTGTAAAATGGCTGTTGTGTTTCCATCAGGCATTCGAAGCATGCGAATAATGATGGCTTCAGTGCCAATTGAATATAAATCTTCGAAAGCAGGGTCGTCATTATTAGCATCTTTCTGCGAAACAACGCCAATTATTTTATCCTTTTTATAAGCGTCTTTGATCAGTTTTACCGATTTATCCCTTCCAACAGTAATAGGAATCACCACTCCTGGAAAAAGTACTGTATTTCTTAATGGTAAGATAGCGAGTTCTTTTGGTTTATGATTTTTTTCAGACTCGTCGTCACCATCTGGCGACATGAGAGCTATAAAATCGGTTCCGTCATTTTCGGAATCCATTTCGTTCATTTTTAATATATCGTTAAACATTGTCAGGTTGTCAGTAATAGAAATTGAAATATAAGTGGGATAAACATTACGCAATTGATATGCCAGTTTTAGTTTCAAAAAAACTAAATAAGCTTGCAAATAGTTCTACTTGTTTATAAAAAAAAATCGTTATTACTTTGCATAAAATTATAGAACACAAATTATGAAAGTAAAACAAATTTTAGCCTTTTCGCTTTTGAGCATTTCTTCAGCCTTGTTTTTAAACTCTTGCGGCGATGAAACTGATCCCGCACCTACAATTGACATGATTGCCGAAAACGGATCCGTAACTGGTGATATTACTATGGATGGCAATAAAGCCTTTACCTTAGTTTTTAACGTAACTGATAATTCCAAAGTAAAATCTATAGAAGTAAGTTCATCTGTAGATCTTCGCAGCACGCCTCAATTAGATACTACAATTAATGCCAAAACCGTTAAAATTAAATTGAACAGAACGTCTCTATCTAGAATTGCATTTGAAGTTTGGACTATCACTGCAACAGATGATAAAGGAAACACGAGCAATAAATCCTTTACAATTACCACAAATACGGCGGCATCAGGAGCTCCTTTAATTGCCTACACCAAAGACAATAATAACCTTCCATTTAAAGTGTGGAATTTTTCTGGACCAAATGCAGGTGCTTTTGATTTATTATTAGGTTCTTCAAGAGTAAAAAATGATGATGATGCCGACAAAGATATTCATGATTCTACCGCTGCATCAGAAGTTGCAAACTGGCCAGGTCGTTGGACTTCAAAAAACCGTACCACATTTAAGAAAATAACAAGTTATACATTTAATGATATTACAAACACAGGTCAATTAGATGCTGCTTGGAATTCTTCAGCGAATGAAGTTAAATTTATGAAATTAGATAATGGCGATTTGTATATTGCCAAGTTAAGAGGCGGAACTACGAAAGTTCTAGTTCAAATTGTCGCTGTTACTAAAACTGCAGGCGACAATTTAGATAATGTGCAATTTAACTTTAAAAGAGAGTAATAAAACATATTATAAAATGAGCCTCGCTTCGGCGGGGCTTTTTTATGCCATAATATCAGCCATTTTGCTAAGTAATACCGATTATTTAAGATACATAATTCAATTTTAATAATTTGGCTTGTGAACTATTTTTATGTTATATCGGCATTTGCAATTGGTGTAAGTTGTTGGTTTTAATTTTTTTTAAATGTCATAACTAGTAAGAAAATCTTAAATATATTTTGCGCTCAACCATTAAATTAAATGAAGAAAATAGCTGTTTTTACATCAGGGGGTGATGCTCCTGGAATGAATGCCTGCATCAGAGCTGTTGTTAGAACGGCAATTTATAATCAGGTTGAGGTTGTTGGTATTATGCGAGGGTACGACGGCATGATTAATGACGACATGATTTCATTAGATTCAACCTCTGTGGCGAATATCATTCAACGTGGAGGTACCATCTTGAAATCGTCGCGTAGCGAGGAATTTATGACTAAAGAAGGAAGATTAAAGGCTTTTAACGTCATTAAAAAGCATGATATTGAAGGTATTGTTTGTATTGGGGGCAATGGAACTTATACTGGAGCAGGCGTGTTTTATGAGGAATTTGGAATACCCAGTATTGGTGTTCCCGGAACCATAGACAATGATTTGTATGGTACTGATTTTACAATTGGCTATGATACCGCACTAAACACAGCTATGGAGGCAATCGATAAAATTCGAGACACAGCCGATTCTCATAACCGAGTGTTTTTGGTTGAAGTGATGGGGCGCGATTCAGGGTTTATTGCATTGGCCGTTGGTATTGCGGGTGGAGCAGAAGCCATTCTTATTCCTGAAGATCAAAAAGATGAGGAAAAGCTAATCGAAATGTTTACTCTTAAAAAAGAAAGAAAGAAGTCGTTCTCGATAGTAGTGGTAGCTGAAGGCGAATACGGTGGTGCCGCGAGAGCAGCAAATGTCTTAAAACAGAATTTTCCCGAGCTAGATATACGAACTACTATTTTAGGTCATATTCAACGTGGAGGAAGTCCGTCTGCTCGTGATCGAATTCTTTCTACTAGATTGGGTGTTTCAGCAGTAGAACGCTTGCTCAGTGGTGGTAAAAATGAATGTGTGGGTATGGTAAACAATAAAATTCATTTCACTTCCTTTAAAGAATCAGTTGAACGTCAAAAGCCTTTACCTGAATACATTCTTGGAATGACAAAAATGCTTTCTGTTTAAAATACTTATCGCTTTATGAACAAACGTCTGTTTTCACTTACGAAATTTAAAGACTTGATTCTATAGAAATAAATTCCTTCTGCAATTGAGTTGATATCAATTTCAAGGTTCCCTGAATTTTGAGTAAGCACTTCACTTTTAACGATATTTCCTCTTAAATCCATCAGCTCAAAAACTAATTTCTCTTTAGTTACATCTTCAAAGTTGTATATTAAGTGGAAAACGTCCGAAACAGGATTTGGCATGGCTTCGAAAATGATTCTTTTGTTGGGATTTGAAACTTTTTGCAAGGTTTGCAATTCTGATATCTCGATAGACATAGAATCGCCCAATGCCAATACAGGCATAGATTTTTCTTCCATAGCACAACAATATTCTTCAACAGCTTTAACCGAATCTTCATCTACATAGACAGCAAAAGCAGAGTCCTCAAGTTTAATAAATTCTAAATATTCATTCCAGCTTTCATCCGTGTCAACATTGCTAGCCAAAATTGGTTCTGTCGAGATTACGGTTGGAATTTTTATGATTTCAAGGTCATTTGTTTCCCAACTTCCAGTGCCATAGGTCATGGATATGATTCCCAATTTGGTATTTACGTGAGGTTGGTAGTAATTTTTACCTGAATGCACCAAAGTGTCAATTTTGTAAAATATCGGATTTGAAAAGTCCGAATTTAAATCAGTTCTACTAAGTTTTACCAATGTGTTATTTTGCTCTCTAAGTGTTAAATAAAACGAAAGTCCATCATTGGTAAGGGTTCCCGGGCAATAGTTTTCAGCGTTATTCAAAAAATTCTTAAATGCATAGTTAATACCATCATTCGATGTAAAACATGCAATTCTATCGCCTCCTTCGCCTGGTTCAGAGTAGTAAACAAACAATTGTGAAAGGTCAAAGGTTAATGATGGGCCTGAAATAAAGATTCTCGTTTCAATATTTTCATCAACTATATTGAGATTTATTTTAATCGGATTAATAAATTTATTATTAATTTTATCGTATTGCGCTTTATATAATGAAGTTGAATAACTCATATTGTCCTGACGCGTAATAAAATAGATTGAGTTTTCATCGGGAGTCAACCAGCTTGAAAATACTTCACTATCACCTGCCAACCCTACAATTGAAACCGATTCAGGATTGCTAAAAGGTTCATTTATCGATTTTCGATTTGCTTTCCAAATTTCATCTATAGAATTATCTCTTGTAAAATAAAGGCGTAAACCATCTTCCGATAGCCAGGAATAAGCATCGGCGCCATTCTCACTGTTTAATGGCCAATAAGAATCTTCAATTAAAATCTCATTGAGAATTCTTAAATCTTCGGGTTGGCCAAATGAGTGAACACTTGCCATGATACTTAAAATGAATGTGAGTATGATTTTCATAGGTCTGTATATTTAAAAAAAAAGGATAACAATAGGGTAACAAATTACCAATTGACTTGATAACGAAGTTAGTTTCATAATCGTATTTTAGTGTCAATACTTTTTTAAAGGCAAAAAGTAAATAAGCAATGGAATGGATAGACGAAATGACTGCTTTTTATACAAAGGTCACCTCTTTCCCTGTCGATTTGTCAAGTTAAGAGTTCTGTATAAGACTTTTAGTCGCAGCCAGTTAAGAGGTCTCACATTTGAGGCCTAGAAGAAAAAAACGTGATGAATTTAAATCAATTTACGATTAAATCGCAAGAGGTTGTTCAGAAAGCTCAAGAGCTTGCTTTTTCTGCAAAAAATCCAACTATTGAAACAGGACATTTACTCAAAGGGCTTATCTTGGTTGATGAGAATGTTTTGACTTACGCGTTGAAGAAAGTAAACGCTAATCAAAAGCGTATAGAGTCGGCTTTGGATTCTGTTCTTAAATCTTACTCAGTGCAACATGGCGGTAATGAGCAACTGTCCTTAAGTAACGATTCTAACAATGCCTTACTAAGAGCTCAAGGGATGTTAAACTCGTTTGGTGATGATTTTGTAAGTATCGAGCACCTTTTTCTAGGACTTTTAGAAGGACGAGATCAGGTTGCTAATCTCTTAAAAGATGCAGGAGTAAAGGCTGATGAAATAAAAAAGGCATTTCTTTCCTTAAGAGGCAATGAAAAAGTGAATAGTCAAAACGCTGAAGAGCAGTACAATGCCTTAGGGAAATATGCGAAGAATCTAAACCAGTTAGCTCGAGAAGGTAAATTGGATCCGGTAATTGGCCGTGATGATGAAATTAGGCGAGTACTACAAATTTTGAGTAGAAGAACCAAAAATAATCCAATCTTAATCGGGGAGCCAGGCGTTGGTAAAACTGCAATTGCCGAAGGTTTAGCGCATCGCATTATCAATGGTGATATTCCTGAAAATTTAAAATCTAAAACAATTTATTCATTGGATATGGGTTCGTTAATTGCTGGCGCCAAATACAAAGGCGAGTTTGAAGAGCGGTTAAAAGCGGTTATTAAGGAAGTAATTGGTGCTGATGGTGAAATTGTACTATTTATTGATGAAATTCATACCTTGGTTGGAGCGGGTGGAGGTGGTGAAGGCGCTATGGATGCGGCTAATATCTTAAAACCGGCTCTTGCAAGAGGAGAACTTCGCGCCATTGGAGCAACCACTTTAGCTGAGTATCAAAAGTATATAGAAAAAGATAAAGCATTAGAACGAAGATTTCAGACGGTAATGGTTGAAGAACCTGATACTGTTGATGCCATATCTATTTTGAGAGGATTAAAGGAAAGATATGAAGTACATCATAAAGTACGAATAAAGGATGAGGCGATTATAGCCGCAGTGGAATTATCGCAGAGATATATTTCTGATAGATTTTTGCCAGACAAGGCTATTGACTTGATGGATGAAGCTGCGGCAAAACTTCGTTTAGAAATTGATTCGGTGCCCGAGGAATTGGATGAATTGGAACGTAGAATTATGCAGCTTGAAATAGAAAAAGAGGCCATAAAACGTGAAGGGGATGATAAAAAGGTTGAAGAAATTAACAAGGAATTAGGCAAACTTGGTGAGGATAGAAATCAGTTAAAAGCCAGCTGGCAAAGTGAAAAGACTATTGTAGAAGGAATTCAATCTCAAAAAACTGCCATTGAAAATTTAAAGCATGAAGCTGATTTGGCTGAACGTTCGGGTGATTATGGCAAAGTAGCCGAAATACGATACGGGAAAATGAAAGAAGCAGAAGTTTTGCTAGAAAATTTAAATACCGAGTTACAAGAAAAGCAATTGCACGGGGCCTTGGTAAAAGAGGAAGTCGGCAGCGAAGATATTGCCGATGTAGTGAGTAAATGGACCGGAATTCCGGTGAAAAGCATGCTTCAAGGTGAACGCGAAAAATTGCTGAATCTGGAAGCAGAACTACATCAGAGGGTAGTTGGACAAGAGGAAGCTATTTCGGCTATTTCCGATGCAATTCGCAGAAGTAGAGCAGGTTTAAGTGATCCTAAAAAACCAATTGGTTCTTTTATTTTCTTGGGAACAACTGGAGTTGGTAAAACAGAATTAGCTAAAGCTCTCGCCGAATACCTTTTTGATCAGGAAAGTGCCATGATACGAATTGATATGAGTGAGTATCAAGAAAAGCATACCGTTAGCAGGTTGGTTGGCGCTCCTCCTGGATATGTAGGTTACGATGAAGGTGGACAATTAACAGAAGCAATTCGACGTAGACCTTATTCGGTTGTGCTTTTGGATGAAATTGAAAAGGCACATCCAGATGTTTTCAATATTCTTTTACAAGTGTTAGATGAAGGTAGATTAACTGATAATAAAGGCAGAACTGCCAATTTTAAGAATACAATATTAATTATGACATCAAATATTGGTAGCCATTTGATTCAAGAGAAATTTGATAACTATGTGGAAGCAAACAAGGAAGAAATTATGGCTTCGGCCAAAACGGAAGTATTTGATTTGTTAAAACGTACTATTCGACCTGAGTTTTTGAATCGAATTGATGAAATTATTATGTTTACACCGCTAAGCCGCGATGAGGTTAGGCAAATCGTTGAAATTCAATTTAAAAATATTGTTGCATCAATGGCCGCTTTAGGTTTTGAATTGCAAGCAACTGAGGAAGTTTTAGATTGGTTAGGCGAGTTGGGATACGATCCTCAATTTGGTGCAAGACCCTTGAAGCGAGTTATTCAACGTGAAATTTTGAACGAACTTTCTAAGCAAGTAATCGCAGGAAAAGTTAGCAAGGAGAAGCCTATTTTGCTCAAACTTGATAAAAATAAATTGGAATTTAGTCAAGTTTAAAAAAAATAAGCGTAAGCTTTAGTGGAAAATAATATTCAAAAACCTTCAGAGATTCGAAATCTGAAGGTTTTAATTTTTAGCATTTTTTACCAATTATAAAGCAATGTATTGACCCGTATAAATTTTTTGATTGTTAGTAATCTTGAGCCAATAGGTGCCTTTGAATAGCTGATTAGTTTCGAGTTGTTGTGCATTGTTGCTTACATCGGTTAAGGTTTTTTCGAGAATCTTTTTACCGTGCATATCAAAAAGCTCAGCATAAACACTGCCAATCATTTCATTTCCAAATTTAAGTTGCAGGTTGCCATTGCCTGGATTGGGATAATATCTAAAGAAAGGAGTGTGGTCGCTTAATTTTATTGAGGATTGAGGGGCTATACCAAGGGTCCATGGAGAGAACTTTGTCGCACGATTTAAAATGGCAGAATAAGAAGTTCCAATACCAGGAGTAATGGATTTAGGTACAAACGTTTCCCAAATCTTACTTGATGAATCGAAATGTAAAAATTTCAAATCTGCCAATTGTTTGATACCATTCAGGTCTTCGTCGTAAAAAATCATTTTGATTGTAGCTTCAAATTTACTAGCCGTGTCTGCATCAATATTCATAAAGCGATTGATAAAAGAAAAGTTTGCGGACTTAGAAGCATGGATACTATCGCCAAAAATTTGAACCTTTATTTTTTTAACATTCGATAAATAAGTAAATGTAACCGAACATCTTCCACCTTTTCCATCATCAATAACAATAGGCTTATTCGCTTGAATATTATTGGTTTCGAAATCCATATTTTGCATATATCCGGAAGTATCGGTTTTGAAAAAACCAGATTGATCGTGGTCTCCATCTAAATTTTTATCATATTTAGCAAGCAAAGCAAGTTCTCCGTTAGATGAAACTTCGACTGCTACAAATCGGTTTAGTAAATTGATTGAAGATCCAAAAAATGACCGTTTCCACATTAAATTGCCATTTTTATCAGCCTTTGTAAAAAAGTATTCGATAGTAGTTCCGGGGTTATTACTTCCTGCCAAAATTAAATGGCCATCGGGCGTAGAAGAGATATCGTAAAAGGATGGGTAAATAGCCGGAATTGCTGTACCTGAATAGTTTTTCTTCCAAATTTCGATACCATTGGGGTCTGTTTTTATCGCCTGATACAAGCCACCAAAACCAACAGCAACTAGATTCTGATCTGGCAATTCGCAGATGCTTTTAAGTTCTACATTAGTCCAAATTTTTTCCCAGAATTTAGTACCGGAATAATCGTATCTCGCCATTCTTTCACCCCCAATACAAACTATATTATCCTTTTTTAAGGCAATAACTTTAGCATAAGTTGATAGAGAGTCCTTTTTAGTCCATTCTACAGAATAATCGAATTTAACTTTTACCAGATAACCTTTAAATGATTCGCCCATAGCAGCAGCATTAATTGTCATGGCAAATCCTCCGTCGTTTGTAATAGCAATTGAGGTGATTTCTTCGAAGTCATTAATGTTAAACAAAAATGTGGTGTCATTTTCTAAAATACCGTTTTTGTCGAAGCGAGCAATTCGAGTATCAGATTTTGAACTTGAAACCGATTGGAAACCAATGAGAATGCTCCCGGTATTCTGGTTTACATCTAAAACAGCGATATCAGGAATTAATTGCGAGCTTAACAATTCTTTATGCCAAATGGAATCTCCCTTAGAGTTGAGTTTCGTTAATGACATGGAACAAAGATTGTTTTTGCTTAGAACTTTAGTTTCCAAAACGATAAAACCTCCATCACCTGAAGGTTTTAAATCCATGGCATGGTTGGCATGCCCTGCCGGAAGATTTAAGAATTTGCGCATGGTTGATTGCGCTTGCAGTGGCGTTAACGCAAAAAGGATTATGAGAAAAGTAAAGATTTTATGCATAATGAAAATTTTGACACAAATAAAGGATAATTTGAGAAAGAAGATTATAAGAACTTTCGTAATCGCAGAAAAATTACGGTTTCAAAACAGCTAAAACGTTAGAAAAGGATTTCTTTTTGCTTATTAAATCTCCAAAGAAACGAGGTGTTAAAAGCAAACCGGCCAATAATAATTGGCCGGCATGGTATAAGTTTTTAATGAACTAAATATCTATTCTTGCATATTTTGCGTTCGTTTCAATAAATTCTCGCCTCGGTGGAACTTCATCACCCATAAGCATACTAAAAACATGATCGGCTTCTGCAGCACTTTCCAAAACAACCTGTTTTAGGGTTCTTCTGGCAGGGTCCATGGTAGTTTCCCAAAGTTGTTCAGCGTTCATTTCTCCCAAACCTTTATATCGTTGCACTCCAACGCTATCCGGTCTATCTCCACCCATTCTTAAAACATGCGCTGCACGTTCATCTTCAGTCCAGCAGTAGGCCACTTCTTTTCCTTTTTTTAATTGGTATAAAGGTGGAGTTGCAATGTATAAATACCCTGCTTCAATAAGTCGACGCATGTATCTAAAGAATAGAGTTAGGATAAGAGTTCGAATGTGACTTCCATCAACATCCGCATCCGTCATTATTATTATTTTGTGATATCTTAACTTTTCAAGATTTAATTCTTTTGCATCCTCGGTTGTTCCAATGGTAACACCAATTGCATGAAACATATTTTTTATTTCTTCATTATCGTAAATTTTATGCTCTAAGGCTTTTTCTACATTTAGAATTTTTCCTCTTAAAGGCATGATAGCCTGAAATTTACGTTCTCTTCCTTGTTTTGCAGTTCCACCAGCCGAGTCACCTTCGACAAGATAAATTTCACAAAGGGCAGGATCTTTTTCACTGCAATCAGAAAGTTTTCCTGGCAATCCGCCACCGCTCATGGCTCCTTTACGTTGAACCATTTCGCGAGCTTTTTTTGCGGCATATCTAGCTTGAGCGGCTAAAATTACTTTGCTGACGATAATTTTGGCAAGTGCAGGATTTTCTTCAAGGTAATTATTTAACATTTCACCAACACAAACATCCACAGCCCCCATTACATCGTTGTTGCCAAGTTTTGTTTTTGTTTGTCCTTCAAATTGAGGCTCTTGAACTTTAACAGAGATTACCCCCGTTAAACCTTCTCTAAAATCATCGCCGCTTATTTCAATTTTTACATTTTTAAGCAAGCCTGATTTATCGGCATAAGCTTTGAGTGTTCTGGTTAAGGCACGTCTGAAACCAGCCACATGGGTTCCACCTTCGATGGTATTGATATTATTTACGTACGAATGAAGGTTTTCTGCATAACCATTATTATACTGAAACGCAACTTCAACAGGAACGCCGCCTTTTTCGCCTTCAACACTTATTGGGAAAGGAATTAGTGTTTCCCGAGTTCCATCTAGGTATTTAACAAATTCAGCTAATCCACCTTCAGAGTAAAATTCTTCATTTATCGCCTGCCCATCGTCAGTTAAATTGCGTAAGTCGGTTAAATTTAAATGAATACCCTTGTTTAGAAAAGATAATTCGCGCAAACGTGCTGCAATCGTATCGTATTTATATTCTACTTGAGTAAAAATAGTTGCATCAGGCCAGAACGTAACAATAGTACCTCGCTCTGTGGTGGTTCCAATTTCTTCAACACTGGTTACCGGTTTACCAATCCCGTATTCTTGTTGATAAACTTTGCCATCGCGATGTACCGTAGCCAATAACTTAGTAGATAAGGCATTTACGCAAGAAACCCCAACACCATGCAAACCACCAGATACCTTATATGAATCTTTATCGAATTTACCACCGGCATGTAAAACCGTCATTACCACTTCTAATGCAGATTTATTTTCCTTCGCATGCCAATCAACTGGAATTCCTCTTCCGTTATCTTTTACAGTTATTGAATTGTCTTCATTTATCGTAACATCAATATGGCTACAGTGGCCGGCTAATGCTTCGTCGATTGAATTGTCTACTACCTCATATACTAAATGGTGCAACCCTCTGGGCCCAATATCACCGATGTACATGGCTGGACGTTTTCTAACCGCCTCTAAGCCCTCTAAAACCTGGATATTCTCTGCGCCATAATTACTCATATCTGCTTTTGTATCACTCATCTTGTTTTTTTAAATAATGTGTAAATTTACACTAAAAAGTCCGTGTTTTCGGGCTTTTCGGCTTGGGTTGTTTTCCACAAATAATTAACGTTAAGCATAAAAAAAAAGGTACCTGATTTTAGCACTCTTTTTAAGTTTAATTCTTGCGAGATTCTAAAATCCAAAGCCTAGCCCAAAATTAATATAGCCTTGGTTTAACCACTTTGATTGAGTATTTGGTGCGCTGAGTCCAGGTCGGTAACCCATTTCGAAATGTTGGAAAAATCCAATTTTATTTTTGCCGTAATCCATGCTTATTCTGCCGCCTATACGTTTTTTTTCAACGCTTTTGATGTCAAATTCTTCAACAAGTTTTGTATTTGGATTTTCCCAATAGGCTTTATCTCCCATACTCATAGCTAAACCAAGTAAAACCTCAATATTTCCCTCTACCGATTTTTTTACTCTTCTGGTTTTTTTGCCGGTTGGCCCCGATATAAATGTTCCCTTAAAATGAGTGTACTTACCGAAGTGGATTCCTGCACCTAATACTAGATTTTTTTGATTGAGATAGGCATTGCCTTTGAAGCCTGCATCTTGACCATTATTTGTTGTTAAAACCATAACGCGTTTGTCTGAGGTGCTGTCATCAATCTGTCCACCTACATGATTCATTAGGTTGAGAGATGCTGTAAGGGCGTAAACATTTCTGACTTTGGTGCTATATTCAACAGAGTATTTTGTTGTTCCCCCATTGGAAGCTGCCGAACCTAATTTTATTTTTGATTTTAGTTCCGATATTTTGTCACTAAAATGCATCGAAGCCCGTGCCTCTAAATGTGAATAAGGATCTAAATGTTCGTAAATTTTCGAGGTGCTTATTAAATTATTGTTGCCCGAAATTTTAGAAAAATCCATAGATACATTAGCACTAAATGTCATAAATCTTGCCAAAGTAAATCGACCGTGAACCATATAATACAGTCCTCCTGATGTTTTATTTTGGACATCAATTCCTGCTAAACAAATTCCTACATTCCAGAAATTTTTCTTAGGTTCATCATAAACTCTGGTAATGCTAACTTTGTGTTGTTGCGCTTTTGCAAGAAAAGAAACGCCTAGTAAAGCCATAATGTTTAGTTGTCTTTTCATAATAATTCAATTATAGTTACCGCCAATAAAAAACAAATTTTCAACTTTCTGTTAATTCTCCTTTTAAATTTTTGAAAAACAAATCAGTAGCATTACTTTTTTCAGAATTAGCCAAAATCCACATCATTTTGGCAGTTGCCGCTTCCAAAGTCATATCATTCCCACTCAGTACACCACATTCATAAAGGTTATTGCCTGTTTTATATTTTTTCATATTTACAAAGCCTTCAAGGCATTGAGAAATATTGAGTACTGTTTTTTTATTTTCAATAAGTAATCGAATGGCACTAATAAACGATTCATTTGATGGTGCATTGCCACTTCCAAAGGTTCTAAGTATAACACCTTTTAAATGCTCGTCTTGAGCTAGGCGACTAAGTATTTCAGAATTAAAGCCCGGGAATATTGTTACCGTAATAATATTTGTTTCGAACTCAGGAATTATAAAAAAAGGTTCATTCCCTGTTTTTAAAAAATATTTGTCCCAAATTTTTATTGATTCTTTAAAATCACCTAAAGCTGGAAAGGATGGAGATTCAAAACCTGAGAAATCTCGTGAACTCGATTTTGTTGAACGATTGCCGCGCAACAGCTTATCGTTGAAACAAATGAGCACCTCGGGTATTACTGGTAAATTAAAAACATTGGCAGCAGCTATGTGGATGGCATTACTTAGGTTTCCTATACCATCGGTTCTAGAATGAAAAATGGGTAACTGGCTTCCTGTTAAGACCACTGGTTTATTCAAATTTTGGAAAACAAAACTTAATGCAGATGCAGTGTAGGCCATAGTATCCGTTCCATGAATAATTATGAAACCATCAAAGTGATTGTAATTTTCGAAAATGATATGTGAAATTTTAGCCCAATGATGGGGGGTAAATTCGGAACTATCAATTACTTTTTGAAACGATAAATAGGTAAAGTCAATTCCTTTTTCCTTGGTAAAATAGCCTTGAGGAGACAAAGCCGGCATCGTTTTTTGCAAAAATTCCCAACCTTGAGGAATTAAAGGACTATGCGAATCACCAGGAGTTTCATAACCCATCCCAATGGTTCCGCCAGTATAAAGAATTAAGAGTTTAGTTCGAGGCATTTTCCGGACGTTTCATGGCTAAAAGATACAAAACAGCCATACGAATGGCGACTCCGTTTTCAACCTGATCTAGAATAATGGATTGATGATGGTCGGCCACATCACTACTAATTTCTACACCGCGATTAATGGGGCCTGGATGCATAATAATAATATCTTTATTTACACTTTCAAGAACTTTTCGATTTAAGCCGTATTGCATGGTGTATTCACGAAGACTTGGAAAATACTTAATATCTTGACGTTCTAGTTGAATGCGCAACATATTTGTAACATCACACCATTGGAGCGCTTTCTTTAAATTGTATTCAACTTTTACCCCAAGGTGTTCAATATGCTTTGGAATTAAGGTTGCAGGTCCGCATACCATCACTTCGGCACCAAGCTTTTGCAAACAAAATATGTTAGAAATAGCTACTCGCGAATGCATAATGTCACCAACAATAAGTACTTTTTTACCTTTTACCTCACCTAGTTTTTCCCGAATAGAAAATGCATCGAGCAAAGCTTGGGTAGGATGTTCGTGCGTTCCGTCGCCGGCATTGATGACTTGTGTTTTGGTATTTTTGGCTAAAAAAATAGAAGCTCCAGGCACAGGATGTCGCATTACAACCATATCAACTTTCATAGCTAAAATATTGTTGACCGTATCAATCAAGGTTTCGCCTTTACTAACAGAAGAGGAAGAAGATGAAAAGTTTACAACATCGGCACTTAATCTTTTTTCTGCCAACTCAAAGGATACACGGGTTCTTGTGGAATTTTCAAAAAAGATATTCGCAATTGTTATATCTCGCAAAGTTGGAACACGTTTTATGGGACGATTGATAACCGTTTTGAAGTTATCGGCCGTTCTAAATATTAGGTTAATATCATCAAACGTTAAGTCTTTAATTCCTAAAAGATGGTTTACACTTAGTGATTCTTCCATAATTATTCTGTTATAATCCAAACTTCCGGTGTTGACTTTTGGGCATTCCATTCAACAACAACTCGATCATTCGCTCTTGTGTCAACTTCTTCACCAACATAATCAGGTTGAATAGGTAATTCGCGATTATACTTTCTATCAATTAACGTCATTAATTCTATTTTCATCGGACGTCCAAAATCACCAAGAGCATTTAGCGAGGATCTTACACTTCTTCCTGTATAAAGAACATCATCAACTAAAATTATGACTTTGTTTTCGATAATGAAGTCAATGTCAATGGTATTAGGAACCAATATTTTATTATCTTTTCTAAAATCATCACGATAAAATGTGCTATCCAGTTCACCATATAAAATGGAATCATTACCAGTAATCCTTGAAATGATATTCAAAAGTTTCCTTGCCAATAAAATGCCTCTTGGTTGCATGCCAATGATTGCACAATTGTCCAAATTGCCGTGATTTTCTGTAATCTGCAAGGCAATTCGTTCAAGGATTATTCTTGTTAAAGAGTTGTCTAATATAAGTCGTTTTGCCATTAGTTTTGTGATAGTGCCAATATGAAATTAAACTCATCCTTACTTATTTTGCTTACCGATAGACGGCCTATTCTTATGATGTCAATCGATTGAAGTATTGGTTCCTTTTTCATTCGTTCAAGGGTAACTGGTTTCTGAAATCGTTGATAAGGAGCGATATCAACGGCAAGCCAATTGGTGTCGGTTGTGCTGGGGTCTTGATACGATTCACCTATAACTTTTGCGATGCCAACAATTTCTTTACCAATATTGCTATGATAAAAAAAACACAAATCGCCTATTTTCATGTCTCTTAAATTATTTCGCGCTGCATAATTTCTCACACCATCCCACATGGTTGATCCGTCCTTTTCGAGGGTTTCGAAGTCGTAAGTTGTTGGTTCTGATTTTAAAATCCAGTAATTCATTCGGTTGTTTTTTGCAAAAAAAAATCCCATTTCAAAAATGGGATTTTTTTATGAGTTATAAAGCTAAGTTTTTCAATTTTTAACTTTTAATTAAATCGTTCACCTGACCTATCCAATTTTCGCGTTCAACACGACCTGGAGATTTGATGAGAGATTCGATAGTTATAATTCCTTTTTCGTTCAATTGACTAATTTGTTGGAATGTGTAAATGCCAATATTATTCAAGGACTCTTCAAATTTTGGACCTATGCCCACAATCTTCTTTAAGTCATCTTTACTATCGGCGCTAGATTCACCTACAATTGAAAGCAAAGTTTTGATTCCTTCTGATTTGTCTTCATCGTTAGATTCCGATTCATCAGAAGCTTCCTTTTTTGAAGGTTTAGCAGTTTTAGTGGTTTTGGTAGCTTTAGGTTCTTTCTCTTCAGATTCCTTAACCGGTTTTTCTTCTGCTGTATCTGCTTTTTTGTTTTTGGCAGCTTTTGCATTAGAATCCATTAATGCTTTTAGACCAGAAAGAGCTTCAATTTCACCTAGAGTAGAACGCTCAGTTTGCTGATTGAAACGTGCTACATTTTTAGTGGTAGATTTTTCACTTTTAACGCTTTCAGTTTTTTCATCTTCTTTTTTGGCGCGTTCAGCATCTTTCCAAATATCTGTATGTGAAAGAATGATACGTTTTTGATCTTTATTAAATTCAATAACTCTGAATTGTAACTCATCATCAACTTTACCATTGCCTGATTTTAAACCTTCTTTCTTAAGATGTTTAGTAGGTGCAAAACCTTCAACACCGTATGGAAGCGCTACTGTGGCACCTTTGTCGTTAACTTCAGTTACAGTTCCTGTATGTTCAGAACCTTCAATAAAAATACCTTCGAAAGTTTCCCAAGGATTTTCATCTAACTGCTTATGACCTAAACTTAATCTTCTATTTTCACGATCAATTTCTAGAACAAGAACATCCATTTCGTCTCCCTTTTTGGTGAATTCAGCAGGATGTTTGATTTTTTTGCTCCAAGATAAATCTGAAACGTGAACCAAACCGTCTACACCTTCTTCAAGTTCAATGAATAAACCATAGCTTGTAAGGTTGCGAACGATTCCCTTGTGTTTAGAGTTAGGGGCGTATTTCTCTTCGATTTTTTCCCATGGATCCGGTGTAAGTTGTTTAACACCAAGAGACATTTTTTGCTCGTCTCTATCCAAGGATAAAATAACTGCTTCGATTTCATCGCCCACTTTCATAAAGTCTTGTGGGTTTTTAAGATGCTGGCTCCAACTCATTTCAGAAACGTGGATTAAGCCTTCGATTCCTGGTGTGATTTCAACGAAAGCACCATAATCTGCAACCGTAACAACTTTACCTTTTACTTTTGAACCAACTTCAAGATTTGAAGTAAGTTCCTTCCAAGGATTTTCTGTTAATTGTTTTAAACCTAAAGAGATACGTTTTTTCTCATCATCAAAATCTAAAACTACAACATTGATTTTTTGTTCAAGTTGTAATACTTCTTCTGGATGATTTACACGACCCCAAGAGATATCAGTAATATGCAATAAACCGTCAAGCCCTCCAAGATCAATAAATACTCCGAAGTTGGTCATGTTTTTAACCACACCTTCAAGTACTTGACCTTTTTCCATTCTTGATAAAATCTCGCCTTTTTGAGCTTCGATATCATCTTCAATAAGGGCTTTGTGAGAAATTACAATATTTTTGAATGCTTCGTTAACTTTTACCACTTTAAATTCCATGGTTTGTCCAACGTAAACATCGTAATCTTTAATTGGTTTAACATCAATTTGTGAACCTGGAAGGAAAGTATCCATGCCCATGATATCAACAACTAAACCACCTTTGGTTCTTGATTTAATATAACCGGTAACGATTTGGTTTTCATCTTTAGCAGCAACTATTTTGTCCCAGGCGCTTTCAGCAATTGCTTTACGACGAGATAAAATTAATTGGCCAAGGGTGTCTTCCGTTTTTTCAACATATACTTCAACAAGATCTCCAACTTTAAGATCAGGAATATCTCTAAATTCTGTTCTGTTGACAATTCCATCTGATTTGTAACCAACATTTACCACGACATCTTTGATGTTCATGGCAACGACAGTTCCCTTTACAACTTGATGTTCCATCAATTGATTAAAAGTGCCTTTGTACATTTCAATCATTGAATTTTTAGAACCGTCATCATAACTGGCAAAACCTTCTTTATCCATACTCCAATCGAAATCTTCCGATGGAACAATTGGGTTTTGATTTGTAGTTTTTTGTTGTTTTGGTGTTTCAGCAACGGTTTCTAAAACAGGTTCAATTGTTTCAGATACGGTTTCATCAGACTCTGCTTCTGCTTCAGCCACCGGCTGTACTTCTGCTTCGGCAACAATTTCTTGTTCGGCCGGCATGTCAGTTGTTGGAATTCCAATAGTGTCATTGGTTTCCTGAGATTCAATCTCCTGTTCGATTTCTTGTGTGTTTTCAGTCAAGTTTTATGTTCCTCCTTTTTATGGGGGGCAAATTTAAAATTTTATCTACAAAAAAAAAATTAAAAATATTGATATTTATCAAGCTGGTGTTTTTTTAAATTTATTTGTCAAATTAAAGCCATGAAAGGAAAATTATTTATAATATGACAAAACTTCTTAATTTGTAGTAATACAGGTGTTTATGCTTGGTTATTTCGAAGTTTAAACCTAATAAAGGTATCCCAAAATTAGTATTTTACAAACGGAAGTTTCAATTTTATTTTTATATGCTATTTTTGTTGTATTGATTTTGAATTGTGTAATGGTTAATAATCTAATAAAAATTTAGGTTTCGATCACATTCTTTAAAAATTAAGTTATAAAAAAATTAAATATGAAAAGAGTAATTCTCACTTTATTAATTTCTGCTACCGGTTTAGCCGGCTACTCTCAAGCCACAAAGGCTCTCTTTTTTGACAACAATTTTCAAGCGAAAATTTGTAACTTCAATCCTACTGATGCTAGCATGACTGGTTTTCAGGATGTAGGGATGGTTCAAATGACTAATCCACCTCGCGATTTTATCTACGATTCAAAAAATGGTACTATCATTTACCAAGACAATTTTAACGGCTTAAAGTTTTTAAAGTTAAATGGTGACCAAATTGTCTCCACTAATCCTGTTAACATCAATCAAACTATTATGGCTCCTGCTTTTATTCCTTCGAGTAAAAAAGTTGTTTTCTTTAAAGTTCAAAGAGAATTTAATGGTTATGGCAGCAATGAAGAAAGCCTTACATTTTCAGTTATTGAACTTGAAAAGGGAGGTAAATCTTCTAACATCAAACGAATTAGTGATGTTTCCTTCAGTAACGTAGCTGCTCCTTTTTATGGAAAAACTATATCGTTCGATCGTTTTACCGGAATAGAAAAAGAAAGTGAAGTGGCTATAAGCAAACCTATATATATAGCTGACAAAGATTTGTATATTGTTTTGATGCGTGATGTGACTGGAACTAATCGTTTATTTAAGATAAAAGTAAGTTCTCCAAATGCCGCGGTAGCAAGCAATCGCTGTGATTATAATATCATTGATATGGCTCATGTTTCAGGAACCGATATGGTTAAAGCTTTGTATTTTGAAAAATTTGGAAACCAATTTGAATTAAAAGTTGGTGATTTTAATATTGTTACAAATACTATGACTAACTCTTCGCTTGTAAAAACATTTTCACAAAGCAATGATGTAATTGTAGATAATGGTTCAATTAAATTTAATGTAGATCAATCAAAATTATACGTTACACAATTTGATGGTTCTTACACCAATATTCACAACATAGACATATTGACAAATGTAACAATGAGTGGTATAAATCCAATCGTTGGAAATGTACAATTCGATTTTGGATTTACTGAGGCTGCTTACAAACCTTTTAAGGTATCAAGCGTGTTTAAACTATACCCAAGTCCAACCAAAGGTGAAGTGTATTTTACAAATGAAACAGGACTTGTTCCTAATTCAATTTTTGTATACGATAATGTTGGTCATTTGGTTAAAGAAATTAAAGTTAATAATATTGTTTCCAATATAAAAATCGATTTATCAGAAATGGCTGTTGGCGTTTATCATGTTAAAGTTGATATGCCTTCAGATGATTTTTACGGAAAGGTTGTTGTAACAAGATAATTACTCATTTAAAATTATAAACGGGTTTGATGCATATTCATTAAACCCGTTTTTTATTGAAAAGAAATTATTAATTTTTATGCGGATATTTTTTAAGAATATAGCCTCAATGATAGTTCTGATAACATTGCTAGCATTTGCGTCTTGCAAACCGGTGGAACCTGAGAAAATTGAAAAGCCTATAGCAAAAGACACTTCAATTATTAAGATTTCGTCTGAAATGCCGCCTCTAGTTACTTATCCTGATAATAAGTTAAGTAGGGCAGGTGTTGAACTTGGCAGGTTTTTGTTTTACGATAAATTACTTTCTGAAGATAACACATTGAGTTGTGCATCTTGCCATAATCAGGCAATGGCCTTTACCGATAATGGTAAGAAGTTTAGCATGGGTACTAAACTTCTTGAAGGGAATCGCAACTCCATGCCTACTTTCAATTTGATATGGTTTGATAGTCTTTTTTGGGATAGTAGAGCTTCACGATTGAAACAATTGGTTTTGATGCCAATTGAAAACCCACTTGAATTAAATACAACTCCCGAAGCGGTGGTTGCTAAACTTAAACTACTGCCAGAATACAAACAAAGATTTATAAAAGCCTTTGGTTCGGATGAAATTACAGTCGAAAAAATGGCTTTATCCGTTGAGCAATTTTTAATGACCATTGTATCCGATAATTCGAAGTTTGATAAAGCAAAACGAGGAGAAGCCAAGCTTGACGTATTGGAGCAAAGGGGCTTTGATGTCGCAAGTCAAAAGGGATGTTTTAATTGCCACAGTACAACCTTATTTACCGATAATTTATCGCATAATACAGGACTGGATTTAAATCCTAACTCTGATTTTGGTATGGGTGGATTTACCCTTAAATACAATCACGATTTTACTTTTAAAACTCCAAGTTTGAGAAACGTAGAATTAACTGGGCCTTATATGCACGATGGTCGATTTAAAACATTGGAAGAAGTAATAAAGTTTTATGATGAAGATGTTGCGAATAACCTTTCATCACGTAATATTTCCCTGATATTTATGCAACAGGCTTTACGAAATAGACTTTCGCCTGATGACATGAAAGCTGTTATTGCTTTTTTGAAGTCGTTAACTGATTACGATATGGTGACGAATCCTAAATTTTCGGATCCTTTCAAATAGGAGATTGCATTTCTTTGGCAACTTCTGTTTAATGGTTTAAATTTTTAGCATATTTGAAACCTTCTAATGGATTCAGAATTTTTTATCAAGTTTGAAATACCTCCTTTTCCATGTGTACAAACGCAAAGTGATTTCTTTCTTATAGGTTCTTGTTTTACAGAGCATATTGGAAAACGATTAAATGATAGTGGTTTTCAAACGGATGTAAACCCTTTTGGAATTTTATTTAATCCTATTTCTATTCACCAAGCCTTAAAGAGGATTGTTTCGCAAGATCACTACCATCAAGAGCATCTTTTTCTTAATCATGAAAAGCGATATGTTTCTTTTGATCATCACGGAAGGTTTTCAGGTTCTGATTCGAAGCTTGTTCTGGAAGAAATTAACCATTCGATTGATTCAGCTTGTAATAGATTAAAAAAGGCGGATATAATTATAATAACCTTAGGCTCTGCTTGGGTTTATAAGCTGCTTAGTTCAAACAAAGTGGTAGCCAATTGTCACAAGGTTCCCGCCAAGGAGTTTGCCAAAGTTTTGCTCACAGTTTCCGAAATTATTACCGCCTTACATGGTATCCAAGATTGCTTTAATAAAGCTAATAGTGATGCAAAACTGATTTGGACCGTTAGTCCGGTTAAGCATTTGAAGGATGGTGTGGTTGAAAATCAGATAAGTAAGGCTTCTTTAATAATGGCAGTTTATCAGATTGTTAAAGAGGAAAAGAATTACTATTTTCCTGCCTATGAAATTGTAACAGATGAATTGCGCGATTATCGGTTTTTTGAAAGGGACCATTCACATCCGAATTTGCTGGCAATAGATTATGTCTGGGAACGATTTTTACAAACTTGTTTTGAACCCGAGGCGCTTGAAAAGGTTAAAGAGGCCCAAAGTTTGAATAAATTGCTTAAACACAAAAAACTTCACGAAGATTCAATTGAAGATTCTTTGCGAAGTAGGATATTAAACTTTATGAATAAATATTCTTAGGAACCATTGTAAAAAGGACAGGAACTTTATAATAATTAGTATGCGTTGCATTACTGTGCTTAAATATTTAGTTCTCTTTGCCATTTTTACAATGGTTTTGCAAGTAAAGGCCGATTCATGGGAAGATCCAACTTGGAAAGAGATGCTTGATAGTTCGGATGCAGTGGTATTGGTTAGCTATACAACCAAAGGCAATTTTAATGCTCAAGCAAAAATTCTGAAATCTTACAAAGGGAAACTCAAGATAGGTGATAAAGTTTGGATTTCAGGTTTTAGTAATCGCTATGGGCCTATTAATAAAATTCACCGAGGCGATAAATATTTAGTATTTCTTAATTTGACAGAACCCAATGATTATGGAATAAAATATTGGGAGAAAGAACTAATTGCGCAGCCTAAATTAACAAAGTTTTTTGATGCCTATAAAGCAGGTATGGCCTATAATGTATGGACACCAACCGCAGGAGATTTAAAGGTGAACAGAAACAAAGTTCAATATGATTTAATTCAAAGCTCTTATTACCAAAAACAAAACTATTATTCACTCAAGTCTTTTGAAGCATTTCTAAATATATATTATTCTAACTCTGGAAAAATAGAAAATTGTAAATTGTTAAGCAATAAACTATATCCGGTTTCTGAAAATAAAGGAATGACACAAAATTTAATGAAGCTGAGTTTGTTAGGATGCCATGAATACGATTCGATATTTGTAAACTATATAAATGTGAAGAATGTTGCTTCGCGATTTGCCTTAGCAAGTTTAATGGGCAATATTAAAACAGAACAATCACGAAATGTTTTGATACAATTACTTGACGATGAGAACAGCTTAGTGCAGGGCGAAGCGGTTCGAAATCTTAAAAGTGAACCAATAAAAATTATTGCTCCTTTGCTTTTAAAGCACTTAAAGTCGTCGGGCAAAGGTAATTATGTTCCAACAAATATTATGGATCCGGTTGAGAACCAAATGGATGGAGGAAAAGTAGAAATCATTATTGCCTTAGCCGAAATGAAATACCAACTGGCAATTCCGGAATTGCTTAATTTATTAGTAACCAATGACGAATACATTTTTACAATCGTGCTCAATGCATTAAGAGCTTTTGATACCAAGGAATTTGTTCCTTATTTGAACAAACACTTAGATAACAAGACGTCCAAACTAATTTATAAAATCTCCAATATTATCGTAAATGACAGTTTGGTGGAATGTTTACCAAGTTTTAGAAATTTTATTTCAACTTGCGACCGAAATTATCATCCAAGTTATGAATACACAATCTCGACATGCTGTGGAATTGGCCATTTTAAAGATAGTACGACTTCTGATTTTCTTTTAAAAGACTTTAAGCGGTTTTTTACATACAAAGACACGTTGTCAAGCAATAACCAAAAGGATTGGACAAGAGCGTATATTGAAACATTTAGCGATTTTAAGGAGCCCTCTGCTCGCCAATTAATTTATAAGGCAGTTTTCGACTGGCACGGGATTGACGAAAATTTTGGGTTATATCCGAAATTATATCAAATTAAGAATCGTATTGAGGATTCATTACTAAAAAATGTTAAGTATAAGCTCGGAGCTAAAGGGTACCTTGTAAATCATTGCCAAGCTTATTTAACCAATACTGATTTAATAAGGGTTGGTCAAAAACCTGAATTTTATTATTTGTTAGAAGTAACGGTTCCTTCAACATCTAATGGGTTTGAACATCAAACAGCAATCATGGAAATGCTTGGTTTGCCACGAGAAAAAATTTTTATTCGGTATAACAATGGTTGGTATAGTGAAGAAAAACAAGATCGATTTGACACTGCTTATACATTTACGCCATTACTCTTTTTTGTTGGCTATGCCGAAGCCATTCCAAACCAAACGGACTTGGTTTTTCTGCAGAGTATCATTGATTCTAGCTTTTTGAAGAATTCCTATGACCAAGAGAAGATTTTAAGCGGAATTCAGAAAATTAGAGCTAAACTGAATTAGTTGATAAGATATGTGGCATTTTTCCTACGGGAAAAATTCTTCAATTTAAAAGTTTTTTTGGAACTAATTCAATTTTAGATGAAATGTTGATGAATACAATTTCCCGTTCGTAAATTGAAGCATGGCTTAAACAAAAAAGCACCTCTTTTAACACAAGATAAATATTTACTTTGATTCATCCAAAATAGGAATTTATGATTTTGATTCAACAATACTCAAGGACAACTTTTTTGCTAATTTTTGCTTTAAATTTTTTGAGTCTTGCTGCTCAAATGTCGCTTGAAGGGGTAACCAAAATTGGCAATGCTAATTATAGGGCCTCCTTTCTTTTCAAAGATTCAAGAAACACCATTTGGATAGGAAACGGTTCTTTTATAGCGAATGAAAAAAGAGATGACAGGGGTTTGTATAAATTTGAGAACAATAGTTGGATGACCGTATTTCCAACTGGTATTTTTACGGATATACTTGAATGGGATTCATTATTGCTAGTATCTGCTTATGATGGACTTTATTTCTTCTCAAAATTCAACTACCAATTTGATACCTCCCTCAAACAAAATTCCTGTCTTGCCGTTTTTAACAGCAATTTAGTTGTTGGGACTATGGGCAATGGTCTTTTTGAAAGGACCTTAAATTCGTATCGGAAAATCCCTGTTATTATTGCCGGTGTTTCTTATGATTCTATATTTTTATTGAAAGCCGACGGAAAAAATCTTTGAATTGGCACGAGTGATGGCCTCATAAAGTACAATGGTATTAACTTTGCAAAATTTGAATTGCCTATAAAAACTACGAAAAAGCCCTTAGGTTATCTGCATCAAAAAACTGTGGTTTCTATTCAAAAGGATAAGAATGACAGAGTTTGGGTATTGTCAAGAAATCAACAGGATTCAATTGAATGTCTTTATATCTTGAAGGACAGCACTTTTATTAGTGCTAGAGAGTTGTATAGAAATACCTGTTTCCACAAATATTTAATTCCTTATATCGGATCAAAATTAGATTTAAGCCATTCTGGTAATGTTATTATTGGGATGACTTGGGGTATTATTGAATTTTCTGAAAGTTTAAAAAATATTGTTCTAAACGATCAGATGTATTCATCTACCAATTACAATACGAATGGCCAATCGATAGTTTAATGCGACAAGCAAGTAAATTACATAGCGAGTATTTCTCCCAGAAGAGCTGGATTTGAGCGTATTTACTTGATTGACCATAAACACATATCCACCTTAGAAAGCAATAAGAGTATCAGTTATAAAACAATTAACTTTAATACTATTGATATTAATGAATTAAAAGTTACAATCGCCAATGTTGGAAGTATGTTTAACAGCATGGATCAAATCCTTTTGTTCAAAGATATGCCAACCTTTGATATTCCCTCTCTAGGGTGCGCAAAACCAATTTATTCGGCTGCACTTTGGGTTGGTGGACTTGATGAAAATAATAATGATTTACATATTGCTGCCCAAACTTACCATCAAGCAGGGAGTGATTATTTGCCCGGACCGATTGATTTAGTTAGTGGAAAATACGACAGTTCAGCCAACGGGTTTTATAATAAAATCTGGAAAATAGATCGCAAAACAATTGAGATTTTCAAACTAAATTACAATAAACCTTCATACACTATACCACTAGAAATTTTAGATTGGCCGGCGCATGGCAGGGGGAATTTCGCCCGAAACCTAGCGCCTTTTGAAGATATCGACAACAATGGTATTTATGAACCTACTAAGGGTGATTACCCGAAAATCAAAGGTGATCAGATGCTTTGATGGGTTTTTAATGATGTGGGAATCCATGGCGAAACAAGTGGACAAAGTCTTGACATGGAATTTCACGGGAGTTGCTATGGATTCTATCATAAAGATTTATCCTTTCCTGATACAAATGCCATTGTTAACCGTACTATTTTCTTTAATTATAATCTAATTAATCGCAGCAACCGCAATTATAAAAACCTCTATGTGGGGGTATTTAATGATGTGGATTTGGGTAACTATGCAGACGATTTTGTGGGTTGCGATTCATTACTAAATACAGGCTTTGCCTACAATGCTGAGAGTTATGATGACTTACCCAATGGCTTTGGCAAAAACCCTCCTATTATATTTTGCAAATTTTTGAACCATGACATGACAAATTTTATGTTTTATCATAATGATGCTACCAAATTAGGGAATCCATCTGTGCCTTCACATTTCTACGGTTATCTTCGGTCAAGTTGTAAAAATGATACCAATTTTACTGGCAATCGCTTTCTACAGCAGTGTTTTCCTTGCTCCAATCACTTTAATGATTCTGTAAAATTACCAAGCGACAGGCGGTTCTTGATGTCAACCAATACAGCCAAGTTAAATAAGGATTCAGCATTCGAATTAGAGTTTGCCAATATCCTGTTGCACAATCCGGATATTGATTTTCTAAAGGATGGTTGAGATGAACCGAACCATGTTTTAAAAAGGATTCAAAACTGGTACAACAATAACGACTTCCCGTCTAAGCCATATAGTAATTTATCATCATCAGCATTACCAGCAAAAAAATATAGTTTTAGTATTTATCCTAACCCAGCTGGAAGTTTATTAAAAATGACCTCAGATTTGGAAAGTAGCCTGATTCAATTCATTGAAATTATTGACCAATACGGTAGAACGGTTCTTCAGATTAGTCCATCTCAAAATTCAGGTAATATTGACTTTAGTCTTGATATCAGTTTTCTTTCAAATGGAATTTAAACTGTTAAGATAAATTCGAAAAAAGGGAGTATGAGGAAAATATTGATAAAAAAGTAATATTTGTCCTTCGTATTTGAAAGTTAGAAGATTTAATAAGGTGCCCTAAATCCATAGATTTGCTTATTGCGGATTTGTTGATTTGCCAAACAGTCTTTTCCTCGCTGAGTTTTTCTTGGTTAAAAGTAAGTCGGCTCTTAAAGTTGTGCTAAATATACCCCAGCTGTTTAGTGAACAATATTGAATATAAAAATAAAACAAAAAATTTAAAACTGCCATGTGGGTAATCACAATTATTGCAATCAATTTCATTCTTGGACTAATCATTCATCATTGTATTTTGCCAATTAGAACACCTAACTATAACCACTATTTTAAAATAGGACTATCTTTTAAGTCAAAATTAGAAGGTGTAACTAAGACCATAGAAAAATTAGAAAGCGGGCAACTCACAACTGAAATAGCATTTAATGCTAAGTCAAAAAGGACTAGTGACGCATACCCGCTAAAATTTTGATGAAACCTTTACAGTGAAAAGTGGGAGGCTTTACATGTGATATGGCAGCGAAATTAAAAAAAATAGTACAGAACAAACTATTGTAATTCCCAAAAAGACACCTCACAGACCATTTAGCGAAACGGATTCAACAGTATTCGTGACAAGTAAAATGGCCATTGGACTTTGCATTTTATTTATCTCAAATATATCCATTTTGGAACGAGAATGAATCAAATTCTAAAATGAAAAATATTGCCCAAATTAGAATACCTACTTTAGCGGTTGGAACTTGCAATAGTTAAGTTCTTAATTTCAAATTTTCTGATTTATCATTTAACTCTAACCGCAATTTAAATTCGAACAAATAATTCTTTCCCGCTTTCAATAGCTCTTTACTAAGAAAGCGTTCTCTGAAATTTGTGAATATGTACTGGAGGAGCTACTTTTGTCGGGTTCTAAATTTAAGTCAGAAATCACTGTAGATTATTTTTTTAATCAATTTAGTTTTTTGATATGAATGAATCTGAAGAGCATCCTTATTTTAAAATACTCAAAAACTCAAGCATTAAATGAAACGAATATTAGTTACAGGCAGTAATGGTTTACTCGGGCAAAAACTTACGGAATTATATCTCAAAAATAAGGAAGTTGAATTAATTGCAACTGGACGTGGGGCAGATCGGTATCCTGAAAAGGGTGGGTACGTTTATGAAACCATGAATATTGAAGATGCCGATGAAGTTATGCGAGTGGTTGAAAAATACAAACCCGAATGCATCATACATACTGCAGCAATGACTAATGTAGATGAATGTGAATTGAATCATACAGGTTGCGTTAGTCAGAATATCGAAGCCGTTAGAAGTGTTGTAGAAGCAGCAAACCGAGTGAGCGCACATTTGGTACATCTTTCTACTGATTTTATCTTTGACGGAACTTCCGGCCCCTATAAGGAAGATGTTATACCTAATCCGTTAAGTTTTTATGGAGAGTCGAAGTTGAAAGCTGAAGAAATTATTAAGCAAAATTGCAAGAATTGGGCAATGGCCCGAACTGTTCTGGTTTATGGATTAGTAGCCGATATGAGTCGTAGCAATATAGTGCTTTGGGCGAAAGATGCGCTCGAAAACAGAAAGGCAATCAAGGTTGTGGATGATCAATTTAGAACACCAACACTTGCCGAAGACTTAGCTTTAGGTTGCAGCTTAATTGAAAAGCACAAGGCTCAAGGTGTTTATAATATTTCGGGCAAAGATTTTATGAGTATTTATGAACTGGTAGAACGTGTGGCTCAATATTTCGATTTAAGCATGGATTATGTTGAAAAAACCAATAGTTTGACCTTGAAACAGCCGGCAAAACGTCCTCCTATTACCGGTTTTGATATTACAAAGGCACAAACGGAATTGGGTTACGAGCCTCATAGTTTTGAGGAAGGAATTGGCTTTGTGCAAAAACAATTCGATAAATTTACAAGCGCAAATGCAACGTAAACCTTTAAGTTAAACTCTATCTATTATGGTAAAAGTATTTGTGCTTTGTGTTTTTTTAGGAATAACTTCCAATCTATTTGGTTATGATAAACCCAATAGTATCGCCTATGATGCCGTTCGAAAGTCTTATTATATTTCGAACCAACATGGTAAAACGATTACTTGTCTAGATTCAAACTTTGACAAAACAGAGGTTATCACGGGATTAGTAAGCCCCAAAGATTTATTATTTGCAAGTTTTGGCCCTTATGATGGCTTGATTATTCTCGACAGCAATTATGTAAAAGTTTATAGTGCCGCAGACTATAGTTTTATTGCTTCGTTTTCGGTTAGCGGCTCTATTGATTTAGAGGATGCAGAATTAGATAAAAACCAAACTGGTGTATTTTACTTGAGTGATCCTCGGGCCCATACTGTTTTCAAGGCCGTGCTGGGTGGTGCCCCGTTTTACATCCCAACTTTTTCAAAGTTTTGTACTACAGTTAGAAACCCTAAAGCCTTATTGTTTGATAGTAAAAATAGACTTTTGGTTACAACGGATACCTTGAAATCGCAGGTTTATTCTATAAATATTTCGAGCGGTAGTTCTACACTTTTGAATACCACATCCATCGATTATATCAATAGTATTGAGGAAGATTTACAAGGTAATTTTTATGCGACGAGTTGGGGCGATAGTTATATTTATCGTTTGGATGAGAGTTTCGACAATGCAGTTGGTTTAGCCATTTACAGCAAACCTACAGGTTTGTTTTTTAATCCTTTTTATGATTTAATTGCCATGGCTTGTTCGAATTGTAATAAGGTTGATTTTTTTAAATTGCACATGGTTTATATAAACGATGCCGATTCTGCCAAATGCCCGAGTGATACATTTTACTTAAATATAAACCAACAATTTAAAGGACGAGGTACTTATAATTCTAGTAATAGGTTTTTAGCAGAATTGTCTGATGCTAACGGAAGTTTTAAAAGTCCTATTAACATTGGTTTAGTTTCGAGTGAAGTGGAACCTTCGGCCATGAAACTTAGCTTACCTGCCAATATACGCTTTTCAGGTACTGGCTATAAAATTAGGGTTAGTAGCACAGATCCTGAGTTTTATAGTATAAATGATATTGATGCTATACTACCTTTTGTTCCCGATATTTCTTTATCAAAATCAGATACCTTAACGTTTTGCTCGCCTTCTCAAATATTACTTGGTTTAAAGAGTGATGCTGATTCGGCGTTTGTTAACTATTTGTGGTACGAGAATAATAAAAGGTTGAATCACACAAAATCCTGGATTCAAAATACCTATACGATAAAATCAGAAATTAAGCTCATTAAAATGCCTAACAATGGCAAATGTTTAGTTAAAGACTCAGTGGTTTTATGGCCTTCTTCAAAAATAAATATTCCTTTTAGCGATTCTATAGTTACATGTGAAAACAACTGGACTGCCATAGGCGGAGCGGCAATTGCCAATACAAGTATTGAATGGAAGAGCAAACGATATCCTTCAATCCGAACGGAGTTTAATCCGGTGTATCAAATTGATTTTGCAGACACATTTTTGGTAAAAGTTACTTCATTAAATGGGACTTGTTCATCACAAAAAAATGTGTTTGTTTATTTAAGTCCGCGACCAAAGTTTCGTTTTAATAAAAGCGGATCGATGGTTTGTTCATCTCAAAGTTTGGATTTAGAACCGATGTTTATCCAGGGCAATAAAAATAACTTAAGATTTGTTTGGTCGCCCAAGGTTAATATTGAGATTAGCAATAAGCAAAAAACACGTTTTATGAGTGCCACTCCCGGTGAATATACCTATCAGTTTTTGGCAATAGATTCAGTTTATAATTGTTACGATTCACAATGGGTAACCTTAAAAAATGTAGCACAACCTTTGAAACCAATTTTAGGTGAAAATTTAAAAGGCGTTGTTATTAAGAATTTCAGTAAAACGTTAGATTATCAATGGGTTAAAGATGGTAAGTTTGTTAATCAAGTTAATACAGACTCTCAGTTTGTTGTGCCATACGGAGACAGTAAATGGGGTAAGTATCGTGTCATTGTGATTAATCAGGATTCGGTAAGTTGTTCAGATACATCTGCACTCTTTGAATTATTGGAACCCAATCAGATCATAAGTTTTAAAGGTCGTTCTTTTACATTATTTCCAAACCCAGCGCAGGATTATTTGATAATTCATGGTGTAGATAAGGAGTTTGAGTTTAGTATTTATGGTTCAAGCGGACAATTTATTAGAAGAGAAAGTTCAGAATCAGGTAAAATAAATATTCGCGATTTGGTAGAAGGAATGTATGTAATTCAGATTAATTTTGAAGACCAAATTCAACGAACCCGTTTTATCAAACTTTAATCTTGAAACCAAATCCCACCCGAGAAGAATTTATTAATCAGATGTTATTGTCTGAGGTCGTAATAACAGCCATTGTGTTTTTTGGTGTTTATCTGATATTTCGGAATTTTTGGAAGAATCAAGATAAAGATCAGAACAAGGATAAAGAACCTGAATCAAAGGAAGCTTCTAAATAGACATGCCGCGTTTTAACGGTTATGGCTTAACGCTTTTCATAGATAGGTTTAATATCCGTTTCAAGTTTTTCTCATCATTAAAAGTTGGAGAGTAAAGAACCTTGTTTCAGTTCCAGAAGCATTTATTATCAGCAATAAAATGGTGCCTTAGCCGGTTTAGAAACTTCATCAGGACTGAAATATATATCTTTAAGTGGTTTATAATTAAGGGCTTAACGACTTGAAAATCTTGGTTCGAAGGGGTTCAAGTTTCTGAGATGGGCAAAGGGGTATGTTCTTGTATTATAGGGTGATTAGTAATTAAAAGCACAAGTGCAAATTCACGTCCTCTACTCTATTTCCTTTGATTTAAAAGCAAGTTGTATTTTCATTCAAGTTTCTTGCTTTATCGGTCGGTGTCTTCACCGACCGAAACATTT
>Ga0105048_10001922_pt1 | contig 33695 bp, 22 predicted proteins | sample MAT05_FD_78382 | JGI IMG/M metagenome (GOLD analysis project Ga0105048, IMG submission 78382) | Freshwater microbial communities from Lake Fryxell liftoff mats and glacier meltwater in Antarctica - MAT-05 | ecosystem: Environmental > Aquatic > Freshwater > Ice > Liftoff microbial mat | place... | reverse complement strand
GTCGATTCAAGGGGTTCCATTTCAATGTCGAACTTATTGAAACAGGTAAACCTTATTTGGGCAAACGCAGTTTTTTATTAACCAAATAGCATCGGGCTAGAACCCTTGGTTAGAATATTAGCAGAACAGTAGAAAAAAATTTAGACGGATAATTCCTGACTCTTAAAACCATTGGCTCAATCTTAAAACGATGACGGTATCACACAAAATAATCATCATTTACTTTTTATGTTGCCTGTGGGCGACAATGCCATCTATCGCCCAAACCACAAACAGCATCGCAGCCATCGAAAAACTATACGAAGCAAAAAACTATCACGAAGCGACTAAACAATTGAAAGCCGGCATCAATGAAATGACCCGTGTACGCAACGCAGATTCGCTCAACACCTACATTATATGGGCCGGTAAACTGGAATCAAAGAATACGGATAAAGACAAAGCCATACAGCAGGTAAACCAGTTGGTCTCCACCATAAAAACACTCACCACATCCCCCGCCACACTCAGCCAGGCATATATAGAAGCCGGGGAATTGTTTGGCCTTTTGTCAAAAAACGAAATGGGCTATAATGCCAACCAGCAGGCATTGCAATATGCCATTACCGTAAATGATGAGCAACGTGTGGTAAGGCTGGCCAACATTGAAAACAACATGGCCACTTTTGCCCAGCGTATGGCCGACATCAGCCTCAGTATTACCCACGACAGAAAAGCCCTTCAATGGATGGCACAACTACGCACCCCGGATTATCAAAAGCTATACCTGGTGTATAATTCCATGGGCAGTGGTATGTATTATATGAGCAAACTGGATAGTGGCATTTACTTTTTTAACAAGGCAATGGATGCCCTGGCCAAGGCCCAACCCACAGCGGAAAACAGGTTCTATCGCCCCGCCATCATCCAGAATAATATTGCAGGAATATATGGTGTGCAGGGCAAAGCCACTGCTGGTATTACGGCCATGAAAAATACCATCAGCTACCTCAAATTGTTTTTGGCCACCAAAGAACCCCACCCCAAAAAACAGAATGCCACTGAGTTTCAGTTTGAAGCTATAGATAACCTGGCCGGTATTTACAAAGAACTGGGCGATTACAAACAGGCACATGACCTGTTGTTTTACTCCTGGCAACAAAAACAAAAATTGTTACCGGAGGGCAACGATGCGGTTTTAAAATCGGAAGTTTTATTAGGCCAACTGTATTTCGCCATGCGGGAATATGAAAAGGCATTGCAATTTTTAAACAGCGGGCTGGCAAAAATTGCCGTGGCCGATGGCGACTATTTGTTTTGGAAGGCCGATGCCTGCAATACGATGGCTTTACTGTACGAAGCAAAAAAAGACCCTGTTACGGCAGCCCGTTTTTATGAAAAAGCTGATAGCTTGTACGAGGAATCGTTGCAGGGCGAATACGACAATATTTACCTGAATTTTTTAAACAATGCCGCAACGTTTTACGCCACCACAGGGCAGGAACAAAAGGCCATTGCCAAGGCCAATAAAGGATATAATTACCTTGTAAAAGCGCAGGGTGCACAAACCCTCATGGCTTCGTCGGGGTTGGTTACACTGGCAGAAGTTTCGTTTAGTTCGCACCGGTACCAGCAGGCATTGGGTTATGCAGATAAAGCGGTTGCCGTGATGAACAGCGTAGCCCGAAGCAGCAGCAGTTTATTGGATTCTGTAAAAGCCGAATTAAAAAAACCAAAAGCCATTCTTACAAAAGTAAAGGCACAGTACGAATTGTTGCCAGTAAAAAATGTGGCTAACCTTACGTCACTCTTAACGGCGTTAGATGAAGCATTGGCTTTATTGGAGAGAAGAAAATCGGTAATCGGCAATACTGACGATGCGGGTTTATTGGTAGCCGACCATGAAGACCTGCTGCAGTTTATAAAGAAAATAAATGCCGACCTGTTCCGGCTCACTAAAAATGGAACCTACATAGACAGGCTGGTTGGCCTCCACGAATCGGGTTTATATAACCGCATCCGAAGCCGGTTAGATGCTAACGATTCCTTGCAATTTGTGAACTTGCCACAAGGAACACAGGCCAACGAAATCAAATTGCAGGCAGCCATCACGGCAGCTTTGGAAGGCAGCGGCACACACAATGAAAACATGAAAGCCTGGTTTGCCGCCACCAATAACTGGAAAAATTACCAGGAAAAACTTAAACGCACCAATCCACGCTATTACAAAATGCGGTATGGCTCCATTTATAAATCGCTGGGCGATTTACAGCAAACCATACCCGCCGGTACTACAGTAGTGCGTTATATTTTTAATGATGAAAGCTTGTTTGCAGTGGTGGCGGATAACAAGCAAAAGCAACTATACCCGTTGCAAGGCAAACTTTTGCAGGAACAAATCGCTGCACTATCGCAACACAGTATGGATGCAGCCAAAACAAGCGAACTGTTGTATGGCCTGTATCAGCAATTGTGGGCACCATTTGCCACAGCCATCAGCAACAAAAAAATTGTGATTATACCCGATGGCATTTTATACAACCTCAGCTTTGAAATACTGACGCCAACAAAAATTGCTTCGTTCAACGATCTGGCCACGAAATCGTTGGTTGCCAATCATGCTATTTCGTACCGCTACAGTTTGTTTTTGTTGGAAGCGCCCAACAAAAACGCGGCTGCGAACGGAAATTTTGTGGCCTTTGCCCCCGGCTTCACCGATGCCATAAAATCGAAATACAGGAACGATATTAAAGATGGCGAAGCCGCGGACGATAGTTATCTCTCTTTATTACCGCAGCCTTTTACCATTAGCCTGGTCAGTAAAATTCAAAAACTTTTTGGCGGCAACCTGTATTTAAACGAGCAGTCAACGATTACTAATTTTAGGTCGAATGCACGCCGCCACAGTATCATCCATATTGGCACCCATGCCGAAAGCAACAACCTGCACCCCGAATATTCCAGATTGATTTTTGCCAAAAGTGCATCAGCACCATTGGAGGCCAATTCGTTGTTTATGCCCGACATTTACAACTGCGATATGAGCAGTGGGCTAACTGTGCTAACCGCCTGCGAAAGCGGCAAGCCCGGCTACAAGGATGGGGAGGGCATGATTTCGCTGGCACATGCATTTAACTATGCCGGCAGCGAAAGCATTCTCACCGGCCTGTGGAAAATAGATGAACAAGCAAGCATGCAGCTTATGGATGAATTTTACCAAAACCTCGCAGCCGGATTGCCTAAAGATGAGGCACTACAGCAGGCAAAACTTTGGTATCTGAAAAATAATAATGGCCGCATGCTGGCTCCTCAATATTGGGCAGGACTGGTACTAATGGGCGATACAGCCCCGTTACAATTGCAACCGAATCGGTCCTACACCCTTTGGTGGATAGCCCTTGGTGTTGCACTATTGGGTTTGTTGCTGTACTTTACAATTAAAAAAAAGGCTCCGCCAAATTAATAATTACAACCGTCTCCATTTTACCCTTTTTATAAAAATCTATACACTTTAAGCATATAAAAAAAAGCAGACCATGAAAAAATTAATTTTACCCCTGATTACTGTTTTCATTTGTGGCCTTTTGCAAGCCCAAACCTGGACTGGCTCTGCAAGTACCGACTGGAATACAGCAGGTAACTGGAGCCCAGTAACAGTGCCAACCATTGGCAGCAGCGTTACCATTCCCGGTACTGTGGTTAGTACCCGGTGGCCGGTATTGGCCAGCAATGTTAGTATAGCCAACATCTCCACAAGCCCTGGAGCGCAGATGAATGTAAACGGCTTTACGTTTACCACAGGTAATTTTGATCTTTACGGCATTACCATCAACAATACAAATGGGGCTACCGACATTATTTTGACATTAAATGGGGGTGGGACCAACTACTTCAGAAGTTGTGTTATTAACGACAACAGTACGATTAACTTTAACGGCGCGTTACCTTATTATGAAGGATTAACAGGAGGTAATACCTACAATGGAAACACTATTTACAACGTAGCTAGTGCTGCTGAGTTTAATATTTCTTACGACAACCGATCTACATTTAATGGCAACCTCACTATTAGCCGCACTTTAGCTGGTACATCTAATATATTTCGGGTAGGTGGTACGGTTAATGGTAATTTTTCTTATACCAATAACGTAGGCGGCGTTACAGCCATTGGCCAGAATGGTGGCGGGTATACACCGGTAAGTGGCACGTTCAGCATAGCCAGCAATCTTTTAGTTACCCCATCATTTGGGGTACACCGGGTAAAAAACCTTACAAGCGGCGGATCTATTAACATGCAAAAAGCAGGGTATGTACTCTTTAACGAAGACACACTTTTACTGAGTTCTTTCAGAGTAGATAGCATGGCCAGTGGAAATGTCCAGGATTTTTATCGAAATAGCATTACTGCTCCTACCATTAATATTTCTACTGCGGCGGCCAATACAGGCTCTATTTATATGCGGCAAAATTTATTTAATGGCAATTTTACCTACACCCATACCTCAGCCGATATTATTTATGAGGGGTTCACAGGCGGTAATACCTACAATGGAAATACAGTTTACAATATAGCTGGCACGGGTCAGTTTAATATTTCTTTCGACAACCGGTCTACCTTTAATGGCAACCTCACTATTAGCCGCACTGTGGCTGGTACATCTAACATATTTCGGGTAGGTGGTACGGTTAATGGTAATTTTTCTTATACCAATAACGTAGGCGGCAGTACGGCCATTGGCCAGAATAGTGGCGGGTATACACCTGTAAGTGGCACGTTCAGCATAGCCAGCAATCTTTTAGTTACCCCATCATTTGGGGTGCATCGGGTAAAAAATCAAACTACAGGTGGCTCGATTAATATACAAAAGGCAGGGTACGTTCTTTTTTATGAGGACACACTTTTATTGAGTTCTTTCAGGGTAGATAGCATGGCCAGTGGAAATGTCCAGGATTTTTATCGTGATATGATTACTGCTCCTTCAATTAATATTTCAACTGCGGCAGCCAATACAGGCTCTATTTATATCCGGCAAAATTTATTTAATGGAAATTTTACTTACACCCATACCTCAGCCGATATTGTTTATGAGGGGTTCACAGGCGGTAATACCTACAATGGAAATACAGTTTACAATATGGCTGGCACGGGACAGGTTTATATTTCTTTCGATAACCGGTCTACGTTTAATGGTAACCTTACTACCACCCGTACTGTAGCAGGTCTTTCTAACATATTTCATGTAGGCGGCACAGTTAATGGTAATTTTTCTTATACCAATAATGTAGGTGGCAGCACGGCTATTGGTCAAAGTAGTGGGTTTCTTTCCAATATTTCAGGTACGTTAAATATAGCTTCAAACCCATTGGGCTTCCCGAATTTTGGTTTATATAAAATAAAAAATCAAACCCCAGGCGGTGATTTGATTATACAGAAAACCGGCTTTACTGTTTTTGTGGATGACTCACTTGTAGTTAATAATTTTAAAGTGGATAGCACCGTTACAGTCAGCACAAACGACTTTTTGCGCAATTCGTTCACAGCAGCGGCCATCAGTATTTCGGAGGCAGCCGCCAGCACAGGCTCACCATACATCAGGCAAAATACATTTACCGGAAATACCACCATAATAAAAAGTGGTAATTCAATTTTATACGAAGCATTTCAGGGTGCCAATAATTATGTGGGCAACGCAAATTTTATCCGAAACGCCGGGGCCATCATCATTGCTTTTGATAACCCAACTCATTTTCATGGTAGTTTAAATTTAACCTCCGGTTCCGGCATTACATTTACCCAACCCATTAGGTTTAGGGGTAGTGCCAACGGAACTATAGAACAATTGGGTACCCAACCCATCAGCATCCCAACATTGATAATGGAGAAAACAGGTGCTGGTAGTATTACCCTTAACGACTCGGTAACCATAACAGGCACCGCTACATTTACCAGTGGCCATATTAATAGCAGCACCGCTAACCACCTTATTTTCCCCGATAATATAAGCTATACCGGCGCCTCGGCCGCCAGCCATGTAATAGGCCCCGTTACCAAAATCGGCGACGATATTTTTACCTTCCCGGTAGGCGGGCCAGTATCGCTTAACACCGTTAGGATGAGTGCCCCGGTGGGTGCTACCAGCCGTTTCAGTGCCGAATACAAAGCCCAGAACCCCACCATAGACGGCTTTAATACCAGCCTAAAAGCAGGTAGTTTTGGTGCTGCCGCCATTAGCAATGCTGGCTATTGGGATGTGCAGCGTTTATCGGGTGCCACCAACGTTACCCTTACGCTCGGCTTTGGTACCAACCCTTACGAAGGCTACCCGGTACTGGCCAGTTTAAAAGTAGCACACTGGAACGGCGCACAATGGGACGACCACGCCAATGGCGGCACTACCGGAACAGCAGCCAGCGGAACAGTGGTAAACTCGGTGCCCATTACCAGCTTTAGCCCCTTTGCCATAGCCGGTGTTAATCCTGCATATTTCTTCTCTTTTGGCCAGCCGGGTCCGGGCCCCGATGGTTCGCCCATAAAGCTTAAAGGCATTGGCGGCTACCCCGCATACACCGTAAAACAATTACCCGGCGGGGCTTATACCGCTGATAGTATCTTCCTTGTTGCCAATGGCAGCACCACAAGTTTCAGGCTAAAAGATTTGTATGGGGTAGAAAAAGATACCACTATTACCGCTCCTGCCAGCCCTGTTAATTATGCCGCTGCTAACGGCAATGGCACGGTTAACTTTACCGGCTGGAGACATTTTGTTTACCTCAGAGACGGCGGCGGCAACATGATGGGTGCCATTAAAGACAACAACCTCACCCTCGGTAATACCGTGATGAACACCTATTTCTCCACCGCCAGTGTGGCTTCATCACCCAACGGGAATATCTACCTGAACAGAAGTTTTAAAATCACCAGCCAGTTTGCGCCAGTGGGTATTAAAAGGGTTCGTTTTTACATTCTCAAAACAGAGTTCAATAACCTCGTGGCCGCCGACCCCACCAGTTTTCCAGGTGGTATTAACAGCCTTACCATTACCAAATACACGGGGCCAATGGAAGACAGTTTGTTTAGCCCGCAACCCGGTGGCAATGCGGTCATCATACCCAACAGCGCCATTACAATCGCCGACCTTGGCACCATCTATTCGCTGGATATAGATGTGGATGGTTTCAGCGGTTTTTACATTGGGGGCAATAATATGAACCTGAACCTTTGCAGCGGATCTACCATTACCCTGCCAAGCAATATAAGTGGAGCCAGCTACCAATGGCAGGTGGACAATGGCGGTGGATTTACCAACATTAGCAATGGTGGTATTTACAGCGGAGCCACTACCAGTTCCCTCACAATCACCAACCCACCCAATACCATTTATGGCTACCAATACAGGGCTATGGTTAATGGTGGCACGCCCAGCCAGGCATTTACCATCAAGCTAAATAATAGCTGGACGGGAACAGCTAACACCGCCTGGGAAAATTTGGCCAACTGGAGTTGTGGCGCATTGCCTACAGACAACAGCGATGTTATTATCAACGCCGGTAAACCCAATTATCCGCAGCTAAATTCTAATGCCACAATCAGAACACTGCGGGTAAACCCCGGTGCTACTGTTACCGTAAAAACTGGGTTTACGCTTACGGTAAAACAATAAATTCTTATCGTAATAGGGGAAGGTAGGGGCAGCAAATTTGCTGCCCCCTGCAAACAAAACATCAAAAAAATTACAAGGGTCTGCATCAATGCAGACTCTTTTTTATTAATGCTATCCCCGGTCTTTTATAGTCCAATTGCAAATGCCCCAGCATCACTACTACAAATTGAGTATTGAATCCCTTGGCGGAAATGATTATTTTGTGTCTTCAGGATTAGAACACTTTAAATCATATTGTATGAAAGGAAATGTCCTTTTGGTGTGCATCGTACTACATGCCTGTATTGGGTTAGCCAATGCACAAACGCTGGTGGCCAGCTACCCTTTTAATGGGAATGCCCTGGATGTAAGCGGCACCGGTAACCATGGCACCGTTAATGGAAACGTGACCCCCACGCAGGACAGATTTGGTAATTATAACAGTGCCTATTTTTTTAATGGCAACCTAACCGATTTTATCCAGGTTAATAACCATGCTTCTTTACAACTTTCAAATAGTTATACGCTGGAGGCCTGGGTAAAGCCCAATACATTTAATACAGCTTCCAATCAGGCCAATTTCATTGTCACTAAAGGCATCCAGCCGTCAGAAGGCCATTACCGGCTTGCTTACGGTGATTTTTTAGATGCCAACCCCGGCTTGTTAAGCCCACAGTTTATGAATTTTGAAACAACACTTCGTAAAGGTGCTACAGAGCAAAATGCCTATGAAAACCCCGTCCTATATCCAGTGCAACTGGGGGTATGGTATTACATGGTTGCTACTTTTGATGGTACCACCCTTAGGCTATACGTAAATGGTGAACAGCAGGCATCAACAATTATTACCGGAACATTTGGCGCATTAAACACGGGCAATCTTTTAATTGGTAAAAGCCCCGACAATATCTATCCGGTAAGAGGAGCCATTGATGACATAAAAATTTACAACGGACCTTTGACGGCTACTCAAATCTGGGATCAATTTAAAGCCAGCAATCCCCTGCCCTCTGGCGGCAAACCCATTGCGGCTTACCAGTTTAATAGTAATACCAGCGACGCTACTATATATGCTAATACCGGAACAAGGGTAGGTTCGGTGCTGCCCACTTTTACTACCGATTGTGGTGCCGTGGCCAGCCAATCGCTCAGCTTTCCGGGTAACCCTGCCGGCAATGTGGCCAGCGGTGTAGATGTTCCGCATAACCACATTTTAAATGCAGGCGGCTACCTGCGGATAGAAACCAGTTTTACCATTGACCAAATGCCAGGTTTGAACCCTGTAAATGCCAGCTTTTGTAAGGCCGCTCAAATAGTAGCTAAAGGCATAGAAACAGACATCGGATTTTATGGTATAGCCATCTCCTCCGAAGTACAACCTGTAGCCTGCGACCCTGTTATAGCTAACCGGGGCAGGCTTAGCTTTATAATGAAATTTGCAGATGGAACCACGAGATTGGTACGGTCAATCAATGCTTTAAACATAGCCACCTGCTATAATGTGGTGGCCGAGTATGATGGTGCCACTATGAAATTGTACATGGATAATGTGCTGCAAGGAACCGCTGTGGTAAATATAAAACCAGGGGTAAATGCCAACAAGTTGACCATCGGTTACATGAACAGCCTGCCCAATGCTGGCAATTGGTTTAATGGTAACATAGACGACCTTAAAATTTACAATTTCCCAACCGCACCCGGCAGTGGCAAGGCACTTGAAATAAAAACAACAGGAAGCATCAGCACAACACCCTACGTGAATCTTGGTCCCGGATTTGATTTTGGCACACAACCTTTCACTTTTGAAACATGGATAAAACGCGATGTTATAGCCGGAACACTTAACAATTTTGGAAAGGCATTTATCCTATCCGACAACAACAATGGGTGGGGTGTGGGTATCCTTAACGACAACAGCCTTTTTGTAACCAAAGTAGGGGTTAATGCGGTTGCATCTACTTTAACCATTGCCGATACGTTATGGCATCACGTGGCTATGGTATATACGGGCACTAAAATTCAATTTTATATTGATGGCATTTTTAGCAACGAAGTAAACTACACCGAAAACTTCACCAGCGGGGGCAATTATTTAATTGGGCCACGCCAAAGTTTTGGCAATAGCAATGGCGACCAGGCTATAGAAGGCAAGCACGACGAAATACGGGTATGGCAAAATGTAGCATTAGACAGTGCCACCATCCGCAACTGGATGTGTAAGAAAATACTTCCGGGTCATCCTAACTACAATAACCTTTTTGCCTATTACCGTTTTGATGAAGGCAGCGGAAACCTGCTGGGCGACCTTAAAGGCAGTCACACGGGTACCATCGTGAATGGTGCCAATTGGGTGACAAGCGGTGCAGCCATTGGCGACAGCAGCGTACATAGTTACAACAACCCGGCAGCCATCTCATTTACCAAAGGCAGCGCAGGCGCCACGGTTAGTAATTACACAGGCACCCCCCGTGGCATGCACCTGTATTATGTAGATGAAAGACCAAATGTTGTCACCAAAGATTCTGTGCTTAGCCCAATAGATTCGCTCTTTTATTTTGGTGTGTTTCCTGCAGGCGGCACGGCGCCTACGTACAAATATGCGCAAAGAAAATTATCTGCTGCCTTGGCCACCTGCGGCATATCTGATTCTATTCCTGAGTTGGCTGTAAGGTTAAATAACGCCGCCCTGGTATGGAAAGATGGCCGCTCATTTGCCAACACCACATTGGATAGCCTGGTTGCATTTACTGCCAGTGGCACCAATGAGTTCAGCCCCTCGGCGAAAAAAATAAATAAAAGTGCGGGTAGTGCAAATGCGTTGCAGTTTAACGGCACATCGCAACTGGTTGATATTGGAAAAGGATGGGATCCTGCCGGTTCATTTAGCTTTGAAACATGGGTTAAACGCACATCGCTTACCCTAACCGACCCTAATTCCCAATCATTTATAGTAAGCGTAAACAACGGTGGTTGGGGCGTAGGCATTAACCAGTCTGTACCTGCCAACAGAATTTACCTAAGCAAGATTGGCGTAAGCCAGGTGGTCTCTGCTTCTTCCATTACTGACACCAAATGGCACCATGTAGCGGTTACCTTTAATGCTGCTAACAATGAAACCGTTTTCTATATTGATGGTGTAGCAGATGCACCGGTGGCTTATAACCCCGGTGGCTTTAATTCCAGCAATTCAAATTACCGACTGGGAGGCAAAAACAATGGCGCATCATTGAATTACCTAAATGGTTCTCTGGATGAAACAAAAATCTGGAACACGGTTCTTACGCAATCTCAAATCCGCGATTGGATGACAAAGAAGCTAACCACAGCCCATCCCAGCTTTGCCAACCTTGTGGCCTGGTACAGTTTTGATGAAACAAGCGGTACATTTCTAAACGATAAAGCCGGCGGCAATAATGGTCTTCTTGTAAATACGCCCACCTGGATTATCAGCGGAGCGCCACTTGGCGATGCTTCGGCACACGATTACGTAAACGGTACCAAAACCGCAACCATTGCCCATCCACAAGGCGAAAGCATTACTGCTACCAGCACCAGCGGCAGCCCGACAGGCCTGCAAGTGTATCGCTGCGATTGCGAGCCCAATAACAAAACCGGTATTGCCATAGCAGGCAGCACCAGCCGTTACTTCGGTGTATTTCAGGCAGGTGGCACCAACCCTCAGTACACTGCCACTTATAATTATAATGGCACGCCATTTTTGTATGGCGGCTTCGCCGAAGCTAACCTCCGGATGTACAAACGAGCCGATAATGCCGCCCCAGCATGGAGCCAACTTGCGGATCTGCCAAATACGGGTGCTAAAACAATTACTGCTATAGGCGAAAGCACAGAATATTATTTAAGCAGCACCGTTGGTTTACTGGGCTGCCCCGGCTCACCATTAAGTATCAGTAGTAATGTTACCGGTACGGGTTATCAATGGCAGGTAAATAGCGGCAGTGGATTTACAAACCTTAGTAATGGTGGCATTTATAGTGGCGTAACTACGGCCGCCCTAACCCTTAGCAGTTTACCCACCACCCATTTTAAAAATTTGTACCGCTGCATTGTTACCGGCCCTAACGCTACAAGCCTTGAGTTCAGCCCCAAATTTGTAGCCACCTGGAACGGTACGGCCAGCACCGCCTGGACAAATGCCGCTAACTGGCAATGTGGCCTTTTGCCTGATATAAATACAGAAGTTTGGATTAGAAACGGAGCATTTCAACCAGCACTCAACACCAATGCTTCCGCCAGAAAAGTAACGGTAGCCGCGGGTGCCAATATTACTTTGCCTGCCGGGTTTAGCCTTACGGTAAATGGCAATTAACCGGCCGTATTCTATACCGGGTTTCAAGCAAAAAAAACTTTGTAATTCAGCATGGTTTCTTTGGGATTTGGGCTACTGCAGATAGATTATCTGAAACCCCTTCCGGAGGGGGTAATTATGGCGCCTTAATCACCATTAAAACAGGGTTTACACTTACGGTTAAAAAATAAAATTTCTCTAATCCTTAATAAACACCTGGCATTATCACAACTTAAAAATGCAGCCCGAAAATTTGGGCTGCATTTTTTTATTCACGTTTTAAAAACTCTTATTATCTTCTCACAAATTTTATTGCCACATGATACCATTTAAAGAAATTAAACCCGGCGACTGGGTGCGTGTAAACAACGAAGGCCATATTGAAGACGGCAAAGTGACCCATGTAAATATGGACGAAGGCCAGATAGGGGTGAAAACCCCCAGCGACATGGTCACCTATTTTGAACCCGCACTTGTAAGTGGCATACCGGTTGATGATGCACAACTTGCAATGCTGCGGTTTGAAAAAGAAACAATGCCGGAAGGGTTTATAAAATACAAGCACGGGCCGTTCAGGCTTGTGATAGAAAAACCCGACGATTTTACCCACAGCAAAATTTGGTACCGCGAAGACAAACGCCAGATAACTTACCCAATGATGGTGCACCAACTGCAAAACCATTACCGGGAAATGACCAATGTGGAACTAACAGAATCGTAGAATTTTTGCATACAGCCTGCCTCGACCTTTTAGGGGCAGACTGTGTGCTATTTTACACCGCATCGAAATCTATTTTTACCACTGCGGTTTTGGGGTGGCTCTGGCAGGTGAGGATAAAGCCTGCGGCGACCTCGTCGGGTTCCAGCCCATAGTTCACTTCCATTTCCACTTCGCCTTCGGTAATCCTGGCCTTACAGGTGCAGCACACGCCGCCCTTGCAGGCAAAGGGAAGGTCAGCTCCTTCATGTAAAGCCGCATCCAGTATGGCTTCTCCATCGTAAGCCAGGTTAAACGATTGTTCTATTCCATCCAGTTTTACCGTTATCCGGCTCAAAGGGCCGCTATCAACAACCGTGGTGCTATGAGCTTTTTGCTGCGCATGTTTTTTGGGTGATGTAAACAGTTCGAAGTGGATTTTACCGCCATCAACCCCCTGTTCGTCGAGGTATCTCTTTACACAGAAAACCATTTCTTCCGGTCCGCATAAAAAGAACTCGTCCATGCTTTGGGCATCTACCAGTTTACCGAATACATAGGCGCATTTTTCCGCATCTATCCTTCCGTGGTTCAGCGGTGCATCGGTCTTTTCGCGGCTTAGCACATGGTAAAGGCGAAACCTTTCCATGAACCGGTTTTTTAAAGCTTCCAGTTCTTCTTTAAAAATAATACTGTTGCGGTTGCGGTTGCCGTACACCAGCGTAAAGCTGCTATTGGGCTCCGTACGTAAGGTTGTTTCTATAATGGAGAGCACTGGCGTAATGCCGCTGCCTGCGGCAAAGGCCATATAGTTTTTCGACTGTGATGCATCTAACTCTTTAAAAAACTTTCCGTTGGGCGGCATTGTTTGCAGCACATCGCCGGGCCGCAAGGTTTCGTTGGCGTAAGCAGAGAAAAGACCACCTGGTACTTTTTTAATGGCTACTCGCCAATGATCGTCAAGCGGGCTACTGCAAAGGCTGTAGTTGCGGCGCACCTCTTCGCCATCTATAACTGTTTTAAAAGTGAGGTGCTGCCCATGCTTGTATCGGAATATTTCTTTCAATTCCTCCGGCACGGATAGCGATACCGAAACGCAATCGCTGGTTTCGCGGTGTATTTTTTTTACCGTTAAGGGATAAAATTTTGTTGACATGCTTTTTTTGTTTTTTCCTATGGTGGCACGTTTAGTTAAGATAAACATTTCCAATACTTGAAAAGTAGGTGCAAACCCTTTCAATCTGTGTTATTCGGGTTGTTTAAAAGCCAATCCATTTATCAATATCTGGACAAGGTCGTTCTCCATATCGTTGGTACTGATACCCCGTTTGTTTTTTTGCCAAAACTCTATACCCCGCACGGCACTCAAAATGGTGAGCACGGCTATATGCGGGTGCATTTTGCCAAACTCGTTTTGTTCAATGCCTTTTTCTACAATGGCTGCAAAGTGCTTTTCGTAATCCCGCCGTTGCTGCAAAAAATTGGTGAGGTGCGGTTCTTTCAGGTGCTTCCAGTCGCGGTTGCTTACATAGGTTTCTTCAAAGCGGTGCAGCATCATACTTATATGGAATCGGATGATGGCCTCCACCTTTTGTGCCTGGCTGCCGGTGCCGCTCTCCACGGCTTCTATTTGTTGGGTAAATGCCTGTGCCACGCCAAAGCAAATTTCTTTCAGCAGCCCCTGCTTGCTTTCTATATGGTTGTACAAACTGGCCGCCTCCACGCCCACAGCCCCGGCCAGGTGCCGCATACTTGTGGCATTAAAGCCCCTTTGCCTAAAAAGCTCGGTGGCCTTTTGTAGTATCGTTTCTTTTTTAGAAGCCGTTTTATGGGTAACAATTTTTGCCATGGGGGCAAATGTAAAGCAGACTAACGGTTGTTAGTTTTATGAGTGTTGCTTAAATCCTGGCATTATAAAAATTGAAGTAAAACAGGCCGTTGCCCATGGGTGGACACCCACCCCATCCACTACCAAAAATCCCTTAGGTTTGCAGCCGACCAAAAAAAATCCCTTATATGTCAGTAATAGCAGTTGGTACCATGGCTTACGATGCCATAGAAACACCTTTCGGAAAAACAGACCGCATAGTGGGCGGCAGTGCCACTTATGTAGCGTATGCGGCCAGCAATTTTGTACAGCCCATACAGCAAATAAGCATCGTGGGCAACGATTTTGAGGAGAGCATTATGGACGACCTTAAAAGCCGTGGCGTGGAAATAGAAGGGGTGGAAATGGTGGCCGACAAGCCTTCATTTTTTTGGAGCGGCAAATACCATTTGGATATGAACAGCCGGGATACACTCGTTACCGACCTCAACGTACTGGCTGACTTTGACCCCAAAGTACCAGAAAGCTATCAGGGTGCCGAGTTTTTGATGCTGGGCAACCTTATGCCAAGTCTGCAAAAAAGCGTTATACAACAACTTCGAACAAGACCCAAACTCATAGTGCTGGACACGATGAATTTTTGGATGGAAATAGCCATGGACGATTTAAAAGAAGTGCTTACCATGGTGGATGTGCTGATGGTAAACGACAGCGAGGCCCGCCAACTGAGCGGCGAGTTTAGCCTGGTAAAAGCCGCCAAGAAAATACAAGAAATGGGGCCCAAATTCATCATCATAAAAAAAGGCGAGCATGGTGCTTTATTGTTCAATGATAACCACGTGTTCTTTGCCCCGGCTCTGCCGCTGGAAGATGTTTTTGACCCCACTGGTGCCGGCGACACTTTTGCCGGAGGCTTTATCGGCCATTTGGCCAAAACGAAAGACATAAGCTTTGCCAACATGAAAACCGCCATTATAGTAGGGAGTGCCATGGCTTCATTTTGCGTAGAGAAATTTGGCCCCACCCGCCTCCAGCAAATCACCAAGGCCGAAATAGACGAAAGAATACAGCAGTTTGTGAACTTGGTGCAGTTTGATATAGACTTGGTGTAAACAGGAATTAACCCACCTATTCCCAAGTCTTTAGCCCAGTTAAACGCCGTTAGGACGGGGGCTGAAGCCTTGGGTTAGTAAATATGCAAACCAATTACTAATCCGCAATGTTCTTAAACCACTGGAGCATGTCTGGATAAATCTTTCTGATAATCTCAGTTTGTAATTGGTCTTCGTTGGGCTGCTGGCCACGCGGCTGCCGTATAAGAGCCAGGTCGTTATCGCTAAGTGCTTCGAGGCTGCCGGTGTAAGTAGCCCAACTTTGTCTCCAGGTAAAATTTTCGTTCCAGCTACGGTCGCCAATGCTTTGTCTGTTTTTTATATCGTTAATGCGCAGTTCAAGGCGCCCATCCACACTAACAACGGCTTCTGTAATAGTGAGTGTAGCGGTAACTGTTTTGTAAATGGGGCGGTTAGCCGTGTCTTTGCCGGTTTCTATTTGCCTGCTTACGTTTCGGCTGTTTGTGTTTTGCCTTAGTGGGCTTATATTCCAGTTTGTCCATGCAGGTTCAGCCACCCAGTCTGGCTCTTTATTATTACTAAAATACCTGCTACTTGAATATACCCTGTACCGTCCGCTATTGTTCCACTGGCCACCCATATCGCTAACTAACTGGTCGCTGAAGCGGTAAGCAGATTGGGCCCCACCATTATAGCCTCCATTGTAGCCTCCATTATAGCCTCCATTGTAGCCTCCATTGTAGCCTCCATTGTAGCCTCCATTATAACCATTATTGTACAAGCCATTTGTATTCAGTGGCTCCACGAGAATATCCACAGTTCCTGCTTCCCTAGCTTTGTTTATCAGTTGGCCAACATCTTTATAATTGCCAGCCAGGCTTTTTACTTTGTTCAAATAAGTACTGGCTTCCCTGGCACTGCTCCAATTATCGTATTCAAGGTTGTCTATTGCCAAATTGTAGTAACCTTCAGCGGCCTGTACCCGGGCATTTTCCATTACAGTTACATAGCTTTTGGGGTTTAGCATGGCAAACAACTCGTCGTTTTTGGCGGTGGTGTTGTTGAGGTCGTTCAGCTTACGGTAAATATTGGCAGCGGCCTCCCAGCCTTGCGGCGTATTGCGATTTATGAGACTTTCGGCTTCACTTAGATATTGATTGTGCAGCAGGTTGTAACTATACACCAGGTTGTTGAGCAAGGCAGTATCTGCAGGTTTGCGGTTGTACTTTTTTACCAGCTTCTCTACGCTGTTGGTGGTAGGGTTGGTATCGTATTTTTTGGAAGATGCACAACCAATAAACAAAAAAGCAAGAACGGAAATGGTGTAAAAAGTTTTCATAACAGGTCTTTTTTTTTGATAAGACAAAAGGCCACTGACGTTTGTTACCTATTGGGGTGTTAAAAGTGGCCGAACACGTTACCACACATCTATCAAATACACTACAAACACCTACAAAAAAGAAATACTACTCGATGTTAAAGGAACCAACTTTGGCTTGATGCTTTCTTACCCAATTGAAATATTACGTAAACGACAGCCAAATTAATGTTTGTTGTCAGCCCGGTTTTAGCGGTATTTATACGCTGTTATTTTTTAAAGCACCCATCACAGCTTCCCTCCTCCTGCGGCTCACTTCTATCATTGTATTGCCATCCATTACCAGCCGCCCATCGGGCACTATAGATACGATGTGGTGTTTATTTACCAAATGCGACTTATGTACCCGCACAAAGCCATGTGGCAGCAGCAGGTCTTCGTACTCTTTTATGGTTTTAGAAACCAGCACCGGGCGTTTGTCAGTAAAATGAAAACGGGTATAATTGCTCTCACCTTCAAGCCTTACAATGAGTTGTGGGTCGTAGAAAATAGTACCATCGCTGTTGCTGATGGCCAGCTTAAAATCTTTTTCGGTGGCGGCCTGCAGGTTGGCCAGCAGGTTTTGGTATGCGGCTATAGTACTCTCCTGCTTTTCCTTTTTTTGCAGGTAACGGGCTACAGCCTGTTTTAATTCGTCGGCATCAATGGGCTTTAGTAAATAATCCAAAGCACTAAAACGTATGGCCTGTATGGCGTAAGCATCGTAAGCGGTGGCGAAAATAATGTCGAAATCAATGGAAGGTAATCGCTGTACCAGGTCGAAACCATTTAGCTGTGGCATTTGTATATCTATAAATACCAGTTGCGGCCTAAAGGTTTCTATTATGGCTGCTGCCTGCAAAGGATGGCTACACAGTTGTAATTCGGTTATTTCGGGTACATACCGCTCTATCATCAACTGCATTGTTTTTAATGCGGCGGGTTCGTCGTCTATTGTTAAAGCCCTTATCATTATTTATAAAAGCCAAATTAGGGTTTTATTGAATCGGCAAAAGCGGCTACGGTTAGTTTATGGTTTTGGGTGAGTGAGCAAGGTGTTTGAGCAGGGGTACGCATGGTTCACCACTCACCACTCACTGTTGCTTACACCTTTATGTAAATCTTCTTTCTATCTAGCAGCCACGCAAAAAACCAATACATGGTTATCATTGCCAGTGCATACAGCAGCGAACCCGCCCGTAAATCGGGGCTGATATTTTTACAGATATTTTCGTAAAACCAACTGAAAGCACTGTAATAATGCACCTTGCCGTCTGCGCCTATAGCACCGGGTATTCTTATTAAGCCCACCAGCCGTGGCAAAAACCCACTCAGGAAAAAGATGAACAACGGGTTCTTGCCAAACACATCAAAAAATTTGCTCCAGGCTCCTTTCGCATTGCGAAATTCAAGCAGGTAAATTAGTACACCAATTACCATTAATGCCAGGCCGGTTGTGTACACCACGTAGCTGCTAGTCCATATTTTTTTGTTGATGGGATAGACCATATCCCAGGCAAAGCCTGCAAAAATAAGTACGGCACCAAACACAAAAAGATTACTCAGCATTTCAAAACTCTTTCCTTTTTCTCTTATGTAAAGCCCTGTGAGGTAGCCCATCAGCACCTGCACTATGGCGGCAAAAGTGCTCACCAAACCTTCGGGGTCAAAAGGCATCCCTTCACCTTTATATACATGCGCTTTACCGAAAAGGTCAATATCTATTTGGGTGCCAAAAAAACCAGTAATACTGTATGGGTCGGCCTTACCGCCAAAGGCGTAGCTCATCCACCAAAACAATAACAGCATAACCGCAGCTATAAAAAAGGTAAGCTTTGGTTTAGTATAATAGGCAATAATACTGGCAAATAAATAGCAGATGGCTATGCGCTGCAGCACGCCCAGTAGCCTTATGCCGCTACCGGGGTTTTTGGCATCGGCCCAGGCTTTAAAAACCAGGCTGTCGCCACTCCATTTTACAAACGGAGCCCAGTTAAGGAACAGGCCTATTAAAAAAATAAGCGCAAACCTTTTAAGCACCTTACCCCAAAAGACACCATCATTATTGGCGGCCTGAAACCTTGGTATCACAAAAGCCATGGCATTGCCTACGGCAAATAAAAAGAAGGGAAAAACTAAATCGGTAGGGGTACAGCCATGCCAGGGGGCATGCTGCAGCGGGGCATAAATATGGCCCCAGCTACCGGGGTTGTTCACTAATATCATCAGGGCCACCGTGGCACCACGAAACACGTCGAGGGAATAATAACGTTCTTTCAAAGCAAGTGGTTTTGGCTTTAAAAGTAAAGGTTTCCCAATGGGCTGTTGGTTTTTTTGTAACAGTCCCCGTCTTTTGGCTTTGCCCAAAAACCTTTACGTTTGCACACCTTTTAAAAGGGCAGATTTTTTGAGTAAAAAACAACCAACTCCAGGGCATCGGGTTCAGCGGTGCCTTATTATACCCGCAACGCATGAAAATTTTGATAACCGGTACGGCAGGCTTTATAGGGTTTCATCTCGCAAATAATATGCTGGCATTGGGGCACGAAGTAATTGGCCTCGACAGCATAAACGATTACTACGATGTAAACGTAAAATACAACCGCCTGGAATTTGCCGGTATAGAAAAAGGGCAGATAGCATACAATACCCTTGTAAAAAGCAGCAAACACCCGGCTTACCAGTTTATTCAATTACAAATGGAAGACCGTGAAAAGCTGCACCAGCTTTTTAGCGAACAGCAGTTTGACTGTGTAGTAAACCTTGCAGCCCAGGCCGGGGTACGCTATAGCATTACCAACCCTTACGCCTACATTGACAGTAATATTATAGGATACATAAACATACTTGAAGGATGCCGCCACAACGGAGTAAAGCACTTGGTATATGCCAGTAGCAGCAGCGTTTATGGGCTTAACGAGCAAAACCCCTTCAGTACCCACGAAGGTGTTAACCACCCCATGAGCCTCTATGCCGCCAGCAAAAAAAGCAATGAAATGATGGCGCATGTTTATAGCCATTTGTACGGCCTTGCTACTACTGGTCTTCGCTTTTTTACCGTGTATGGCCCATGGGGCAGGCCCGATATGGCCCTCTTTCTTTTTACTGAAGCCATATTAAAAGGCGAGCCAATAAAGGTGTTTAACAATGGCGAAATGGTGCGGGACTTTACCTACGTGGCCGATATTGTAGAAGGCATAACAAGGGTGATTAACCACCCTGCCGAACCCAACCCCAATTGGGATGCTACACATCCCGACCCGGCCACTTCTACTGCGCCATTTAAGATTTATAATATTGGCAACAATAACCCCGTTAAGTTGCTCGATTTTATACATGCCATAGAAGAACAGCTTGGCAAAACCGCCGATAAAATAATGATGCCGCTACAACCCGGCGATGTGCCAGCCACCTATGCTAATGTGGACGACCTGGTAAACGACCTCGGTTACCAACCCAGCACCAAGGTTACCACCGGCATCAAAAATTTTATTGAGTGGTACAAGGACTATTATGGAGTTTAAGGAATGGACTGCAACCAATGTAGACGCCATGCTGGCGTCTGAATCATGTAGGTAAATGAATTTTTAACCCAGCGAAAACCCTACCCTGATTAACCAAAATTGGTTCCGTACGTACGGGATTCGACTGAATGTTACTATGAAACCTGCAAAAAACAAGCTCTTTCTGGAAGATCTTTATCGGCAATATTTAGATGCCAGCATGGCGTCTCTACAAACCACATTGACCAAATCACAAATCAGACATCAGACATCATAAATCATCACATCAAAAAACTATGGTTTTCGAAAAAAACATCATTATCACAGGCGGGGCTGGGTTCATTGGTAGCCACGTAGTAAACCTGTTTGTAAAAAAATACCCGCAGTACCGCATCATTAACCTTGATGCACTTACCTACGCAGGCAACCTGGAAAACCTGAAGGATGTGCAGGACGAACCCAACTACGTGTTCGAAAAGGGCAATATCCTTGATACAGATTTTCTCAAAACCCTGTTTCAAAAATATGCCGTTAGCGATGTGGTGCACCTGGCTGCCGAAAGCCATGTGGATCGTTCTATTTCTTCGCCGCTTGATTTTGTATATACCAATGTAGTAGGTACGGTAAACCTTTTAAATGCTGCAAAAACCAGGTGGGCAGGCAGCCTAGAAGGCCACCGCTTTTACCATGTAAGCACCGACGAAGTTTATGGTGCTCTAGGTGCTGAAGGGTTATTTACCGAAACCACGCCGTACAGCCCCAACAGCCCATACAGTGCCAGCAAAGCCAGCAGCGACCATTTTGTAAGGGCTTATGGCGAAACCTATCATTTGCCTTTTGTAATCAGTAATTGTAGCAATAACTATGGGCCAAATCATTTTCCGGAGAAACTGGTGCCGCTGTTTATAAATAATGTGGTGAATAACAAACCGCTACCCGTATATGGCGATGGAAAATACACCCGTGACTGGCTGTACGTAATAGACCATGCAAGGGCAATAGACACTGTTTTTCATAATGGCGTCAATGGCGAAACGTATAATATTGGCGGCTTTAACGAGTGGCAGAATATAGACCTTGTAAAACTGCTGATTAAATTAATGGATGAAAAACTTGGCCGCCCTTTAGGCACCAGCCTTGCGCTGATTACTTATGTAAAAGACAGGCCGGGCCACGATTTGCGTTATGCTATTGATGCTACCAAAATAAACAAAGAACTCGGCTGGGCTCCCAGTGTAACTTTTGAAGAAGGGCTGGCCAAAACCATAGACTGGTACCTGGAAAACACCGAATGGCTACAGCATGTAACCAGTGGTGCCTATGCCCATTATTACCAACAACAGTACGGCGCATAATTGTAGAGACGCCATGCTGGGGTCTTACTGGCGTAAAATTGATTTAGAACCAACCCGATTTTATTTTCTATTATAAGACCAACATGATTCAGACGCCAGCATGGTGTCTCTACAAAACAAATCCTATATCGAACCTCAAAAAATATAAAAATGCATATAACCCCCACCAATATCACCGGCTGCTTTATTATTGAAAACAAAATTTTTGGCGACGAACGTGGGTATTTCTTAGAAAGTTTTAATACTGCCACTTTTAAAAATCTAACAGGCCTGGAACCTTTGTTTGTGCAGGATAACCAATCGTATAGTTCGTATGGAGTACTGCGTGGTTTGCACTACCAAACTGGCGAATATGCACAGGCAAAACTGGTACGTGTGTTACAAGGCAGGGTGTTGGATGTAGTGGTGGACATTCGAAAGGACAGCCCCAGTTTTGGCCAGCATTTTAGTTTGGAGCTAAGCGACGATAATAAACAGCAGCTGTATATACCCCGTGGTCTGGCTCATGGGTTTGTGGTACTGAGCGAAACGGCCAATTTTTTTTACAAATGCGATAACCTTTATAATAAAGCAAGCGAAGGCGGCATTATGTGCAACGATACAGACTTAAACATTGATTGGCAAGTGCCGGAAACTGCAATGTTTTTATCGGAGAAGGATAAGACGAACCTAACATTTAAAGAGTATGTGGAAAGGGGTTGTGTGAATTGATGTTTTAGCAGAACAGCAGCGGTACTTTTCTCAATTCTTATTAACTATGACGGTAAAGAAAGCCAGGTATGCTGCCCCTATAAGTTGTTTGGCAATATTAGTTGGTATTTTCATCAACTACAAGCTTCTCTGGGCACATGGAATTGAAATGTTATTAGCTGTGATGGGTTTCTTTTTGGTAGTGTTTGGTTTTTTAGCATTGGCTGTCTCTATAACAAGGCTGCTATTTCCCCATACACAAGATTTTGGTGTAAAGACGCTGTTTGATAAGCCGAGTTTTAGTCAATTTAAAAAAGCGATTGGCTCCAAAAAGGCAGGCAGCATTGGTAACACTTGTACCTTACTTTGCTTTCTTCTGGTTGGTATAATTGGTTTCTCTTTTTTTACGGCAACTGATAAATATGAAAGGGACCAACTTGATAAGTTTGGGCAGGTACAAAAAGTGCTGATAAAAGATATTCGGTATCGAAAAAGCAGAAGAGCTTATTTTGATTTTTACTTCATTGATCAAACTTTGACCACACGATTATACAGTAAGCAATTAAAAGTTGGAGATAGTGCATTCATTATATTTTCAACCGATAACCCTGCTATTGTAAAATGGCTGGACGATTATAAAAAGAACAAAAAAAACGAATAAAGGATGTCGGCTTAGGGAAAGCGCAATTGTTGATGGGTTCCATGCAATCAGTGGGGGCAAGTCTGCCAATGGTGCCAAAAGCTGGCCTGTAAAGACAAGATACTTTTGCACCAATAGCTGAACCCAATATCCCCTGTCGGATTTTACTCGTAATTCATAATTCATAACTCACCAAAACATGAAAGGAATCATCCTCGCCGGCGGGTCTGGCACCAGGCTTTACCCCATTACAAAAGGCATTAGCAAACAACTTATGCCTATTTACGATAAACCAATGATTTACTACCCCCTAAGTGTGCTGATGCTGGCGGGTATTAAAGAAATACTCATTATTACCACGCCCGAAGACAACGACCAGTTTAAACGACTGCTGGGCGATGGCACCGACCTCGGCTGCCGTTTTGAGTACGCAGTACAAGCCGTGCCAAATGGCCTAGCACAGGCTTTTGTAATTGGTGCGCCTTTTGTGGGCGACGATAAAGTGGCCCTGGTGTTGGGTGATAATATTTTTTATGGCGCAGGTTTTGGCAAACTGGTGCAATCGTTTAACGATGTGGAAGGTGCTGCGGTATTTGCTTACGAAGTAAGCGACCCCGAACGCTACGGTGTGGTAGAATTTGATAAAAATTATAAAGCCCTTACCATAGAAGAAAAGCCCGAAATACCCAAAAGCAATTACGCGGTACCGGGCCTCTATTTTTACGATAACGAAGTACTGCAAATAGCAGCCACCATAGAACCCAGCCAACGTGGGGAATACGAAATAACCGAGGTGAACAACCAATACCTTAAACGGGGCAAGCTGCAGGTAGGCGTTATAAACCGGGGTACCGCATGGCTTGATACCGGCACTTTTGATAGCCTGCACGATGCCACTGAATTTGTACGGGTTATAGAAAAACGCCAGGGTCTTAAAATAGGGTGTATAGAAGAGGTGGCCTACCGTATGGGCTTTATAGACCATGCCCAACTATTGAAGCTGGCCGAAGTGTATAAGAAGAGCGGCTATGGAGATTACTTAAAGGGAATAAAGTGAAACCGAAACGAATAGGATTGCAAACTGCTAGTTGCAAAACTGCCTACTGTTGCATGTCTTTGCCTATTTTAGCAATCCTACAATAAACCCTTAGTTGCAAGCCTATGGCCCTTTTCGATTTTAAACTGCCCAGGCAAATTTCTAAAGCCCTTAACCTGCCGGTATCTTCCGCCAGGAGCCAGCAGTTAAAAGTGCTGAAAAAGTTATTGCGCAAGGCAAGGTTTACGGGCTTTGGGCAGCAGTTCCGTTTCGACGAGGCTTTATTAAGCAGGCATGTAGGGAAACGTTTTCAGCAACTGGTGCCCATATTCGATTACAACAGTATTTATAAAGACTGGTGGCATAAAACCCTAGAAGGTATACCCGATGTGTGCTGGCCGGGAAAAATAAAATACTTTGCCCTGAGTAGTGGTACCAGCGAAGCCGCCAGCAAATACATACCTATTACCAACGACCTTATTAAAGGCAATAAAACGGTAATGCTGCGGATGTTGCTCACCCTGCGCAACTACCATAACATTCCATTACAAAACTTACCCAAGGGCTGGCTTACACTCGGCGGCAGCACCGAGCTGCAAAAAGGACCCGGCTATTATGCTGGCGATCTTAGCGGCATTACCGCAAAAAAACAACCGTTCTGGTTTCAACCTTTTTACAAGCCCGGCAAAAAAATAGCCCGGCAAAAAGACTGGCAAAAAAAATTGGAAGAGATAGTAGAAAAAGCCCCGGAATGGGACATTAGCTTTTTATTGGGCGTACCTGCATGGGCACAGCTTTGTATGGAAATGATTATCGAACGCTACAAACTGGAAACCATACACGACATTTGGCCAAACCTCTCTTTTTTTGTGCATGGCGGCGTGGCTTTTGAACCATATAAAAAAGGCTTTGAAAAATACCTGGCCAAGCCACTCACTTATATAAATACCTACCTGGCCAGCGAAGGCTTTCTGGCTTATCAGGACAGGCAGGGTTCCGGCTCTATGCGGCTGGTAACCCACGACCATATATTTTTTGAATTTGTACCCTTTAACGAGGCCAATTTTGATGCCGACGGCAACGTAAAACCAACTGCCGAAGCCCTTATGATACACGAAGTGGAAGAAGGTACAGACTACGCCGTTCTCATTAGTACTTCAGCCGGCGCCTGGCGGTATCTTATTGGCGATACGGTAAAATTTACCGACAAGGAACATTGCCAGGTAATTATTACCGGCCGCACCAAATCTTTCCTAAGCCTGGTAGGCGAGCACTTAAGCGTGGATAATATGAACAAAGCCATAGAAATGGCACAGGAACATTTCAATATCAGCATCCCGGAGTTTACTGTGGCCGGTGTACCACATGGAAACTTTTTTGCGCATAACTGGTACGTAGCTACAAACGACACAGTAAACGCCCTAAAACTGGGCCGGTTTATTGATGCCCGGCTAAACGAACTCAACGACGACTACGCAGTAGAACGTCGCCATGCTTTAAAAGAAGTTCGCCTCGAAGTATTAAGCGAAGAACAGTTTATGGACTTTATGCACTGCAAAGGGAAAATAGGCGGGCAGCATAAATTTCCACGGGTAATGAAAGGTAAGATGCTGGAAGACTGGCTGAAATTTTTAAAAGGAGAGCTTGTTAAGCGGTAAGGCTCAATCCCTAAGATTCATTAATTAAGGATCAACAATTATGGTTCTAGAGGCCAGGATAAAACCTTTAACCTTGATTCTGGTGTCTTAGTTCTTCAACTATTCTTAAGGGCACCTCTAAAAACCTACTTTTCTTTGTTGGCCGCCCCTTTAAATTCCTTCCAAAGGAGGGAAAATGGAAGGTTTTTAGAGATGCCCTTAAACCAATTTTGCCCCCCCCGTGAATCTTTACACTAAGTACTAAAACCTATCTACTTCATGTTAGAAGCTTTTATTAAAGGATTAGCAATAGGCTTTTACCTGTCGGTATCGGTGGGGCCGTTGATTTTTGCTATTATTAAAACTTCGCTACGGTATGGCCATAAGGCGGGTTATGCATTTGTTGCAGGCGTATCAGTAAGCGATGTGCTAATGGTTTTGGTGGGAAATCTGGCGGCCGAACTGGTTCAAAGTGTACTGCAATACAAACATGAAATAGCCATAGGCGGTGGCATATTGCTCATACTTATGGGGCTGCTCACCATTTTACTTAAAAAAGAACCAAAAGCCGGAGACGACCATGGCATAGCCGAAAAGCTGGACCATAAAGGACATTTTACCATTGGCCTTCAAGGTTTCTTTATGAACCTGCTAAACCCCGGGCCTATTATCTTATGGCTTAGCTGGTGTACCTATTTTGCTAACAGAATGACGATGAACGAACGCATTTTGCTATTTACCACCTGCCTCATTTTTGTACTTGCAGCCGATATTTTAAAAGTGGTGCTTGCGGGAAAACTCCGGGAAAAACTTACCCAAAAAACGCTACACAAAATAAACATCGTCTCTTCAATTATTTTAATCGTTTTTGGCGTGTTCATACTCGGTAAGGTTATTTTTTACCCATAAAAAATAAGTGGCACAAGCGGTGTTGGAATCTGCAACGGGCAATAGCAACGGTTAAAATAGTTTAGGCCAACTAACTGCCCATTTGCAAGACACACAAAGCTCATCGCATAAATCCAACCCCAATAGCTATTGGCACAACAGTACTGCTATTGCCAACACACCGCAAGCAGTCTCCGGTGTAACAGGTTACAACTACCTTTCCTTAAATTCGCAAGCCCCCACATAGGTGGCATACAAATATGAAACTCTACATAAAGCACATGGTGTGCAACCGTTGCAAAATGGTGGTAAATATAGAATTGGAGAAACTGGGCATTCATTCTTTGGTAACCGACCTGGGCGAAATACAAGTAGCACAGCCGCCCACCAAAGAGCAAATGGCACAACTGAATACCGCTTTGAAAAAGTTAGGCTTTGAACTGATTGACAATAAAAAAAGCAGGATTATCGAGCAAATAAAAAGCCTGATTATTACACTGGTGCATTATTCAGAAGATACCATCAGCACCAATCTTTCTGATTATATAACTACAAACCTCCATTACGACTACAGTTACCTGAGCAACCTTTTTTCCGGGGTGGAGGGGACCACGATTGAAAAGTATTTTATAGCCCAGAAAATAGAAAAGGTAAAAGAATTATTGGTGTATGATGAACTGAACCTTTCGGAAATAGCTAACCAACTTGGCTATAGCAGCGTTGCCTACTTATCGGCCCAATTTAAAAAAGTAACTGGGCTTACCCCTACTTTCTACAAGTCGCTAAAAGAGCACAAACGCAAAAACATCGACAATCTTTAAATCTCACAAACCCTTTCCATAATATCGTAACAACCCACAGCAGGCTTGGTTTTAGTTTTGTGTTAAATTAAAAGCAATGACACACACCTATAATATTACCGGAATGACCTGCGGCGGTTGCCAGACAAAAGTGCAAGGCCTGTTGGCAAAAATCGCTGGTGTAAAAAACATAGCCATTAACCTGGACGAAGGCCTCGCCACGCTTGAAATGGACAAGCACATTCCAACCGCTACCCTTCAACAAGCCTTACAAGATTATCCAAAATATCAGTTATGGGAAATGGTACCAATGCCAGTTACACCAACATTAGAAGACGCAGAAACAAAATCCTGGTTAGCCACCTACAAACCCATTTTACTAATCTTTGGTTATATCACCACTATATCAATTATTGCAGCATATAGTATCAATGGGTTTAGTACCATGCAAGCCATGAGTGTTTTTATGGCAGGTTTCTTTTTAACTTTTTCCTTCTTTAAAATGCTTGACCTGAAAGGCTTTGCTGAAAGCTATGCCATGTACGATATAGTTGCAAAAAAATGGAATGGCTGGGGCTATGTTTATGCGTTTATTGAGCTGGCACTTGGCTTTGCTTATGCCATCCATTTTGAGCCACTCCTTACCAATATTGTTACGGTGGTTGTAATGGGTGTAAGTATCATAGGTGTTTTGCAAAGTGTGTTCAACAAGCGTACTATTAAATGTGCCTGTTTAGGGGCAGTGTTCAATTTGCCTATGAGTACGGTTACAATAATTGAAGATGCTTTAATGATTGGAATGGGAGCAACCATGATAGTAATGCTGTAGCATTTACCCGGCACGATTATAACACTCCCATTTAAAACAAATTAATCATGAACAACAATCAAGCACTCATACACGCATTGAACAATTGTGCTGCTGCATGTAACAATTGCGCAACCGCCTGTTTAGATGAAGAACATTTGCAGATGCTGGCCGCCTGCATTAAGTTGGATATGGATTGTGCCACTATTTGCACCACCACAGCCACACTTTTATCCCGTAATTCAGAGCATGGCAAACACCTGATGAATGAATGTATAGAAGTGTGTACCGCCTGTGCGGAGGAGTGTGAAAAACATGCAGGGATGCACGAACACTGCGAGGCATGTGCCGCAGCATGCAGGGTCTGCGTGGAAGAATGCAAAGCAATGGCGTAACCAAAATTGCACAAACCGGGATTATCAATTTCCCAGTTTGAATTCACGAAAAATAATAATGGTATTTACACATCCATTGAAAAAGTTATTAGCCACATAATTCTTTATTTATGGTTTTACAACCGTTGGTGCTACCGTACCTAAACACTTCTGTAAGGGTAAGTTGGTTGGTTCCACTTGTTACCACAGTTTACAAAACCCCTAAGTAAAATGCGGAATGTATAAATCAGCAGCAAGCAGTTGGTGAGAATTAGACCAGCAAAGAAAATATCTCAAAACCTTTTCCGATAATTTTTCGGCGTTGGCCAAGGGGAGTCAATCTGGTATATGACTGGAAAAAATGGGATAGAACCAATTTGTACCAAACAAACACCTAGACAGGAGCCAGCCATGCAAACTTAAATAAATCAACTGGCAGAAATTTTTTCTGCCAGTCATTGTACAATTTCCCCAATATGGAACATCCGCACAGTGTGCAGCAATATACCTGCTCCATGCACCCGCAAATTATCAGGGAAGAGAAAGGTAATTGTCCACTTTGCGGAATGGTTTTAATTCCGCTCAAAAAAAAGGAAGGCGGGCACAAAGGGCATGCTATGCCCATGTCAATGATTAGCGATTTTAAAAAACGTTTTTATGTTGTATTGGTATTGACCATACCGGTTATCGTATTGTCTCAAATGATTCAGCACTGGCTCAAGGTAGATTGGCAGTTTGCAGGTTCGCAATACCTGTTGTTTGGCTTATCTACCATTGTTTTCTTTTATGGCGGCTGGCCATTTTTAAAAGGATTGGTAGAGGAACTGAAAGCCAAAAATCCGGGCATGATGTTTTTGATTGGCTTTGCCATAACCGTTGCGTACGCATACAGTGTTGCGGTTGTATTTGGCATGCAGGGTATGGATTTTTTCTGGGAGCTCAGCACCCTTATCCTTATTATGCTCTTAGGGCATTGGATAGAAATGAAATCAGTTGCAGGTGCTTCAAAAGAACTGGAATTATTGGTGCAGCTAATGCCAGCCAATGCCCACATGGTAATGGCTGATATGGTGCATGATGTAAAGACCGATACGCTAAAAAAAGGCGATATTATTTTGGTAAAGCCTGGTGAAAAAGTAGCGGCAGATGGCATTATTGATGAAGGCGAAAGTTACCTCAACGAAAGTATGCTAACAGGTGAAAGTTCACCTGTGCAAAAGAAGGTTGGTGATAAGGTAATTGCTGGCGCTATTAATGGGAATGGTTCTATAAAAGTTAACGTATCACACGCCGCCAAGGACTCTTATCTATCGCAGGTAATTAAGTTGGTAGATGATGCACAAAAATCAAAATCTAAAACACAATTATTGGCAGATATTGCTGCCAAATGGTTGACAATAATTGCCATCGTTACGGGAATAGCCACTTTCTTATATTGGTATCTTAACGGCCAAACTTTAGCTTTCGCTATGGAGCGGATGGTAACTGTAATTGTAATTTGCTGCCCCCACGCTTTGGGTTTGGCAGTGCCATTGGTGGTTGCCAAATCAACTGCACTTTCAGCAAAGCATGGTTTGCTAATCAAAAACAGAACTGCGTTTGAAAATGCCAGAAAAATAACCACCCTTGTTTTTGACAAAACAGGCACATTGACCTTCGGTAAATTTCAGGTTTCCAAGATTGTTTCATTGCAAAAAGAAATACCTGAAAATGAATTAATACGCCTGGCATCTGCCCTGGAACAAAAATCGGAACACCCCATTGCAACAGGGATCTTACAAAAAGCAAGAGATCTTTTAATTACCATTCCGCCCACCGAAAATTTTAATGCCCTTACGGGTAAAGGCGTTGAAGCAACAGTAGAAGGCAAAAAGGTTTTGGTAGTTAGCCCTGGATATTTAAAGGAAAATAATTTGGCAATTCCTGAGGGCTTCACTGCTAACGATACTGAAACAATAGTGTTTGTGATCATCAATAATATTCTGGCAGGCTACATTGCCTTGTCAGATGAAATTCGTCCCGAATCAGCCGATGCTATTGCTACATTAAAAAAAGAAAATATCAAGTCCATTTTATTAACTGGCGATAACAATCGAGTAGCGGCAAGTGTTAGTAAAACATTGGGTATGGATAGTTTTATCTCCGAAGTATTACCCCATCAGAAATTAGAAAAAATAAAAGAACTGCAAAGCAGGGGTGAGTTTGTTGCCATGTCTGGTGATGGTGTAAATGATGCTCCTGCATTGGCGCAAGCCGATATAGGAATTGCCGTAGGTAGTGGCTCGGATATTGCGGCAGAAACCGCTGGCATTATTTTGGTGAACAGTAACCCTAAAGATATCGTGAGCCTAATTTTATTCGGCAAAGCCACTTACCATAAAATGATACAAAATTTAGTATGGGCAACGGGTTATAACATTGTGGCTCTGCCACTTGCAGCGGGTGTGTTGTACAATCAGGGCATTCTGCTAAGCCCTGCGGCAGGTGCAGTATTAATGACGGTAAGCACCATTGTAGTTGCCATAAACGCAAGTATGCTTAAAGTAAAAAATGAAAAACCCGGGTAACAGCGATACTGAAAACCAGGCAACAGTGGTACTGAAGAAAAGGAAAATTTTAGTATCATGAAAATAAGAAAATTGATCACAGCTATTTTTACTTCAGTCCTTACGATTGCCTTAATGTTGGGAGCCAGCAATTCAAATGCCCAGGCTAAACAAAAAGCTATGAAAATGAAAGATTGCTGCATGATGAAAGACGGTAAAATGATGGTAATGAAAAACGGCAAAACAATGACCATGGGCAAAAAAATGACCATGAAAAATGGTACTGTGTGTATGCCAAATGGAGAATGTACCATGAAAAATGGCAAAAAAATGATGATGAAGGATGGCGACTGTATGGATATGACCGGTAAAATGTGTACAGATGAGATGAAGAAAATGGCCATAAAGAAAACTACAAAAAAGGGTGTAGCTGCAGATTATGCCTGCCCTATGCATCCGGAAGTTACGAGTGCAAAGGCAGGTAAATGTCCCAAATGTGAGATGGATTTAGTGAAGCAATAGAACGGGCAATCTAAAAGCCTATGGCACCCGGGTTATAAAAATATATTGTGACTTTTCTTATAAGTTCACAGTATATTTTTTTAAAAAATTCAAAGTGGTTTTTTTTTACGATGGATTGATAAAGGCAGACAATTTGCGGCCTGTTCTCATTTCGCCATAGCTAATATTTATGTGGGTGCTCAATACGGATAAACAATACCTGTTTGGCTGTAGCTACATTCGTACTAAGTAAATTTCATTATCCACCCATTACTATTTCTACTAAAACTTTGCTCCCACAGAAACAAAGAATGTTCTTCCATCCCCCGGCAATGCACCGGGTCCCGGATAACCACCCGCCCTACGGGTAAAATAGCGTTCATCAAGCAAATTATTAATGCCTGCTTTTAGATTTAAGTTTTTAGAGAATTTATAGGTTGCCGTTAAATCCGCCACCGTATAAGCTGGTATCAAACCGTTTTGCCCATTTGCATTTGGTGCAACGGTGTTGTTTGCATCGCTAAAAGTCTCCCCTACATGGCTTACCTGACTGGTTAAGAGAATAGATTTATACCCTGCAGAAATACCCGTACGAAGAATATTTTTAGGCGCATTTTCAACAGTCTTTCCTTTGGTACTGGCATCTTTATGGTTGCCACTGTAAGAGGCATCTGTGTAACTATACGATGCAAACAGTAGTAAATCTGTAACCTTATTTTTTGTAAACGCTTTTACAGCATTAAACTCGATAAAACCCTCAAACCCTTTACTGATGCTGTTGCCCACATTTGTAATCAAGCGATACGCTGCGCCTGAAGGTGTAATTGTTCCTACCCGATTTTGGTATAACAGGTAATACCCGCTCACATCAAACTGAAGGAAATTTTTTACTTTGCCACGATAACCTAAATCGAAATTGTAACCCTTTGCATCCTTTAAGTTAGGGTCAACAATATCGGTTGTAGGTGGTGCCTGCAAATTGGCAAATTGGATAGGACGATATGCCTGGGAATAGTTTGCATAGAATTCCGTTCCTTTTGTGAGGTGATACTCAGCACCCATTCCTGCCAGTAAAAAACCACGGCTGCGTTTTATATTCTGTAACTCTATTGCAGCACCGCCGGTTGTAAATCCGTTGCGGCCGGAAGCAGCACCTTCTAACCATTCGTAACGTAAGCCGGGTATGAGTAGTAATTTGTCATTGACACGAAAAATATGCTCTGCAAATGCAGCTGCGTTTTTAGAATCGAATGCTATATCACGATTATAGACACCCATCACATTCATATCATAATTTGTTCCTGTTGTGCCTTTTCCGTCAGCCTCCCTGTAGGTTGTGCCAGTGTATAAACGAACGCCCCCAGAGATTGTATTTTTCATTTTGCCCAACGAATAATCGGTTATTATGCGGCTCTCCAACCCATAGTTTCTGTACTTATCGGCGTTCAATACCCTGTTGTTATAGTTAAGGGTTGTGGCGTTAATGCTGTCTTTTACGGTGATGGACGAGGTGAAGCCAACACTGTTTCTGTCGCCGATAGTGGCAAACAATTTGGTATTCCACCGGGTCTTTTCATTCACCTGATAGTTTGCTATTAACGCAGGTGTGGTCCATAAAATATCAAACCAGTTCCTGCTGCGAAGGCTTTGCTGTGCATCTTGTTTAAACTGCGCATCAGTGAGCCCACCAGCCTGCTGACTACGGGTATTGGAACGCATTACTTCGGCAGTGAGCGAAAATTTTGGTGTGAATTGGTAGGTAATAGTTGCAAAACCGGAATTGGTGTAGTAGCGGCTGTTTTGTCTCCAGCCATCACCATTGCGGTGGTCAAAAAAAGCGTAGTAATGGATTTTGCCTTTTTTACCACCAATTGCATTATAAGAATTAAACAAGCCATTGCTACCTGCTGTCTGCTGCGTTTCAAATTCAAATGACTTATTAATTTCACTGCCATTTCTTAAAATATAATTAACCATGCCGCCAAACTGCGGACCGTATTGCAAGGAACCCTGCCCTCTTATAATTTCAATTCT
>Ga0105048_10001918_pt1 | contig 33725 bp, 27 predicted proteins | sample MAT05_FD_78382 | JGI IMG/M metagenome (GOLD analysis project Ga0105048, IMG submission 78382) | Freshwater microbial communities from Lake Fryxell liftoff mats and glacier meltwater in Antarctica - MAT-05 | ecosystem: Environmental > Aquatic > Freshwater > Ice > Liftoff microbial mat | place... | reverse complement strand
CCCGATCGCAGTCGATCAACATCTGCTCCGCATAAAACCGAGCCGAATCGATCAACGCGAGTTCTTCGGCTAGGTCCAGTGCCAGTTCGAGCGCGCGCTGCCGAATTTTCGGTTCCGGCGGAGGGGCACGAAAGAGCGACGCTTTGCGAAAGGCAGAAAGAGCATCCAAAGGTCGATTGAGCGTCTGATAACACATCCCCAATTGGAGGCTTGCTCGAGCTCGCAAATCGGGTTCGTCGGCTGCTTTGACGAGCAATGCAATGGCTTCATCGAATCTTGCCAATTGCCTCAGTCCAATGGCCCAATTAATTAGGATTTCCTTTTGCTCAGGATGCCGATCAAATCGATCTCGGCAAACACGAATGCGTTCATTGGCGTAATTGACCTCAGCTTGCTCGAGAGCGTGCTTGTTTTCGTCGGTCAGCTCTTGCGCCAGTGCTGTTTTGGCTTGTTGCAGCAGTTGACTGGCCTGATGAAGCAACAATTCCTCGCGCATGAGGACAAGCGGTTCCGATTCTGGGCACAACTGAACGCCGTTTTCGAAGACCCGCTTCGCATCGCTCCAACGTTCCTGATTGAGATAGATCTGCCCGAGTTCAATGTAGGGCTGGCTATTGGCAGGTGCGTTTCGAATTTCCTGCTCGAGATGCTGAAACCGTTCGAGAGGAATTGGAATTTTCTTGGACGTCGCGGGCGCGTTGTTAGGTCTTGAAAACAACGCGTCGATATCAACGAACCTGGAAAGGAGCTTAGAACCTACTTGAGAGGGAGAGACGTTGGCCGGGGGGGGTGTAGATTCGGGTGCAGTCATGGTAGGCGTATTATACCTTACAGACGCACCAAAAAAACGGCCCGTTTGGCAGTTCGCCATCGTGGCGATAGAGAGGCTGCCAAACGGGCCGAAAGTGCTTGCATGCTGGATTTGAGAGTAGCGGAACTCGCCAAGAGTTTCGGTGGTTAGGACGAATCCACTGGGGTTTACCTCTTAAGGTCGCCGAAGGCCTACGAGGCTTCCGCTTCGCAATAAACCCAACTCTTAGGCGGGAAAGAGCCTTAGATCACTAGCTCAGGGTCAATTCCTGGAGTTGGGACCCAATATTTGCCGTCTTCGGGTTGGAGCGGAGCCTCGTTGGCGAATGAACTCATTGCGTCCGTATTTGCGAGAGAGACTTTGCTATTAAGGCATTGGTCCCATTTGACCACTTTTCCGGTGTACGTTGCCATACGGCCCATAATGGAGGTCATGGTGCTGTAAGCTCCGTTGTCCCCTTCATTGGGAATGACTCCCTTGCGAATTTCCGCGAACAGATCCTTGTGCTCTTTGGCATGCCCGTTTTCGTTGTCCGGAGCTTTCCAAATCTGCTTGTTGTTGCGGTCGTAGATTTTGCCTGCACCGATATCACACCAGCCTTGGCTGCCGTGGGCATACTCGCTGACGGAAGACCAGCAACCTGGAATGTGGCGGCATTGGCTGAGGAGCTTAACACCATTCTTGTAGGTATATTCAATCATGTGGTGATCAAAGATTTGTCCGCTGTCTGGTCCGGTACGGACTTGGCGGCCACCTTGACCCTGGGCTGATTCGGGAGGGCCATCCATCAGCCAATTGATCACGTCGAGATTGTGAATGTGCTGTTCGCAAATGTGGTCGCCGCTCAACCAATTGAAGTAGTACCAATTGTTGATTTGGTACTCCAGCTCGCTTTGTTCCGGCTTTCGTGGACGGGTCCAAACGCCATCCCCATTCCAATAGCATCTCATGAAGTTGATGTCACCAATAGCACCCTCTTTTAGCTTGGCGATCGTCGCCTGGTAACCGGACTCATGATGTCGTTGCAAGCCGACGGCCACGACCAACTTCTTTTCCTTGGCAAGCTTATTTGCTGCCAGAACTCGTCGAACGCCAGGCGCATCGGTGGCCACTGGCTTTTCCATGAAAACGTGCTTGCCTGCTTTGACGGCCGTTTCGAAGTGCAGTGGGCGAAAGCCAGGCGGGGAGGTAAGTATCACCATGTCGATATCCGAATCAATCAATCGCTTGAAGGCATCGACCCCAACGAACGTTCGGTCTATCACGTCAACGCGTTCGGGGTGTTTGTTACGAATTCCCTTGAGAGCTTCGTCGATTCGAAACTGGAACGGATCGGCCACAGCGACCAATTTGACGCGATTTTCAGGGCTGTTTGTATCGAGGGCTTGAGTGGCAGCTCCGGTCCCGCGACCGCCGCAGCCAACTAGGCCAATTTTGATTTCGCCGCTATCGAAAGTATGTGCGGCACGAGCAATGGGCAGACTTCCGACCAACGCTCCGCCAGCTAGGACAGCGGAAGAGGTCTTGATGAAGTCCCGCCGAGTCTCGGCAGGCGATGGATTGTGTTGGTTTTCCGCAGGGGTCATAGAAGAATACTCCGTGAAATATTAAGTAGAAATCGCCGTGTAAGTTTTTGTACCGAGGAAATAATAATGCGTCACGTTGGCTCCGCGAGAATTGAGGCAAACTCGCGTTAGGAGAAGAAGAGTATTTTGCACAAAGCCAACATGAAGCATCGGTGGGCTTAGCAGTGCCGATCGGAACCGTCCCATCCCGAAAACACCAGCTAAGGGGTCGTTTTCTCGCAACCTGCCCCCCCACTATACCCTCCAGTTCCCAACTAATCAATTGGGTCCGAATGGCATTTCCTGCTTCCCAGGCATTTCCCGCTTCCCAGGAATTGGGACAGCCTTGGCTGATGCGCCAAATGGATCGCAACTAGGCTAACTTGTGAGTGCAGGTTCATTTGGCGCTATGCAGAACCCGCTTTTCCGTTAAAAAAGCGTCTTAGGCGAGCGGCAGATTGAAAACTACCAATGCGATGCAACCCTCTCCGGCCTTTCAGGCCGACTCTCCCGGAGGGAGAGTGACTTTACCCTCCCTCCGGGAGGGTCGAGCGAAGCGAGGGGAGGGTACGACTCATTCTGCCGCTCGTCTTAGATGCAGCCTCGGGCATATTCCGAGGCCGCGATTTTCCACCCATTGGATTAGGCAAGAGCGAAATGGCAAAGAAGAGTATTGCGGATGTGGAATGTCTGGGCAAAGTCGTCCTGATGCGAGTTGATTTCAATGTTCCGCAAGATGACTCGGGCGCGATTACCGACGACCGCCGTATTCGCATGGCTTTGCCTTCCATTGAGTCCGTTATCAAACGAGGCGGCAAATTGGTGTTGATGAGCCACCTCGGTCGACCCAAAGGTAAGGGGCCAGAACCAGAATTTACGCTACGTCCGACCGCCGAAAGATTGTCAGAACTACTGGGTGTCCCAGTTGAGTTTGCGTCCGATACCGTGGGTCCGGACGCGGAGTCCAAGATCAAAGCGCTTCAAAACGGCGGAGTGCTCGTTTTGGAAAACGTGCGATTCAATCCAGGCGAGAAAGATGGTGAGCCGGTGTATTCCAACAAGCTTGCAAGCTGGGCCGACATCTATTGCAACGATGCCTTTGGCACTTGCCATCGTTTGGAAGCGTCTATGGTTGCCGTCCCCACGGCCATGGGGAACAAGCCAAAAGTCGTTGGCTTCTTGGTTGCCAAGGAGATTCAATATCTAAGCGATACGATTGCCAATCCGGAACGCCCCTTTGTTGCGATCCTGGGCGGAGCCAAAGTAAGCGATAAGATCAATGTCATTCAAAACCTCCTCGGCATTTGCGACCAAGTATTGATCGGTGGAGCGATGGCTTATACGTTCTCTCTGGCGCAAGGTGGATCCACCGGAAAGAGCTTGGTCGAAAAAGACAAAGTTGAACTTGCGAAAAAGCTGATTGCGATGGGAGGCAATAAGTTGGTGCTGCCGGTGGACACGCATTGCGGTGATGATTTCAAAGGAAGTTGCAATAAGCAAGTCGTACCTGCGGGAAAGATTCCGGAAGGCTGGGAGGGACTGGATATCGGTCCTGAAACGGCCAAGAACTTTGCAGCAATCGTCGAAAAAGCTAAGACGATTGTGTGGAATGGACCCATGGGTGTCTTTGAGATGCCACCGTTTGACCATGGAACCATTGCGGTGGCTGAGGCCATCGCGAAGTGCGATGGGATTAGTATCATCGGCGGTGGCGATAGTGCCGCGGCAATAGAGCAACTTGGATTCGCAGACTCCGTGACTCACGTTAGCACCGGCGGTGGAGCAAGCCTCTCGATGCTAGAAGGTGAGAAATTTGCGGCGGTCGAATTGCTAGACGACTGCTAAACGATTGCTAATTCTTGCTGAAGCCCATAGGGGAGGATGTCTCTCTGGACAATGGGTTTTTGATGTACTGTCGGAAGCAGTCTTTGCAAAGGTCGAACTGCTTCCTCTGATAGACTTCGTCGTCGAAAACCGAGCTGCATAGGTCGTCTGCGGAATCCAGCATATCCTGGATATCGTCCAGATGGTCTGGATCATCCACCAACTCGTGATCGGGTCCGTCCAGAGCCGCTTCGATTTCAATAGTTACTGTGTACCGAAGGTCTGTTGAACCATCGATGTCGCGCTTGCATCTGTCACACGAATAGTGAATCACGATAAAGAACTCCTGTGAATCGGAAAAGTCAGGAAAAGGAAAGAGTTACCGTAGGCACCGAACCGCATCGCCTCAATATGCCTAATCCTACAACCTGAAACCAGCCGACCGCAAGCAAATTGTTTTTTTCCGTGAGAAGCTTTAGCGTATGTGCGGGTAAACGATGCCCCAATCGTAGGGTTCGCAACCATTGTACGAAGTAATTACTTTCCAGCCCAGTGTGGCACGTCAGCCCAGTGTGGCACGTCAGCCCAGTGTGGCACGTCAGCCCAGTGTGGCACGTCCCAAAGCGCTAGCGATGGGCGTGGGAAGTTTGGCAAATGTCCCTGGCGATTCACCACGCCCTTCGTAACCTCAGGGGCGTGCCACACGAGAGTGAGGAACTCGCTTGGCTACGGCAGTCCTTTGACTTTGGTTTGGATTTTGCAAAGGTAGCTGTCAGCGGTAACAAAAAGCGTGCTGCCGTCTTCGCCAAAACCGCAATTGCTGGTTCGCTCACCCGTGTTGATGCGCCCCAAAAGCTTGGCATCCTTGTTGAAGATCCAGATGCCTCCCGGTCCACTTGCCCAGAGGTTTCCTTGCATGTCCACGGACAAGCCATCCGGCAAACCTGGCATCTTTCCAACTTCAGCGGTCGCGTCGTAAAACAGTTTCCCCTTGCCAATCGTTCCATCCGCGGCAACTTCAAAGCTCACCCAAATGGCTTTTTTCGGATCGCTTTGGGCGACATATAGGGTCTTTTCGTCTGGCGAAAAACCGATTCCGTTGGGACGTTGCAGTTCCGTGGTGAGCAAGGTTAGCGATCCATCCTTTTTTGCGATTCGGTAAACGCCGAAATGTTCCAACTCACGGCGAGGGTCGTTTTCTCGCATCGGAAGTCCATACGGCGGATCGGTGAAGTAGATATCGCCGTTGCGCTTGAGAACACCGTCATTAGGGCTGTTCAGTCGCTTGCCTTGATAGCTATCGGCCAAGGTGCGTTTGCCACCTCCAGGAGTGAGGACGCTGACTCGTCGATCGCCATGTTCGCACGATACTAGATTGCCATCGAGGTCCTTGAGCAGACCATTGCTGCCTGGTTCCAATCCATAGTACGTGACACCCGTGTATCCTGATGGATTCATGAATAGCTGAATCCCATCCTTGGCCGTCCACTTGAAAGTTGTATTGCGAGGGATGTCCGAGAATAGCAAGTGGCCGGTGGATGAGTCTCCCATCCAAACGGGCCCCTCCGTCCAAGTAAAACCATCGGCCAATATTTCAAGCTTCGCATCGGCTGCTAGTAGACTGTCGAATTGGCTGTCAAAACGCTCGATCGTGCCGAGCGTTCGCTTGGCTGTTTGTGCTTGGGTTGTCAAACTGTTACCTGCTGCTTGAGCGATAAGAAAGAATGCTGCGAGGACTGCAAATCGAATACGCATGGAGGGTCCATTCTTGAGAGAGGAAAACGAATGTGCGAATCGCAAACTAGAGCCGCAAAATGGAGTTTTTTTGTGTCGCGCACGAATGGTTTGCCATTCAGTCGCATTTCTTCATGCCCCTGGCTTCACGCCAGGGGTACTGACCATCTATGCTAGAGGGATGGTAAATATTCCCCGAGTTAAACTCGAGTTAAACTCGGGGGCATTCGCTAATATAGCCTGTACACGTGTGGAACGGTACTCCGTGCCGTTTGAGCAAATCAAATATCTTCCGACAAGGGTAAATCTTCAAGCGATTCCAGGCCAATGATTTCGAGAAACCGATCTGTCGTATAATAGTGCGATTGTTCGCCCGGACCATCTTCCGGGGGACGTTTTTCGATTTTGAGAAGTCCTTTTCGGACCAGCGTATTGAGCATGCCTGCAGCCGGCTGATTCCATTGTTTCTCGAGTTGCTCTCTGGTTGCACCTGGTTGATATGCTACCAGAGATAAGCAATCGATCGCGGATTGGGTAAGCTGCGTCTCCTTGATCTTGCCGTAAAACCGATCTCGAACCAAATGTAGTTCTGGTATCAACTGCAGACTGTAGCCCCCCGACTCTCGCACGATCCACATGACCCGATCGTGTTCGCGGTACAACGCGTTCAATGAGTCGACCGCTTCGTCGAGTTCGGCAACGGAGATTCCGCGAAAGAGCTCAAGCAGTTTTTCAATCGCTATGGGTCGATTGTTGCTTGTGCCCAAAAACAGCATCGCTTCGAGAATAGTTTCAGGAGTGACTGGTACGCTGTCCGTCTCGATGGCATCGGGGGCTTCCAGCATCTCCTCCTGCATGGACTCGGCAGGCAAGTTGGTCGTTGCAGCGTTGTCTGGGCTCAAAGCGAATTCGTTTGAGGAAGCAACGTCGCTCGACGCTTGTTCGATTGCCATGGCGTACGCGGAGCCAAGTTCCTCCAAGGAGAAGCCTTCGCTCTCCACGGCCTCCGTTTCTTCGGTTTCGATCGCGACCACGCGCTTCACTCCTTTGCGACCAAACATGAATCTCTCCTTTTTTTCGTTCGCCTTTTACTCTTGAGGGTAAAGTCTAATGGTGTCCCCCCTTCTTATCGATCATTCTCGCCGCCAAGGGAATACGCATCCAGCCACGATGGGCCTCGCAGATAGAGCACGCCATGGCATATTGCCGGATGCGAAAAGATTTCCCCCGTTCCTTCTAACGGCTGGAATCGTCCGAGTTCCGCAATGCCGTTCGAATCGATGCGCAATAGTATTTGCGTTCCATTGCCGGTGCAAACCCAGATGCGATTGTCCTCTACGATCAACGAACAATGCTTTTGCAACGCCACATCGGAAAAGCGAGCAACCTCTTTGAGTTGATCCAATGGATCGAGAACTACCAAATCGCGATCAACTCCGACGATCCAATTGCCAACGCGGACAGGCGAGTGCGAATCGCCACCCAATAACTCCGAGCTCGCTTCCAGTTGGAGAGCATATTCCAACTCTCCTTGTGCAGGCAGCATCGAGTAGACTCGCGCGCCGTTGTTTTCGGTTACCACTACGATTTTGTTTTCAATAAGGACCGGGGTCGGGACGTTAAAATCTTTTGGAACGTCGGGTTTCATTTCCCAAAGCCGTTTGCCATCGGTGGCGGACCATCCACCGAGCGTGACCGCATCATAGCCAATGAACTGCTTTTGCCCTCGGTATTCTACGGCGATGGGAGAGGCGTAAGCCGCAGGTCGTCCCTTGGTTCTCCAAAGCACCTTACCGGTCATTGGGTCAAGTGCTGTCCATCCAGCCTCTACGCCGCCCGGCTGCACAATCAGTTGGTTATCGATCAAAATGGGAGAGACCGAATAGCCCCATTGTGGAAGTTTTCCACCCAAATCTTCTACGAGATGCCGCTTCCAAAGTACTTCTCCGGTTTCCAAATCGAGGCAATGCAACAGTCCCTGGGCACCCAAAAAATAAACGCATGAATCGAGAATACAGGGTGTGACTCGTGGTGAATTGCCGTAGTCCAGTTCCAATTTCGAGGGATAAGCAAGCTTGAACAACGTGACGCCGGATTCCGCATCTAGCACTTCGAATAGATCCGACTGGTCGCTGGTATCGCGCGAGGAGACAGCCACAAACTCGTCCGTTGCGGCAACGCCGCCGATGCCTTGAGCCGGCAATTCGTGTCTCCACAATCGCTTTGGATGGACCCATTTCAAGGGAAGGCCTGATGCATGTCCGTCACCGTAGGCACCTCGCCATTGCGACCAATTCGACAGTTCACCCGTCTTCAATATCGTGACGGATTCTTTGGTCTCATTTAGCGAACTGCTTGCCCACTTTTTTTTTCCTGCGCCGACTCCGCAACTTCATAAGGCAAAAAACCAAGCTTGGTCTCCATGGCCTTGAGCATGTCCGGCGACTCGTTCATTGACAGCAATGCGGACGTAATGGATCGCCGAACTTCAGGCGAAAGGGAGCTATCCACAAAGGCGGAGACAAATGGTACCGGGGCTGCCATCGGATCCATTGCCACGATGGTGATCTGCGCATCTGCGGGGCCATAGGGTTCGACTGCATACGGTGGCAAACCGATGAAAACCATGAGCAACATCAAGCTCATTACCAACACACGACCAAAATCGATACGCATCACAAAGTTCCTTTGGGATTGGACTGTGTTTTGATGAGCTAGGGTCGACTAATACTGCTAGGAAGAACTACTTCCGGCTTTAGAACCTCCACCACGATACCGTTGGGTACGGAGGCTGGCAACTCAATCGGCTTCGTGGAAGTTGGCGATTTCGCGGATGCTTGAACTACGCTTTCGTCGATGGACGATGTCTTGCCGGTCGCCGACGCCAACATTTCATTGATGGCGGGGCTCGCCACGCTAGCAGGGATGGCGTACGAAGAAACACGCCCAGCCCGAGCGATATTGAGACCGATCGCATTTCCATAGACATCGACCACGGGACCACCACATTGGTGCGGAGCAATCACCGTATCGTGCTGCATGATGTTTTGAAAGCCCGTCGAGCGCGAACTGATATCTCCATTGACCTCCATTTCGGTCGGATCGAGCAACGAGTTGTTCAGGTCCATCATCTGAGCGGTAATCAATGCCTTCTTCCCGTCGCGTAGGATACCAACGTCGACTCGCTGTCCTGCTACCAAACCTTTTAGTCGTGCCAATACCTCGGCTTGCGATGTCAGTACCTCTCCATCAAGGGCGGTAATCAGGTCCCCGGCTTGGACTCCAGCCCGATCGGCGCCACTTCCATCAAAGACTTTCTGAACCAGAGCGCCGTTTTCGCCATTGATCGAAAAGCCTAACTCAACTCCTAGAACCGCTCGCTCGCGTCGAACATTACGACTGGTCACACTCAAAACGCCGATCGCAACTGGCTGATTGCGAATATCCGTCGTGGCCATCCAGCCTCCGACCCGCACGGCTGCCGATGTGTTCCATTGAATACTTTGCAAGTTGCTTCGCTCAATCTTAATCAATGCCAAGTCCAGGTCGTTCCTTCGCAGTTTGACGCTCCCCTCGGCTTTTGAATTATCGTGAAGACGAACTTCGATCGTTCGGTCGGGGATCTCACTTGACTTCGTAATGATCCAGCCATCTTCGGAAACGATTGCACCCAACGCGATTTGGCGATTCTTGTCCAGGATCTGTACTGTCGACTTCCATTTGTCACCGACCGATTCACGAAACGCTCGCAATGTGGACGACTGATTGCGTTGGTGGGCCCGACTGCTTTCGTTTTGGGTTTCTCGTCCGAATCGCCCAGTACCTTGCTGTTGAACCAAGCGGGACTTCCAACTGGGACCGGCATTCGCGCGCCCGTGGCTATTCTCGTCCGTGGGATAAGCGTCAACCCAAGCTTGCATGTCGGCTTGAGTGGATTGCTCTATCGAGGTTGCGGCGATCCATGCGTCGAGTAGTGGATCACCCAGTGTGGCATAGGCGACAATGCTTGCGGCTACAGTTCCGCGAACAATCCAAGAAAACCTATTCTTCATCGGGGCTTGCCTTACATTGCTTCGATTCGAGAAATTCCAAAAGTCATTATAACAATGGAGAACCCGACAATGGAACGAATTATTCCTTGACACCAACGATTAATCGCAGAGACAAACGCTTGCCGTCCCTCTGTATCTCGACCGTGACTTGCTCTCCAGGCGTCACCGATTCGACGGCAGATTTCAGTTCGTCGAAATTTTGAACCGGTTGGCCATCGAATTTCAAGACGACGTCACCCGCACGAATTCCAGCTTTATCTGCGGGGCCTTTGGGTTCGACGCGGGAGATTTTGCAGCTTTTTTCACTCTCTTCGTCTGATGCGCCTCGAACACCGATGGCAGGCTTGAAACCAGGCAAACTACCCCAAGCTTCATTTCGCACCAGACGCGTCCAGCTTTCGTCAAAAACGTCGACAGGAACGTGCATGTTGTCGTCCACCTCGACGCCGATCCGACTATGTATGCCTATCAGTTTGCCTTCTAGATCGAAAAGTGGGCCACCGCTATCGCCACCGATCAACGAGCAATCCGTCACGAGTGTGGAGGGAATTTTTTTGAGGAGCCGGCCAATTCGAACCACGGCTGGCCGATCCGGCATCCAACCGCCTGGATGACCGGTCGCAATGACCCATTGTCCTTCTTGCAAATTCGAAGAAGCTCCCAGGGATGCATGCGGCCAAGGGTCGACTGCCGTGTCTCTGGCTTTTGTGATACGTACCAAACCCGCATCCATATCTCGGTTCACTCCCATGGTGACGCCTTCGACGCGAGTTCCATCATGCAACGTGATACGAATCGTTTGATTCGGGCGGCCAGCCACGTGAGCCGCGGTTAGAATATAGCCTTCGCCAGTGATGATGACACCGCTACCTTGCGTGGTTCCATGTTGCAGGTTGACGGTGACCAAGTTGACTTTTTCAGCTACCTTGGTCTGCTGTTTTTCAAGGGAAATCCAATCGGCTTGATTGCGAGGCTCACTGCCCTTAAGTATCCGTTCGAGTCCCGGCTCAAGATCTACCGAGGTGATCCCAATCGTCTTGGTTGAACTATTGATTTTGGATTCGGGTATCGATGGCCGCAAAGAAGTACGATCGATTCCCTGCCGAAGGTTTGGGTTTGCTTTAGGGGGCTGAACAGTCTCCTGTGCGACCGAAGCGGCAACGAAACAACCCATCATCAGAGCCACACAGATCATCAGAGCCACACAGAGCGGCCGACCGAGCCACGGCCAAGAGAGATGCTTTAACAATAATTTGTCGAAGTTGCGGCATTTGCTGGGCACGATAGACTCCATCACCATAAGCTGTTGTTGCAAGCAATCTACGAAAAACCCGCACATTGGTCATGCGGGTTCGATTATTCGCTAACAAACTCCAAAATGAAACCCGTTTGACTCAAGAAACTCAAGAAAGCATCCGAAGGGCGCCTCAAATGCTGCGATTTTGTAGCGATCGTGCCGATTTATCCGGGGACATAGGACATGGCTTCTAGATTGATCGTCGGCTGCGGGTACGTTGGAATGCGGGTTGCAAGCCGTTGGCTCAGACAAGGGGATCGCGTATTTGCGATCACTCGTTCCACCGCTCGCGTCAACGAATTGCGCCATTTTGGAATCCAGCCCTTTGTTTGGGATTGGCTCTCCGGTGAGCTTCCGGCCTCGAACTCTTGGCCAACCGTTTTCGAGCAAGAATCGCCAGTCTTGGCGACCATTTTGATCTCCGTTTCGCACTCCCCGCAATTGGGTTTACCGCCCATCGAGACACACACACGGGGGCTCAATCATCTTGCGAGTCTTTTGGAAACAACCCCTCGGTGGGAGATGAATAGGACGCAAACGAAGTGGATATATTTATCGACGACGGGAGTCTTCGGACCATCGCCACAGGGAGGTTGGGTGGACGAAAACTCACCTGTTTCGCCTGAGAGACCAGGTTCCATCGCGGCTTGGGCAGGCGAGCAATGGATCGCTTCGCATGTTTCGGAGGGCAAGCGAGTGACCTTAAGACCTGCGGGGATTTATGGTCCAGACCGAGTTCCGCGTTGGGAAGCGATTCGCGACGAGACTCCATTGCTAGTCGATCCGGAGAGTTACTTGAACCTGATCCATGTCGATGATCTTGCAGAGACGATCCGTGCGGTTTCATCGACAAACATGCAGTCTTCGGTGTACTGCGTAAGCGACGGGACCCCGGTTCGCCGGCGGGAATATTACGAGTACATCTCCACACTTGGGAATTGGCCCAAGCCCATTTTTGAACCGCCTAAACCACACGGGGCTGGGCGTGGAAGCTCGCGAAGCGATGGCAACAAAAAAATTCGAAACAACCGAATCCAGTCCGAATTGGCGGTTCGTTGTCAGTATCCCAGTTATCGAGAAGGTCTAAAATCGCTTTTTGACCAGCAGTCGTAGCTATGGTTTTCGCTGAGGACGAACAAGGCAATTCGCTCGTTCGGATCTTGAATTCGTGAGAATTTAGGAATGGACTGAATTCTTACGAATTCAGCACTGGCACGAATTCAGCTACGTTAGGCTATGATCTGCTACCAATTAAGAACTCGAAAATGGAAAAGACATATCGTCAATTCCCCGAATGATCGTCCTGGGACCGTTGCCCTTGATGGTTATTGCAGCCTAAAATCTCGGTCAACGTTTTTCTCCTCATCGTCCGCAAGTATTTAGATGCTCCAACGCAAACCCATTTTTCCGAATGTAATCGAACTCAACGTTCAGGCCGGTCACTTGATTGGGTGTAACGTTTATCTCATCCACGATTCCGATGAATGGGTGTTGGTCGATATCGGTTACGAAGATTCGGTAGAAGAGGTCATCGATCTGATTCGCGAGCTTGATTTTCCTCTTTCCAAATGCAAGTCGCTCATAGCGACACACGCCGACGTGGATCATAGCCAAGGTTTTGCCAAGGCAAAGCAGCTTTTGAAAACAACGGTCACCGCCCACCCGAATGCAGCGGCCTTGCTCGAAGCGGGCGATCGATTGCAGACGTTTGCGGAAATTCACGCCCAGGGAATCAGCGAGGCGATGCCCCCAGTAACGGTTGAAAAACATGTGAATGATGGCGATATCATTCGCGTTGGAAAACTCAAGCTTGAGGTATGGTCGACGCCAGGGCATGCGGATAGCCAATTGGCATTTCGATTGAACAACTTGCTGCTCAGTGGAGACAATATTTACAGGGACGGCGGAGTCGGGGCAATCGACGCGCATCATGGCAGCGATATTCCATCCTTTATCCGTTCTCTCGAACGGATACGGGATTCGGATATCGAATGGCTTTTGCCTAGCCACGGCCCATATTTCCGAAAGGATCCGGCCATGATTGATAAGGTATTGGTGCGGCTGAATACGTATCTGCATTTGTCCGATTTTGGAACTTGCGCTATCGATTGGCCATTGATGAAACAGTGGGAGCAGGAGATTGCCGAAGGTCGTCTGCCGAGTTAGATTTTGCAACTGCAAATACGCCAAGACATGTCGACACCGAAAGATTCAGCCAAAAAAGAGGGCGGCCAGAAACCGGGCCAGCAGAAACCGGGCCAGTTGGAACAGCTTTTAAGTTCCAGACTGCTTATCTTTGTATTAATTTTCGCCGTCACCGGTTTTTTAGGCCTGCCGATCTTGTGGATGAGCCCTTCTTTTTCGAGATTCGAGAAGTACTTTTGGTCGGTTGTCAACATTCTGTACACATCTATCTTGATGGCGATTTGTGTGGCGATTTGTTTCTGGGCTTGGAATAGAATCACAGGCAGCAGCTAGTTGCGCAAATTACCTATTCCCTAAATCCTGCCTAGCCTGCTTGAATTCTGCGAGATTCAATGTATTCTCAAGCGGTTATTAATTGGATTGCGAGGTAACGCAGTCTTATGTCTGGACTTGGAGGAGCGTCATGAGAAATACACTGAAGAAATGGCTTTCGGTTCCAACGCTGGTTGCGTTGGTTTTTGCAGTTTCCAACCCTGTCGAAGCCGGCTACGGTTCTGGCGGCGGTAGCAGCGGTTACGTCGCAGGATATGGTTCGAGTGGCGGATACGGCGGATACTACGGTGGTTCGTCGGGTGGTGGTTCGTCGGGTGGCGGATCTTTGGGCGGTGGTTCTTTGGGCGGTGGTTCGTCGGGCGGTGGTTCGTCGGGTGGCCGAGTTGGGCCTCTGCGACGACTGGGTGCTCGCATGCACGATCATGTTCACTCGAAAATCGCTCACCGGGCAGCCTACGGTTCGTCCGGCGGGTCTTCTGGCGGCAGTTCTGGTGGATCGCATGGCGGCTACGTGACTCGGTATGCTGGATCTTCCGGTGGCGGTTCTTCCGGTGGTGCCTACTACGGTAGCACTTATTCCGGCGGCGGTTCGACTGGCAGCTATGCCCCAGCCTACGGCGGTGGAAGCACTGGATCGCATGGTGGCAGCACTGGTTCGAGCATGCATTATGGCAACTACGAGAGCTACACTCCCGAGATGCCAATGATCGACCATGGATATAGCTCCGGTTCCATGGGAATGCGAGAAAACAGCTCGATCCAATCAGGACAATCTTCAAGCACAACCACAGCCAACAAGCAGGCATCGAGCCAGTCCATCCAGCCAAACGAAGTGCATTTGACGATCAATTTGCCTGAATCTGCCAAGGTTTACGTGAATGGCAATCCGACAACCACAACCGGATCGAAACGGTACTTCGTTAGTCGTGACCTGAAGCCAAACGATGCATATCGTTTCGAAGTCAAGGCAGTCATGACCAAACCGGATGGTACCGATTTGATTCAAACCAGGACAGTTGTCGTCGAAAGTGGAAATGGTGAAGAACTGAACTTTGAACTGCTCAAATCGGACGAACCGATTGAGACCATTTTGACCCTCAATGTTCCCGAAAAAGCCAAGGTGGTTTTGGCGAAGAATTCGACGAAAAGCGAAGGTGCTTCGCGAATTTTTCGAACCAAACAACTCCGCGATGGCGAATCTTGGGATGACTACAAAATCGAAGTAACCCATGACGGTGTTACTAAGGAAAAAACCATTCGATTGATGGCTGGCGATAAGCTTGAACTCACCTTCAACTTCGAATCGACGGATTCCGCCAACAAAGTTGCGATGAAGTAATTCATCGCGATCGGTTCCGCGGTACAAGCTAACCGAGCTAACGCTCTGGTATTGTCGCCTTCGGCCCCGCGAAAGTGCGTTTACGCAACGCATTTTCGCAGATCGAAAGGCGACTTTTTCGTTGAAATCTGCGATTGTTGAACGAGACTGGAAGTGTGCTCCTTATAAATGAACTTGGACTGGTCTATGTCCTATTGAGTTTGTTTCGTTAAACTGCTCGCTCCTTCAAGCGACGCAACTCACCCTCACCCAAAAGTCAATTTCCCAATGTCACGATCAGCGCTTATTACTGGAATCACTGGGCAGGACGGGTCCTATCTCGCCGAGTTGCTACTTGATAAAGGCTACATGGTGCACGGACTAGTACGCCGATCGAGCAGTTTTTCTACCGGTCGAATCGACCACCTATACCGTGACATCCACGAGAAGCCCAAACTCTTGCTGCACTATGGAGATTTGACCGACGGTCAATCTCTGACAAACTTGGTACAGGAGGTCGAACCGGACGAGATTTATAATTTGGGTGCCCAAAGCCACGTTCGTGTTTCGTTTGATCAGCCTGTTTACACATTGATGAGCGATGGCGTTGGAGCCCTCAACGTTTTGGAAGCCGCGCGACTGCTAAACAAGCGAAAGGAAGTCCGAGTCTATCAAGCCAGTAGCTCTGAAATGTATGGAATGGTATTGGAAACGCCTCAAACCGAGAAAACGCCGTTCAATCCACAATCACCCTACGCCTGCGCTAAGGTCTACGCATACTTTCAAACCGTGAACTATCGGCGCAGTTACGGGATGTTTGCTTGCAATGGCATTTTGTTCAATCACGAATCGCCGCGCCGAGGTGAGACCTTTGTGACACGCAAAATCACTCGCGCAGCAACCCGAATCAAGCTCGGTCTACAGGACAAGCTGTACCTTGGGAACCTGGATTCCAAGCGAGATTGGGGATACGCGAAAGACTATGTTGACGCCATGTGGCGAATGTTGCAGCAAAATGAGCCGGATGATTTTGTCATCGCAACCGGTGAAACTCGCACGATTCGAGAGTTCTTGGACATGGTTTTCGGACGGTTGGATCTTGATTGGAACCAGTATGTTGAAATCGATCCACGCTATCTTCGACCTGCAGAAGTGGATCTTTTGCTCGGGGATGCCAGCAAAGCCAAAGAAAAACTAGGATGGGTGCCGCAAACCGATGTCCGAGAGCTTGCTCGGATCATGGTCGAGCACGATCTGGAGCTGGCGCAACGCGAAACCCACGATAAAAAATTCGTGTACGCATAGTATTGCTTTGGCGCACGACGATTTGATACGCTCCCGCGTGGTTGTTCGCACGCGGTTTTCGAATCACGGCGAGCATCGCTTTTTGCTCACTCCGTTTTTCGCGTCGAGCCGCCATGATTTTTCAAAAACTTGTGATTGTTTGCCTAGTCCTTGGCTCATCCCTAATTCTAGCAAGCGTCTTTGCCGACCAACCAACGACGAACGAGCCACGGTTTTTGCTGTTGCGAAACGGAAACGTTTTGAAGGGTGTTATTCGCTCGGAAAAGGATCGCGTTTCTATCGCAGCAGACGGAAACAGCACTCTTTACGTTGAACCGAAGCAAGTTGCGTTTATCGGTCCAACCCTGGATTCCCTCTACCAACATCAACGATTAGGGGTGCGACAATGGGGAACGGGCGAACATTGGCAACTTGCTCATTGGTGTATTCAGCAAGGCCTTATCGATCATGCAATCGAGCATTACCAGGTTCTCGAAGGATCAGCCTCCGATTCTCCGCGTTTCAAGCAACTTGAGCATTCCCTTCGTGAAGCATTGCTTGCAGAAGAGCCGATAAAACAGGCGGTTAGCAAGCAAACGCCGATCTCGCCTCCGGCCCCCTTCGAATCGAATCGGCAATCGGAAACCAGCCCCGTAACAAAAGCCAGTGCTGAAACACCCCGACTCAGGTCGGTACCACTCGAGGCCAACCACGAATCCAGTGAGACTTGGAACAAGCACGAGATTCCTGGTTACATTCGAAAAACGTTTCAAAACTCGATTCTACCAGTACTCGTTTCGCGCTGCGGCCAGTCTGGGTGTCACGGATTATTAGGTAAATCGGATTTTCACATCTACCAGCCAATAGGCGATCAGTCTGCAAGCACCTTAGCCCGTGACCTCGATGAAGTCCTGAGGTATGTTGATCGCGAGCGAATGCCTGAAAGCCCCTTGTTGGCTTATGCGACCAAAGCCCATGGTATCCAACGCAATCCGAGTTTAAATCCAGCCCGAGCGGACGAGCGAGCCTTGATCGAGCGGATCAGTTTCTGGGTCAAATCGCTGGTGCTTTCACAAAAGCCGGAAACGACGATGCCCACCCAGTATCCGTTGAATTCCCAGGACAAGCCCGGCGTCACCAGAGCGGTCGCAAACGTGCCCGTTCCGACCCAGGGCACTCGTAAATCAAGACGCATTGACGAAGTCGAACAGGACAGAACCGCCAAACTATCCAAGCCCGCCAAATCAGCCCCACCCACGGAATTTCTGTCGATGTCGGAACTCGCCGATCTGGAAGCCGCCATCGAAAAATTCGAAACCCAAACGGGTTCTAATGGCACTTCAACGGCGAGAAAAGACCCATTCGATCCAGATGTATTCAACCGTCAATTTAGGTAAGGCGAGCAGTCGTTTTGCGTTCATTTGTGCTCAATGTTCGACGCAGAAATTGAATCACGTCAAAGAGAAAAAAGGTCGCGCCCACCGAGTCGTAGACAATAAGCAGTTACAACGGGGACCCCATTTTGTGTCGCAACGCCGCTCGAGTATTCCGGATGGTAAATGCGCGGTTGCGTATATCCGATCTCGGTTGCGATCCCTTGATTCTGTCGAGCAATTCCGACGAGACACATTGCTAGTGAAATCGGTTTTGGTCCATATGGAGCCAACACAACCGACGAAGCCCGTCCTTCATTGCTATGCGCGATCAATAGATCGAATGCGATGGAAGTGTCATGTGTCGGCACCCTGATGATTGCGTCTGGTGGAAGTTCTGCCCCTCGGAGTTTGCTCCATTCACTCTTGATTCGCGATACAAATTTCCAGTTGTCAATAAAACCTGGAGGAATCGATGGGAATGGAAAAAAGAGTTTCAAACGATCCGGGCCAAATCGGACGTGGTTCAAAATGTCCGGAAGATTGAGTTCTTGATACCCTACTCCAATGATCAAAGTCGCGTGTGTGGAAGCTTCGCTCATTGGATCACCTCCAAACATCGGTAACGGAGACCACTCGTCTGGGTCTTCCTCCAAGATCTTTCCATACCGCTCGGCTTGAGTATATGTCACGAGGAGATTGGTAATGGTGCTCGACTGAAGCAGCATCGCTAAAATAGGAAAGAAAAAACGCTTAGGCATTGCCGAAAGATCAACGAGTACATTTTGGCCAGTGCGTTGTAAAAAGTCCGATACGAAGTCGCCAATCTCTTGTTCAACGCATAACAACTCAATTTTTTTAACATCGAGAGTGGATCCAAAAACTGCGCGCGCGTTGTTCTCCAAATCCACGAGCTTCGCGGATATTTGTTTGTGATACCTGTTCTTGGCAGGATCAAGAATCTTTAGCAACGTGATGTCGGATGCACGCCTGCTTTGGAACACCGATTGAGCTGCTGCCAAACATCGATCTTCTGTCGCGATCGTTCCAAGTACGGACCAATTCGGTATGTGATGCAACTTGTCGAGCATCCAGTTGACTGGGCCGAACGGGCGAATCGACGTCATGTCATTCGGCCTCGTCAAATAGAAATTTTTGTTTTGGACTTTGCACGTCGTCAGTGCTTGAAGTTTTAATAGCCTTTGGGGACTCGTTCTTTACTGAAACGACGTTTGCGCGTTCGAGCCACGCACGAAATTTAGCCACACTTAAATAAAGCGGCTCTTTTGTGTGCGCAACCGTCAATTCATAATAAGGTGCTAATATGGAATGCGGATACCACTTAACAGACTTACCGCGAGTTAAATGTTTCGGAGTGTGATCACGCTGAAGCAAAAACCCTTCTGCCGTTGCATCATGTAATAATCGCTTTACCTCGAGATCGGATTCCAAATCGTGCTCCGCGAACGAGATGCCGTTTGCACCGGGATACGACATTTGGCGATCTTCGATCAATTGCCGGTGTAGTCTGTCTCCCATCGTGTCGATCATGCGTTGTAGCGTGTTTCCTTGAGGGCTGGCGGCGATCTTCTCTCGCCAAGAGCCACTTGCTTTTCGAATGCCCGCATCCTGGCGCAACATGTCAAACGGTGGAAAGGCCGCATCTTTGGCCGTCGAAATTTCGTCAGCATTCGCAAGTCCCCAACTCTCCCAGATTTCTCGACAGATGCTAACGAACGCCAATATGTTCTCACCGGACAATGCGACGATGTCGGCCTCTCCAAAGAACAGGACGCGCTGCGCGTTTGCGGCAGCAATTTGTAAGACAGCCAAGGCCACTCGCTCTTTTTTCCACCAAGCTCTCGACTCCCATGGTCGCTGAAAAACTTCGTTTGGGTCGAACTTGGTAACAGTGAGTTTCGTCTTCTTTTGTACTTTGAGATCGGCAGCAATCTTCTGCCGAAACCAAGCCTCGCCCAGTTTTGCAGACAAGACGTCGGTATTACTTATATTCGCAAGAAATTTGCATACTTCCGTTGGCCAGTCGGAGTCGCATCGAATTACTTTTTCTGGATTCTCTTTTGGAGCACAAAGCTTCGCCCGCATTTTCGCGTTCGGACTGCTGCCGAATGCGTGCTTCAGCGGACTCATTACTTTGGCGATGTCTTGGAAGTCGCTCACCGCTAAGCGGCGGACAAAGACATCCTTGACAAATCTCTTAAAGACTGGATTCTTGGCATGTTCCTGCCGCTGCAAAATCAAATCTAAGTTGATATCGAGGTAATCGCGAAGTGATTCACTTTTTTCGAGAACCGCATTGGGCCTCGATCCTAACCGGTACGATACAGAGCGATCACGATTGGCAATTAGCTCATCAATGACATCGACAAATCTTCGGTGTTTTTGCTCGTCGCTATCATCCTGTCGCTTTCGAAGTAGCGTTTCAAATTGATCGATCGTAACGAAGACATTTACATCTGACTCTATAACTTTAGCGGATCGAAGTGCCCGAGTCGCTGCAGAGATTGGCTCACCGGCATGCGTGAGTGTTTGCTCGACCTCTGCAGGCAATCGTTTATCTCGATTCAAACTGTTGACCAAATCTAAATGAGCGCGAAGGCGCTTTGTTAATGCTTTCTCTGCTTGATCGGCAGTCTTTTCGCTCGCGAGAAAGGCACATGAATCCTCTCGCACTAGCAATCTTACGGCTTCATCGAGGCTCCGAGGATCTGAAGCGACACCGATTCTCTGAAGCTGAACGTAGTTCTTTGTCGCTATCAGCCGACGAAGCGATATCAAAAGATCACGCAAGATCCAGCAATTGAGGAAGTCTGAGAAGACAGCCTTCGATCGCTGAATATTTTCATCACGGTCCTTGCTGAAAATGAGTTCATTGAGTTTCAACGCTAAACTCTTCGACAGGTTGATCCCCGCACCGACGAACCGACACTGCTGGTCTGGAAGCGGATAGGGATGCTCCAAATTGTTCCAAAATGCCAAACGAACATTGGTCTCTAGCAGCGACAGCAGCATCGACTTGCCCGTCCCCTGCATCGCCTTGAGCACGACGTTTCCGGGCAAGAACAATGGACCGACATGTGGCAATAAGACGGGGCTGAAAACCGGCGGTAAATCTACCTCATTGGCTCCTTCAGTCAGGTAAAGCGTATGAAAAGGGTTTCTTCGGATCGTCATCAATCATGCCTCCCGATACAGACGTCGAAAAAGTGGCTTCCAAGTGTCGCTAAAATGATGAACTAACGGAGGCACGTTGTCGGGGCAGTTGAAGTAAGTCATGACTAGAGAACCGGTGCTGCCAAATCCAAACGGAGTGTAGAGTTGAGGATCAGGATTTGTCCCTTGGACTTGGCTCCAGAAATTGTTGACAAGTAATCGCATCGCTGGAAAGTCTTTAGGTTCATTCATGCCAACTGTGGGAACTTCAGGAAGCGTTGCACATGAAGGAACGACAAACAACGGAGCAAATGAAAGTTGCGATGAATGATTCGCAAGGCGCTCACCTTCAGTGACCCCGACCGGCGCCACTACAATTGGGCAGAGTAAGACATTGAATTCACTGAGTTGCAATAAACCTCCCACTGCTTGTCGCATTTGTTCACCAGTTCCAACGTAGTCTTCGACCGCGACAATTCTCTCAAAATTGTTGTCTTGCAGATGTTTCCGGGTTGCGTCGATATTGCCCAACTTCGCTAACACGCGAAAGTCAGGTCGAAGCGATTGCCCCCGAAGACTATTCACTCGTACGAAACTACCAATATCCATCCCCGCAATGCTCCCAAAAAAAGTTTGTTCGACCGCTTCCTGGAGTTGGTCGGGAAAACGGACATCGCATATGTCCAAATTCGCGTCGTCAATAATCCATCGTGAGATCGGATCTGAAAATGCTGCGCGGTACATCGACTCCATTTCCCGACGTCCAATAAACAACAGCCAAGGAACGAACTCAAAAAGGCACTTTCGATCGTCCTCGTCAGGCACTTGATCCAGCCACAGCCGCAATCTATCCATAAATGGGGATGATTCTGGAAACGGCTGATACTCGGAGTATAGTTCGCTTGCCAACAATCGAAGGAGATCGAAAATTGTGGAGAAATGCTGAGTCTTGCCCGAAGCTCGAGTCCATCTCTCGACCATGTCTTTAACGGATTCAGTCACGACGGTACACTGCCTCGCCAGTGAAGGTGAAACCTATCACAAGAGTTGTTCCCGAATTGCGCATGCAATCTGACGTGCCAATGGCGGAGGAACCGCATTTCCAACCATGCGAAACTGTGCCGCACGCGGGCCAAAGAACTCAAAAACGTCAGGAAAGCCTTGTATTCTCGCTGCTTCGCGAACGGATAGTCCCCGATCCTCCTCGGGATGCAAGAAATATCGCGGTTCGCCAAATCGTGTGTCAACAGCAGGCGCGGGATGCTGCCAAGCCAAGCGACGAAACTTTCCATTAAACGTGTGGGCCAGGTCGTATCGTCGACCAATTCGTCGCAAATAGCCCTTTTCGCAGAGACTATTGATTTGTATTTTTACATCGAGTCCACAGCGGTCATTCACGTCACACACTGAGACTGGATCGGCGTCTCCTGTTGCTCGTCTGCGTACCTGCCGCCGGAGTCGCTGGATCGCACCAAGCACTTCTCGTTCTGCGGATGTGGTCTTGCCGAAGACTTCTGGGATCTCCCATGTTGGAATTGCACGTTCACCCGATCTGACATTGCACAATTTCTGATGTTGTCCAATCCGACATGCGATCTTGTACTCGGCCGTTCCTGGCATGAGCATTTTAGGTTCGTGATTCTTGAGACCATCAATCGCATCTAATGCAGTCCGCAGTGATCCTGTCTCGGCGGAATGGAAAACGGGTTCAAACTTTCCTTTTCCTTTCCAAGCGATCATCACGACTCGACGCCGAATCTGTGGCACTCCGAAGTCCGCAGAGGTTAACTTCTGAGTCGCGACTGAGTACCCAGCATCTTTCAATAGCGATTCTGCCTGTTGCCAATAGGAATAAAGCTCGCCAGAAACAACCCCCGAAACATTTTCAATAACAATGACTTTCGGACGAAGGTCGATTGCCAACCGTGCTCCAGCAACAACCAGCGAGTTGCGAGGGTCGTCCAGCCGTCGCAAACCTAAAGTTGAAAAGCCTTGGCAAGGCGGGCCAGCAATTACGACGCTGGGAGTATTGACCATGTTCTTTAAGCTCGAAGTCGCTGCCAAGTCATAAACATTTCCTGGAGTTTGGAGGTTCGCCTTGTGGGTGTCGATTGCAGTCCGATCAATGTCAAATGCCGCCAAGCCCCGAAACCCCGCTTGTTCAAATCCAAGATCGAACCCACCGCAACCACTAAAAAGCGAAGCAAAAGTCAGTGCCTTAGACATACAGAACTTCCGTGATACTTTGTCTACCCCCAAGGCAGCGCGATAAAACAGGCCACAACGGCATAATACTTACTCTCCCTCACGTCAGGAGTAACGACTCCAGTTCGAGGTAAATGGCTATATCGGGCCTTCACCGAGATTCGACAACCTGCCGTAGAGTATCGCCTCTTGTTGTGCCTCTGGCAATGCTGAAGAGAAGTGCCTCAAATGGGGACTCAGAGTCTTTCGGATGTCGGCTGAACGACAGTTCCAATAGTGTTGCCGAAGGCCGATCGGTGCTGGCGAACGCTTCGGTACGACGGCGAAGAGAAAACGAGACGCAGCTTGCCATGATCGGCAAAACGGAAACGCACCCCTATAAAGGCGTTATCCTAAAGTATTTGCTAATGAAAGCAAGGACCGCAGAAAATTCGTATCGGAAAATTGGCCGTTTCGGATAGACTGTCGGCGTTCAGATTACCACTTAAACAGACCGGAGGCCACGGATGGCTGGGCACCTAGAAGAAATTGACTCGGCAATCGAAAACAATTTAGGACCTGGGGGCCATCCATATAATTATTGCGGCGACACCCTCTTTTTGGTAAAATTCGATGGTGTGAAGTTCATTTTGATCCCATTTGCAATTTTGGGAGATACTCATGGCTAGACAGAGGAGAGTCGATACACTTCGGTGTACGAACGCGTTCAAGTTGAGAAAGACAATCGCATAGAGCGAGCGCGAGCGAAAGTACGCAAGCGGCAGGCATCACGAAGCCGTTCGAAAGTTTCACAGGGCGTAGCCCGCGGCGAAATTTAATGCAGTTTAAGGACAATCAATTGGCAAAAATCGCGAGGCAGCCAATGGACTTGGGTTACTGAACGGTCGAGCAGTGTCTCTGATTGGAGTTGATGTTGCACAGGAGCGTTGCCGTGAGTGAAAACCGGACGATCTCAAGAGGGAGGATTGCTAAACCGAACAAACTCTATGAGCGGAGCGAGCACTTTTGTGGCTATTCGGCACATTCTCCTACAGTTCGCAAATGGACTCAAACTCAAGGAAAGCAAGGCAATTCCACTGACATAGCCAAAAATTGTGGTGTTGATCAGCGAGAAGTGCCTAAAAGTGCCACCTTTTTGCGGCCAACGTTCTTTCTGGTACACTACGCTTGGTGAGCACCATCGCAACCACTCCGTTTTTAGAAAGATCGAAGCATGAGCACGGGAGAGGGATCCTCCACGTCTTTTGAGACCATTCATGGTCGCAACTACCCAACCATTCGGCAATTTACGGTTTTCTTAGAAAATCGAGTCGGCCAATTGCTGGAAGTGGTGCGTCGCTTCGAAGGTACCGGGATCCGGATCGTAGCACTTTCGATCAATGACTCCGCTGAGTGCGCGTTCGTTCGATTCTTGCTTAGTCATGCTGAACGCGGTCGTGAGATCTTGGAGCGAGCAGGACTCGCCATCATTGAAAGCGATCTGATCGGAGTAGAGCTGCCCAAAAGCTCGCAACCCCTGTTGCAAATTTGCACTGCGCTGCTTCAAGCTGAAATCAATATTATCCAAGCTTATCCGTTACTGTTCCGTCCAAACGGCGAGCCAGCAGTCGCAATCATGGTCGACAATACCGAGCAAGCTCTTGAAACGCTCGCCCTCAAAGGCTTCCGTATGATCACCGAAGGGGACTTGCTGGACGGAACCGTATAATGCTTCTGATCGCTGGGAAAGCAAGGTTATCAACTCTCTGGCTGAGCGAGGTCCTCGCTTAGAACGGATGCAGAATCGATGCAGAACCGAGTAACTTAATCATCATGAACGCACCCGCATCAGTCCAGAGTGTCGCCACCCAAGTCATATGGATGCTTGCGTATCGAGAATGGGTCCGTTTTTTTCGGCAGCCGTTTCGTGTGATTGCAGCGCTGGGGCAGCCGATTTTGTTTTGGATTCTGTTTGGCACTGGCATGCATAGCGCCTTTCGCGGTGGAGGTCAGGCTGGCGATTTTATGATCTATTTTTTGCCAGGTACCACGGCCATGATACTCTTGTTCACCGCCATCTTTGCAACGATCTCCATTATCGAGGACCGACGGGAAGGGTTTTTGCAGAGCGTCTTGGTAGCACCAACACCTCGGTGGACGATCGCGATGGGCAAGGTTCTGGGTGGTTCGGCTATCGCGTGGGTACAAGCCATCGTTTTTATCTTGATCGCGATAGCGACTGGTATGGTTGGCCTCGGGCCACAGTTGATTGCTTTGGTAGGCTTCATGATGGTTGCGGCCATTGCAATGACCAGCCTTGGTGTCTGTTTCGCATGGCCTATGGATAGCACACAAGGCTTTCATGCACTGATGAACATGGTATTGATGCCAATGTGGCTGCTGAGCGGTTCCTTTTTTCCAATACCAGCTTTGGCCGGAGGTGAGCCTTTCGGACAAATCGCGATGCACTGGATTATGCGTTGCAATCCCATGACGTATGCGGTCTCAGGAATGCGGCAACTCATGTCCAACGTGACCGCAGATGACCACTTTTGGATACCGTCCTTGACGACAAGTGTCTGGGTGACCATCGCATTTGCAGTCGTTACTTCCATTGCCGCTTCGATAGTGGTACGACGAAATCAATCGGGGGAATTGAATTGAACCGCAACGCAGTACGTTTTTTTGGAATCCTTGCGGGAGTCATGGCCGGTACGATCGCGGCACTTTTGTTTCGTGGCCCATCGCTTACATCGACCAACCGGGATGCCGTCGGCGAAATGCAAATTAGTCAGAGCGAAGTTGACGACGACGAATTAAGTTCGCGAAAAGCTCCCCCCGATCCGGGCAAGCGGAACGAGCTCAAACGGATGGTTGCCCAGGCCAAAAAAGAAGATGCCTGGCTAAAGGAGTTTGAGCTGACCGAACGGAGTGGTGGAACCGTCAAGTCCGAGGACTTGAGAGGTGGGCCTTACATCGCATGTTTCTTTTTCTCGACGTGCCCAGGCTCATGCACGCGTCAAAGCAATCAAATGCAATTGCTGCAAAGCAAGTTCAAAAGTAAGCCAATCAAGTTTGTGAGCATCACGGTCGATCCGGAAATTGACACGCCCGAAGTATTGACCGAATACGCAGACAAGTTTCAAGCGATAAAGGACAAGTGGTTGTTCTTGACCGGCCCGATGGATTACATCATGCGGGTCGGGACCGAAAAGTTCTTCTTAGGCGGCGTCGAAAAACGCGGCCATCCGGATCGCTTTTGTCTGGTCAATGCGGAAGGAGATGTGGTTGGTTCCTATGTCTGGTTGGAGCAAGCGGAACGAGACTTGTTGGTGGCGCATGCCAATGAATTGCTTGATCTAAAATAGTGGTTCCTCTTTCCACAGAGCATTTTCTTTCCAGCCGAGAAGCCTATAATGGCCGTCTCTCGAGCTAGTGTCTTGTCACGATCAAAATGAGATTTCCAAAACGTGCCTAGTCCCACCGCTTTGCTAGCTCAACCTGAGTCCACCACCAGCAAAACTACAACGTCAGCCCTTGAAGTTGTTAATCTTTGGAAGAAGTACGGCAGCAATCAAGCGTTGAGCGGGACCTCGTTTTCGGTCGCACCGGGAGAACGACTCGCATTGCTTGGACCCAACGGCGCAGGAAAGACAACCCTCATCCGCTCCATGTGCGGTCGTGTAAAGCCAGATGAGGGGCAAGTATATTTATTCGGACGTTCTATTCGGGAGCCGGATGTCCTTCAGCATTTGGGGGTCATTCCCCAAGACTTAGCGATCTATTCCGACCTAACGGCCAAGCAAAATCTGGAGTGTTTTGGACAACTCCACGGCCTGCGATCGCGCCGATTGCGAGAACGTGTCTCATGGGCGCTTCAGTGGATTGGTCTTGAGGATCGGGCAAACGAACTGACTAGCCGATTTTCAGGCGGCATGAAACGTCGTGTTAATATTGCGTGCGGAGTATTGCATAAACCGAATGTGTTGCTACTCGATGAACCCACCGTCGGCGTTGATCCTCAGAGTCGGCAGCGCATTTTTGACATGCTTGATGAACTCAATCAAGAAGGGACGAGCATTGTCCTTACCACGCACCATCTTGACGAAGCCCAAACACGAAGCGATCGGATTGTGATCATCGATCACGGCAAGGTGGTCGCCGACGGAACGATTGAGGAATTGATTGCGACGACGATCGGAACGCGTCGCGAAGTCGCAATCGAGACGCAGGGTACTCTCGTTGCGGCCCCACCGGGCATGGAATGGAATGCAGCCCGCAATCGATTCGTCTGCTTCGTTGACAACGTGGTGGAAGAGTTACCCCTCATACTGGAGCGCATTCAACGGGTCGGTGGTTCTATCAGCGATCTAGAGGTGCATCAGCCCAATTTGCACCATGTCTTCTTGCATCTGACAGGCAAGGAGCTTCGCGAATGAATTCAGGTACCCGCCATGCAAAGGAATGCCTATCGTGATTTGGACAGTTATTCAAACGAGTTGGCGTCGTCTTCGAAACAACCGTTCCGAATTATTGCTTACGTTCATCGTGCCGATGGTGTTCTTTAGTATCTTCGCTTTGATATTTGGTTCGCGGGACTCCTCGTCGTCGACTCCGAAAATCAAGGTGGCCATCAGCAACGAATGGCCATCGGAACTGTCCAACCGGGCCGTCGCACTGTTGCAGGCACAAAAGTCATTGCGCCTAACCGATCGCTCTGCGAATTCGGATGGCCACGCGACCGATTCGATATCGGTGAATCGAGAGGTGGCAGAAGACTTGGTGCGCCGCGGCATGGTTTCTGCCGCCGTTGTATTCTCCAAACCCAATCCGACCGATCCATCTGGCGACGCAACGGAAATCGAGATCCTCACCGATTCGTTTGACCAAGTGGCTTCGCAGGTCTTAACGGCCGTAGTCCAAAAAGCCGTCATGACCGCCAATGCCGAAATCGCAAAGAGTAGCCGATCGCTCCGTGATCGTTACGAGGGCAACGCAACTCCTGCCTTGCAACTTGGAGACAATGGCGTTTCAGCAGCAAGCTACGCGCCCGACGCTTCGCCATCCCTGAGGATGCCCCAGCCTCCGGCTATTGCAACGGTCGACATCATGGGTGGAAAGAAAACCAATCCAGTCATCGCCATGTATGCCGCCGGAATCGCCGTCATGTTCTTGCTCTTTAGCGCGACAACCGCCAGCGGCTCACTGTTGGAAGAACGCGAGAATTCGACGCTGGACCGCTTGCTGTGCAGCCGACTCACGATGGACCAGCTTTTGCTCGGCAAGTGGGCGTTCTTGACCATCATCGGCTTCATTCAAATGACCTTGATGTTCCTTTGGGGAGCCGTCGTCTTTGGAATCGATCTGCAACATCACATCGAAGGCTTCGTGGCCATGACGCTCGTCACCGCCGGTGCAGCGTCCAGCTTTGCACTCATGTTGGCCGCACTATGCAAGTCTCGAATGCAATTAGGCTGGGTTTCTACCATTGTGATTCTAACCATGAGCGCTCTGGGAGGCAGTATGGTACCTCGCTACCTGATGAGCGATTCCATCCAAAAGGCAGGCCTATGGACATTCAACGCGTGGGCGTTGGACGGATACAACAAGATCTTTTGGCGAGAACTGCCGCTTCGAGATGTTGGCCTGGAGCTGGCTGTCCTCACCGCGAGCGGGTTCGTTTTCATCGTGGCTGCTCGTGTTTTTGCGATCCGTTGGGAACGCACATGAGTGATGCTAAGCCATTGGAGCAGATGGATCGGAACGCTAACACAATCGAAACCTTGCAACAGAATGAAGTGCTGCGTCGGCACTTTTTCCGATTGCAAAGCCAACGACAACGCATCGACCGACTGCCCAACGGCAGCCGCAAGGACGCTGATTTGCAACGTTGGAATTCGGCGGTTCTCCAAGCTCGAGAGCAGTTCGCCGCGAGAAAAGCTTCTAGGTACACGCTTCAGTACGACGCGGACTTGCCGATTACGGCCTACCGCGACAAGATCATCGATCTGTTGATCCATCGGCAGGTGCTCGTGCTGTGCGGTGAAACAGGCTCTGGCAAAAGTACGCAATTGCCGAAGTTTTGTCTCGAAGCAGGCTTAGGCCAATTCGGTTGGATCGGGCATACCCAACCTCGAAGAATTGCGGCTCGTTCGATCTCCCACCGCTTGGCCGAAGAACTGGAAACCAAGGGGGGTGGTGTCGTAGGATACAAAGTACGATTCAACGACCAAACACAACCCACCAGCCTGATCAAGTTGATGACGGACGGAGTTCTGCTGGCTGAAATTCAACGAGATCGGTTCTTAGATGCTTACGATTGCATCATCCTCGACGAGGCCCACGAGCGATCGCTCAATATCGATCTGCTCATGGCCTATTTGCAGCGCTTGCTTCCAACTCGGCCTGACTTACGAGTGGTGATCACGAGTGCGACGATCGATGCCGAACAATATGCCAGTCACTTTACCGATGCAATCGGTGCCGCGCCGATTGTCTTGGTTGAGGGCCGAAGTTTTCCTGTCGACATTCGCTATCGCGGAGCGATGAGCGCTCGCGAAGGTCAAGGTAACCCGGACTACGATTTCGATTCGATGACGCAACGTTTTTGCGATGCAATCGACGAACTATTGGGTGAAGGTCGCGGCGACATCTTGGCTTTTTTTGCTACCGAACGCGATATCCGCGATGCGGCCAAACAACTACGTGGGCACTTGACCCAACGTGGACAACACAACGCCATCGAAGTCCTGCCGCTCTATGCGCGGCTTACCGAAGCCGAACAACAGCGGGTCTTTCAACCGCATCGCAACCAACGCATCATCCTCTCCACCAACGTTGCTGAAAGCTCGCTGACCGTTCCAGGCATTCGATACGTCATTGACACTGGTACTGCTCGTATCTCACGTTTTGCTGCCAAGAGCAAAGTGCAACGACTCCCGATCGAGCCGATCTCCCAAGCGTCTGCCAACCAACGCTCAGGTCGTTGCGGTCGACTTGGGCCGGGCATCGCCATCCGTCTTTACGACGAATCCGATTACCTTTCTAGATCCGCATTTGCAACACCGGAGATCCGACGTAGCGACTTGGCCTCGACCATTGTTCACATCAAATCGCTGGGTATCGATGACATTGAATCCCTGCCGTGGCTAGATCCGCCGAGACCCGAGTCGGTTCGCGAGGGGATGAATGTATTGAGCGAGCTCAGCGCCGTCGACGAAGCCGGGCACCTTACCGAAATTGGTCGTAAGATCGCTCGGTGGCCGGTCGATCCTCGTGTGGGTCGAATCCTGATCGAAGCTGAGCGAAACGGCTGTCTCAACGATGCCTTGATCATTGCCGCCGCCATTGAGACCCAGGATCCTCGCGTTCGTCCACCGGAAAAAGCGTCCTCGGCCGACGAAGCCCATTTTAAGTTTCGCGATCCGAACAGCGACTTTCTCAGCTACATCCGTATCTGGGATTTTTACCAGAAGTTACGCGAAGAACTTGGCCGATCCAGGCTCGAAAAGGCTTGTCGCGATTCCTTTTTGTCGCTCGTTCGACTGCGTGAATGGGCCGACGTTCACCGGCAGCTATTGGAGCAGTGCAAAGAACTGAACCTCACAATCGGCAAACGAAAGCTGGTTCTGACCGACTTGCCAATGAACGCAGTGGAGGTCGTCCCAAGGCATAAACAACGCTTCTTACCCCTAGCCCAACAGCAACAGCCGCAAGCACCTCAGCCGACCGGGTTGCCTACCGGTTATGAAGCGGTACATCGAGCGTTGCTGAGCGGGTTGTTGTCCAGCGTTGCCATGCTTGAAGACACCGGCAAATACAAAGGGGCTCAGAATTTAGAAGTCAACATTTGGCCTGGTTCAGGCCTGAAGCAAAGTCGTACGAAGTGGATCGTCGCAGGCGAGTTCATTGAAACTACGCAACGTTACGCTCGGGTTGTTGCCAAGATCGAAGTCGAATGGATCGAACAGTTAGCCCATCATTTGATCAAGTATAGTTTCGATGAACCGCACTTCAGCAAGAAACAAGGGAGTGCACTGGTGATGCGTCGAGGAACCCTCTATGGCATGCTCGTCTCGCCTCGCATCGCCGTACCACTGGCCCCCATTGACCCAATACTAGCTAGAAAAATTTTGATCGAGCAGGGGCTCGCAGAAGATCAATTGGTTTCCCGAGCTCGTTTTTGGCAGCAAAACCAAGCGTTTTTAACGAAGGTCAAGGAACTTGGTGACAAGTCGAGGCGTCGCGATTTGGTTGTTGATCCTTACGTGTTAACCGATTTCTATCGCTCTCGCATTCCCGAGTTTGTTGTCGATCGCGTGACCCTTGAAAAATGGGACCGTACGGTTCAGCCCCCCGAAGAGACCCCTAAAGGACCTTCGAAACAAACTCCGGTTGCTACGCTGGCGAGCAAACAACCAGTGGCGGATCTCCCAACTCCCTATTTGACTTGGGATGACATTGTGGTCGACATTGACCGCGATGCTATCCAAGAGCGCTTTCCATCCAAAATTGAAATAGGAGTCAGCCAACTTCCTGTAAAATACTTGTATGAACCAGGCGATCAAGCGGACGGGGTAAGCCTCATCGTCCCTCAAGCCATTGTGCATCAATTGCACAACGAACGACTCGAGTGGCTGGTACCTGGCCTTCTCGCAGAAAAATTGACCTGCTTGTTCAAATCGTTGCCGAAGCGGTTGAGGCGTCAGTTGGTCCCGGTCCCGGATACGGTCAAGCAGTTGTTGCCCAGGATCGTTGAGCGAGAAAGCCAACAGGCACCGTTTTGGAAATCGCTCTGCGAAGTTTTGAGCAGTTTCCTCGGCGAGGTGGTGAAGCCAAGCGACTTTGATCTGAGTGGGTTACCCGAGCATTTGCGAATGCGAGTCGAGCTTGTGGACGAAAAGGGGGCCGTGGTGCAATCTAGTCGCGACCTAGCCGAATTGCAGCAGACTCAAAGAGCGTCTGCCCTTCAAGCGTTACCCGTTGCTACGTCGGCTAAGTCTGCCGCCTACGACTGGGTACGTACGTCGATGGAAACCTGGGATATCGAAGCGCTTCCGAAGAGTGTGGTGGAATTACGCGGGGGTGTTCGGATGAACATGTACCCAACGTTGTTCGTTGTCAAGGAAAAGATCGCAACCGGGTTGGTCGATCATGAAGCCTTAGGAGAGCAGTTGTTTCGCCGTGGTATGACTTCGTTGCTAGGCAAAATTGAGCGGCGCGAGATTCGGAGTCAAATTCAGTTCCTGCCACAATGGACAACTTCCTCGCTTTGGTTATCGGACCGATTTGCGGGCGATCGGTTAAAAGACTTGGTCGGCGATCTTATTGCTAGGCTTGCGTTTATCGATACGAACTGGGCCAGCGAACAAGTTGTACCGGTCTTTCGAACCAAGGTTGAGTTTGAGATTTGCAGATTGAAGCGGATTGAGCGGATTGCAGGTGCAGCCGCTGAAATCGGTCGCTGGTTGCCCAAATTTGCGGAGGCGAACCATAAAGTCAGATCCTTGCTAGAAAAAACGCCGGCCGCCTGGTCGGAGAATGTTCGATCGATTCGCGAGCAACTGTCCGCCTTGTTCCACGAATCGTTGTCGTACCAAGTCCCGTGGTGTTACGTTCGCGAGATCCCTCGCTACTTGCAAGCCATCGCAGTTCGACTGGATCGGCTCAAGTCCGTGGGTCATATGAAAGACTTAGCAACGGATGAAACTGCATCGAGTTACTGGAAGGACTACGTAGCTCGGTTGGCGGGCCTGCAACCCTCGCCGACAACGCTGCAGTCGGTACCGGGTGGGACAGAGCTTCGTCTAGAGCCAACGGGACCACTCCTTGAGTACCGTTGGTTGATCGAAGAGCTTCGGGTATCCATTTATGCGCAACAACTTGGCACTCGGGTCAGCGTCTCACCCAAGCGGCTCGACAAGCTAAAAGAGCAGCTCCAATAGATGCGGTAGCAGCAGGCCAAATATCTCGTATCGCCTATTGGGAGACGCTGCGGTCGCGAAGTCGCTTTTGCAATTGTGTCACCATCGCCTCCAAATCTTCCGCGGACTTTTTGCTTAGCATCTCATCGGGCGATGTTGCCTCTCCAAGCAACCCTTCATAGACCTGAACACTCCCCATAAGCTTGCCTCGTTGCTCGCCTATCTCGATACCTCGTTGCTCGCCTATTTCGATACCTTCCTGGCGTCCTCGTTGCTTCGCGTCTATCAAATTGGATTGAATATCCAAACTGGCTTTCTCTCTCGCATCGTACATCTGCTTTTCCTTTGTTATTTCCCGAATGGCATTTAACTCAACGGTCGCCCGAAGAAATTCCAGGCCCGGGAGTAGCTCTTGTAACTCTTCGACCGTGTGTTCGCCCGCATTCTTTATCCAGTAAGCCCATTGCTCCAGGACGCTCGCTCCACAGACTTCCCTTGGGGCCATCGGGGTTCAAGGGGCCATCCATATTGCGATTGCGTCCTCCCTGCGACGGTTGTAGAATTGACGTTTTGTTTGCACCGCTTCCTCTTTTCAATGTCCTTGGCTGGAGAATTTCTTATGGCTCGACAAAATCGGCGTGATATCTTTGATCCAAACGAAGTCGGAGCTTTCCATGCCGTGCAAAGAACGGTTCGTCGGGCTTGGCT
>Ga0105048_10001917_pt1 | contig 33737 bp, 31 predicted proteins | sample MAT05_FD_78382 | JGI IMG/M metagenome (GOLD analysis project Ga0105048, IMG submission 78382) | Freshwater microbial communities from Lake Fryxell liftoff mats and glacier meltwater in Antarctica - MAT-05 | ecosystem: Environmental > Aquatic > Freshwater > Ice > Liftoff microbial mat | place... | reverse complement strand
GGCTCACCGATCGACTGGGCCGCGATGATGCCGACAGCCTCACCGACGTCGACCAGGTTGCCGGTGGCCAGCGAGCGGCCGTAGCAACGTGCACAGATGCCGACGCGTGACTCGCAGGTGAGCACCGAACGTGCCCGCAGCGAGACGACGCCCTTGGCGATCAGTGAGGTCACGAGCGGACCAGAGAGATCATCACCGGCTTTGGCCAGCTTCTCCTTGCCCACGGTGACGTCCTCGGCGAGGCAACGACCGACGACCGACGAATCGATGTTGTCGATCTCGCGGGCCACACCGTCCTTGCCGACCTCGGCGATCGGGAGCATGACGCCGCGCTCGGTACCGCAGTCGTCCTCGCGAACGATGACATCCTGCGAGACGTCGACCAGACGACGGGTCAAGTAACCCGAGTCGGCCGTACGCAGCGCCGTGTCGGCCAGACCCTTACGGGCGCCGTGCGTGGAGATGAAGTACTCCAGCACGGACAGACCTTCACGGAAGTTCGCCTTGATCGGACGCGGGATGATCTCGCCCTTGGGGTTGGCCACCAGACCACGCATGCCGGCGATCTGACGCACCTGCATCATGTTTCCGCGCGCACCGGAGTTGACCATCATCCAGACCGGGTTGGTGGCCGGGAAGTTCTTCTCCATGGCGTCGGAGACCTCGTTGGTCGCCCGGGTCCAGATCTCGATCAGTTCCTGACGGCGCTCGTCATCGCTGATCAGACCACGCGAGTACTGCTTCTCGACCTTGTCGGCCTCGCCCTCGTGCAGCTCCAGGATGCCGGCCTTGGCCGACGGAGTGACGACGTCATCGATCGAGATCGTGACGCCCGAGCGGGTGGCCCAGTGGAAGCCGACCGACTTGAGAGCGTCGAGCGTGGCCGCCACCTGGGTCTTGGGGTAGCGCTCGCAGAGCTCGTTGACGATGGCGCCGAGGCGCTTCTTGTCGACGATCGCGTCGACGAACGGGTAGTCCGCCGGCAGGGTCTCGTTGAACAGCGCGCGACCCAGCGTGGTCTCGAGGCGCAGCGGCTGACCCGGCTCCCAGCCCTCGGGGGCCTGGGTGCCTTCGACCGGCAGTACGTCGTCGAAACGGATGTGGACGCGGGCCTGCAGATCCAGATCCCCACGATCGAAGGCCATGATCGCCTCGGGCACCGAGGAGAAGGCACGGCCTTCACCATCAGCACCCTTCGTCTCACGGGTGAGGAAGTAGATGCCCAGCACCATGTCCTGCGTGGGCGAGGTGATCGGGCGACCGTTCGCCGGCGACAGAATGTTGTTGCTCGACAGCATGAGGATGCGGGCCTCGGCCTGAGCTTCGGCCGACAGCGGCAGGTGCACCGCCATCTGGTCGCCGTCGAAGTCGGCGTTGAACGCGGTACACACCAGCGGGTGGATCTGGATGGCCTTGCCCTCGACCAACTGCGGCTCGAAGGCCTGGATGCCCAGACGGTGCAGCGTGGGCGCACGGTTCAGCAGCACCGGGTGCTCGGCGATGATCTCTTCGAGCACGTCCCACACGACCGGACGCGCTCGCTCGACCATGCGCTTCGCACTCTTGATGTTCTGCGCGTGGTTCAGATCGACCAAGCGCTTCATCACGAACGGCTTGAACAGCTCGAGCGCCATCTGCTTGGGCAGACCGCACTGGTGCAGCTTGAGCTGGGGGCCGACGACGATGACCGAACGGCCTGAGTAGTCGACGCGCTTGCCGAGCAGGTTCTGACGGAACCGACCCTGCTTGCCCTTGAGCATGTCGGAGAGCGACTTCAGCGGACGGTTGCCCGGTCCGGTGACCGGACGTCCACGGCGACCGTTGTCGAACAGTGCGTCAACGGCCTCCTGAAGCATGCGCTTCTCGTTGTTGACGATGATCTCGGGAGCACCGAGGTCGAGCAGTCGCTTCAACCGGTTGTTGCGGTTGATCACGCGGCGGTAGAGATCGTTCAGGTCGGAGGTGGCGAAACGACCACCATCGAGCTGCACCATCGGACGCAGGTCCGGCGGGATGACCGGCACGCAGTCGAGCACCATGCCGTTGGGGCTGTTGGTCGTGGTGAGGAACGCCGTCACGACCTTGAGACGCTTGAGGGCACGGGTCTTCTTCTGACCCTTGCCGTTCTGCACGATGTCGCGAAGCTTCTCGGACTCGGCCTCGAGGTCGAAGTTCTCCAGACGCTTCTGGATCGCAGCAGCGCCCATGCCACCGTCGAAGTAGCGGCCGTAACGGTCGCGCATCTCGCGGAAGAGCATCTCGTCGCCCTCAAGGTCCTGGACCTTGAGCGTCTTGAAACGGTCGAACACACGCTGCAGGCGATCGATCTCGGCATCGGCACGACGGCGGATCTGCGCCATCTCGCGCTCGGCACCTTCGCGCACCTTGCGACGCACATCGGCCTTGGCGCCCTCGGCCTCGAGCTCGGAGAGGTCGGCCTCGAGCTTCTGCTGACGGGTCTCGACGTCGACGTCACGCTTCTTGGAGAACTTGTCGCGCTCGAGTCCGAGCTTCTTCTCGTGGTTGGGCAGGTCGGTATGGCGAGCGTCTTCGTCGACGCTGGTGATCATGTACGCGGCGAAGTAGATGACCTTCTCGAGGTCCTTCGGTGCGAGGTCGAGCAGGTAGCCCAGTCGCGACGGCACACCCTTGAAGTACCAGATGTGCGTGACCGGGGCCGCGAGCTCGATGTGGCCCATGCGCTCACGACGGACCTTGGCCCGCGTGACCTCGACACCACACCGCTCGCAGATGATGCCCTTGAAGCGGACGCGCTTGTACTTGCCGCAGTAGCACTCCCAGTCCCGCGTCGGACCGAAGATCTTCTCGCAGAAGAGTCCGTCCTTCTCAGGCTTCAGGGTGCGGTAGTTGATGGTCTCCGGCTTCTTAACCTCGCCGTGCGACCACAAGCGGATGTCATCGGCCGTAGCCAGTCCGATGCGCAGCTCGTCGAAGAAGTTGACGTCGAGCACGTGATTCCTTCTTTCTGTGTTCTGGGGGTGCAGGGCGATGGCGTGACGCCGGCCCTACACCTCCTCGACGCTGCTGGGCTCGCGACGGGAAAGGTCGATGCCGAGCTCCTCGGCGGCGCGGAAGACGTCGTCGTCGGTGTCGCGCATCTCGATCGAGAGTCCATCGCTGGACAGCACCTCGACGTTGAGCGCGAGCGACTGCATCTCCTTGACCAGCACCTTGAACGACTCAGGGATGCCGGGCTCGGGAATGTTCTCGCCCTTGACGATGGCTTCGTAGACCTTGACGCGTCCGAGGACGTCGTCGGACTTGATGGTGAGCAGCTCCTGGAGCATGTAGGCCGCTCCGTAAGCCTCGAGCGCCCACACCTCCATCTCGCCGAACCGCTGGCCACCGAACTGGGCCTTACCGCCCAGCGGCTGCTGCGTGATCATCGAGTAAGGACCGGTCGAACGGGCGTGGATCTTGTCGTCGACCAGGTGGAGCAGCTTCAGGATGTAGAGGTAGCCCACCGAGACGGGCTCCTTGAAGGGCTCGCCGCTGCGACCGTCGAACAACTGAGCCTTGCCGGACTGGTTGATCATGCGGACGCCATCGCGGTTAGGCACCGTGGAGGCGAGCAGACCAGTGATCTCCTCCTCGCGGGCACCGTCGAAGACGGGCGTGGCCACGTTGGTGCCCGGATCGCCCTGAGCAGCGCCGATGTCGACCAGGCTCTGCTGCCAATCGCCTTCGGCTCCAGCAACCTCCCAGCCGGTCTTGGCGACCCAACCCAGGTGCGTCTCGAGAACCTGACCGACGTTCATACGGCCGGGAACCCCGAGCGGGTTGAGCACGACATCGACCGGTGTGCCGTCCACGAGGAACGGCATGTCCTCGGCGGGCAGGATCTTGGAGATCACGCCCTTGTTGCCGTGGCGGCCGGCGAGCTTGTCGCCCACGGTGATCTTTCGCTTCTGCGCGATGTACACGCGCACCAGCTGATTCACACCGGGGGGAAGCTCGTCGCCCTCGTCGCGGTCAAACACGCGGATGTCGATGATCTTGCCCGACTCACCGTGCGGAACCTTGAGCGAGGTGTCGCGCACCTCACGGGCCTTCTCTCCGAAGATCGCGCGCAGGAGGCGCTCCTCGGGGGTGAGCTCGGTCTCGCCCTTGGGCGTGACCTTGCCGACCAGCACGTCGCCAGGAACAACTTCGGCGCCGACGCGGATAATGCCGCGCTCGTCGAGATCCTTGAGGATCTCCTCGGAGACGTTGGGGATGTCGCGCGTGATCTCTTCCGGACCCAACTTGGTGTCGCGGGCGTCGACCTCGTGCTCCTCGATGTGAATCGAGGAGAGGACGTCGTCCTGCACCAGACGCTGGTTGAGGATGATCGCGTCTTCGTAGTTGTGACCTTCCCAGGACATGAAGGCGACGAGCAGGTTCTTGCCCAGCGCCATCTCGCCGTTCTGGGTGCACGGGCCGTCAGCGATGACCTGGCCCGCTTCGATGCGGTCGCCCTCGTCGACGATGACCTTCTGGTTGTAGCTCGTGCCCTGGTTCGAGCGACGGAACTTAGCCAGCTTGTAGAGCTCGTGCGTGCCGTCGTCGTTCATGACGTCGATGTGATCGGCGCTGACCTCGGACACCACTCCACCCTTGGTGGCGGTGACGACATCACCGGCATCCTTGGCGGCGCGGTACTCCATGCCGGTACCGACCAGCGGCGACTCCGAACGCAGGAGCGGAACCGACTGGCGCTGCATGTTCGAGCCCATCAGGGCGCGGTTGGCGTCGTCGTGCTCGAGGAAGGGGATCATCGCCGTGGCGACCGACACCATCTGGCGCGGCGACACGTCCATGTAGTCGACGTCGTTCGGCTCGATGTACTCGACCTCGCCACCCTTACGGCGAACGAGGACGCGCGACTCGGAGAACGAGTTCGTGTCGTCGAGAGGTGCGTTCGCCTGAGCGATGACGTGGAGGTCTTCCTCGTCAGCGGTGAGGTAGTCGACCTGGTCGGTGACCTTGCCCTTCTTCACCTTGCGGTAGGGCGTCTCGATGAAGCCGAACTCATTAACCCGAGCGAACGTCGAGAGCGAACCGATCAGACCAATGTTCGGTCCTTCAGGCGTCTCGATCGGACACATGCGTCCGTAGTGCGAGGGGTGCACGTCGCGAACCTCGAAGCCGGCCCGCTCGCGGGACAGACCACCGGGGCCGAGAGCCGAGAGCCGACGCTTGTGCGTCAGACCGGCCAACGGGTTCGTCTGGTCCATGAACTGCGAGAGCTGGCTCGTGCCGAAGAACTCCTTGATGGAGGCCACGACCGGGCGGATGTTGATGAGCGTCTGCGGCGTGATGGCCTCGACGTCCTGCGTGGTCATGCGCTCGCGCACGACGCGCTCCATCCGGGCCAGACCCGTACGGACCTGGTTCTGAATGAGCTCGCCGACCGTGCGCAGGCGACGGTTGCCGAAGTGGTCGATGTCGTCGGTCTCGACGCGCACCGGCCCACGAGCGGCATCCATCTCAGTGACGCCCGCGTGAAGACGAACGATGTACTTGATGACCGAGACGATGTCGTCGACCGTGAGGACCTTTTGCTCCGGCGGCAGATCGACACCGAGCTTCTTGTTCAACTTGTAGCGGCCGACCTTCGCGAGGTCGTAGCGCTTGTCGTTGAAGTAGAAGTTGTCGATCAGCGTCTGCGCAGCCTCGACCGTAGGCGGTTCGCCCGGTCGCAGCTTGCGGTAGATGTCGAGCAGGGCGTTCTCCTGCTGCGAGTACTTGGCGTCGGCCTCGATGTGGTCCTTCTCGAGGGTCAGACGCATCGACTCGAACTCGCCGAACTCCTCGAGGATCTCCTCGTTGGTCCAGCCCAGCGCCTTCAGCAGCACCGTGACGGGCTGCTTGCGCTTACGGTCGACGCGGACGCCGACCATGTCCTTCTTGTCGATCTCGAACTCAAGCCAAGCACCGCGACTCGGGATGATCTTCGCGATGAAGGTGTCCTTGTCGGTCGCCTTGTCGATGCTCTTCTCGAAGTACGTGCCCGGCGAGCGGACCAACTGCGAGACGACGACACGCTCGGTGCCGTTGATGACGAAGGTGCCCTTGTCGGTCATGAGCGGGAAATCGCCCATGAAAACCGTCTGGCTCTTGATCTCGCCGGTCTCGTTGTTGGTGAACTCGGCCGTGACGAAGAGCGGCGCGGAGAAGGTGAGGTCCTTCTCCTTGCACTCATCGACCGTGTACTTCGGGTCGTAGAACTCAGGCTTCGAGAAGGCCAGGGACATGGTGCCCTGGAAGTCCTCGATCGGACTGATCTCTTCGAAGATCTCGGCGAGGCCGGACTTCTTGGGGATGTCCGCACCACCGGAACCCAGGGCCGCGTCGACGCGTGCGCGCCAGACGGGGCTACCCAGGAGCCAATCGAAACTGTCGACCTGGAGCGACAGGAGGTTAGGGACCTCCAGCGGCTCTCGGATCTTCGCAAAACTCACCCGGCGGGGGCCGGGGACGATGGACGGGGACGTACGGGCAGTGCGCGAGGCGGCCAAGAGGTGGTCCTTCCCGGGGCTGGCGTCTCTCAACGCGCGCACACCGGACGACCTGTGTCCAATCGGAGGCGCCTGGAGGTGCTCGCGGGCACGACTCTGGGCGGCACTGATGGCCACAGGGTGAACGGGGGGCTGCGCAAAGCGACAGCATACCCGAGAGCTCAGGGCGCCGTCGACCGGCCCCGCTTTGGCGGCCGGGAGGCCCCACCAGCAGCGGAGGTTGATAGAGGATGACCGCCCATAGGGCAGCCGTCAAGCGCCACGCCGAGGAGTTCACCCGAACGTTGCCTGGCGGGCTGATCCTGACGCGCCACGCCCCCCACCAGACCCGACCGGCTGGAGCGGCGCTGGGGCCGGCCACACGCCGAAGGGCGGTACCTGCGACCCGGAGGTCGTGGGTACCGCCCTTGACGGATCCGGCGAGAGCCGGTCCAGAGGTGGTGCCGGGCCTGCGGCTCAGTGCCGCAGGCCGTCGATCACTTGAGGACGACGGTGGCGCCGGCGGCCTCGAGGGCCTCCTTGGCCTTGTCCGCGTCTTCCTTCTTGACCTTCTCCAGGACAGTGGCGGGCGTGCCCTCGACGAGGTCCTTGGCCTCCTTCAGACCGAGGCTCGTGAGCGAACGCACCTCCTTGATGACCTGGATCTTCTTGTCGCCAGCGGCCTCGAGGACGACGTCGAACTCGTCCTGGACCTCTGCGGCGCCGTCGCCACCGGCCGCGCCACCGGCAGCGGGGGCTGCGGCGATCGCGACGGGAGCGGCTGCGGTGACCTCGAAGGTCTCTTCGAACTTCTTCACGAACTCTGAGAGCTCGATGAGGGACATCTCCTTGAACGCGTCAAGAAGGTCGTCGGTGCTGAGCTTCGCCATGGGGGCGGTCCTTTCGGTGGTGCCGGCCGAGGCCGACGTCTGCGACATGCGGATGTGCGGGCGTCAGCCCTCGGGGGTTTCCTCTGCGACGGCCTCGGCCGGAGCCTGCGCCGCAGATGCAGCGTCGGTCTCGGCAGGGGTCGTCTCGTCGGACGTTGCGGGTGCTGAGTCGTCGGCCGATGAATCGGCCTCTGACGCTGCGGGGGCGATCTCCTGCTCCGACTCCTGCTCCGGTTCTGCAACCGGGGCCGGGGTGCCGGCGCCACCGGCCAGGACCGACGGATCGGCCTCGGCCTTCGCACGCAGGGCATCGATGGTGCGGACGGCCTGCGACAGCGGGGCGGCGAAGAGCGACACCGCGTTCTGCAGCGAGGCCTTCATGGCGCCAGCGAACTTGGAGAGCAGAACCTCGCGCGACTCAAGGTCGGCGAGCTTCTTGAAGTCCTCGACACTGAGCGGGGCGCCCTCGAACACACCGCCCTTGATGACGAGGTGCGGGTTCGCCTTGGCGAAGTCACGCAGGCCCTTGGCGGCCTCGACCGGATCACCGGAGACGAAGGCGATCGCGGACGGCCCGACCAGAAGGTCGTTGAGTCCCTCGATGCCCGCATCCTTTGCGGCGATCTTGGTCAGCGTGTTCTTCACCACGGCGTAGGTCGCGTTGGCACCGAGAGTGAGGCGCAGCTCCTTGAGCTGGGCCACGGTGAGTCCGCGGTACTCGGTCAGCACGGCGGCGTTGCTGGAACGGAACTGCTCCGTCAGCTCGGCAACCGCTGCCGACTTGTCAGCCCTGGCCATGGGCCTCCTTCCGTGGGGAGCCGGTGGTCCTGGCCCCGCCACGAAGAACGCCCCGGCGCAGGAGCGCTCGGGGCGTCAAAGCCGGTCCCGAAGGCCCGGTTCACGTCACGATCAGTCCTGCGCGGGTCGCCCGCGAAACGGGGCTTTCGGCGGCATCCGGGAGACCCGGGCACCGCGACCGGCGGTCATTGGCTGATTCGAGCGTACGGGAGGCGTACCGGCCCGCACAGTCCGGGGGTACCTCGTCGGCCTAGCCGCCGAGGAGATCTTGCAGCGTGCCGACCTGCGAGGCCGGCGGTGCGGTGATCGAGACCGGCTTGCCCCAATCGCTGTAGCGCACGTTCGTGGTCGCCTCGACGCCCTTGGCCTTCGAGACCTGCTGGTACTGGACCGGCAGGTTCTGGGCATCGACCCACAGGGTGGCGGTCACCGTGGTGACACCGGAGTCCTTCAACTGCTGCAAACCTGTCTTCGTCGCGCCGGTCGCGGTCTTGAGCGCCGCAGCGATATCGGTGGTGATCAGGTACTTGGTCGCGGCGACGCCGTCGACGCTCTCTGACCCCAGATCCTTGACCGTGGCACCGGCTTCGAGCAGCTTGATGCTGCTTGCCACGTCACCGGCATCGGTGAGCGATTCGGCCAGGGTGGCGAACGACTTCGACAATGGGTCAGTGCCCTTGGGATCCACCTTGACCCAGGTCTTGCCACCCTGCTGCTGGCCGAGGTCGCCCAGTTTCAGGTAGACCTTTCCGTCGACCAGAATCAGCCCGATCTCCTGCTTCTGTCCGTCGCTCTCGACCGAAACGCTGTAGCTGGCCGACGCTGGTGTGCCGAAGGCGAATACGCCTTCACCCACGACGTCCTGACCTGCGCCGCTGCTGGTGATCGTGGCCTTCGCGGTCTTGGCTGCACTCGACGCCTTGGCCACATCAGCGAGCACGGTGGACTCGCTGGTACCGGCGTCCTGCACCGGGGCCGCAGCCGATGGAACCGTGGTTGCGCCGGCGTCGGCCGTTCCCTCCTCGGAGGCACCGCACCCGGTCAGCAGAAGCCCGCCCAGGGCAACGGTTCCTACGGCAAGGGTGAGACGAGCACGCATCACAGACTCCACACGGTTCGACGCTCGAGCGGCCGAGCAGCCGCTTCTGGCTAGACGGTAACCGACGTTGCCAGCAAACCGATGGTGCCGCTCACGCACGTCACCCGCGTGGCCGACCCCGAAGGGCCGATCCACACGGGTGATGCGAAGCAGCGGATCAGTTGTCGGCGTCGTCCACCGCGACGTTGCGCGTGCGGTTGGGGTCGACCTCGATGCCGGGGCCCATCGTCGTGCTGATGACGACCCGATTGACGTAGCGACCCTTGGAGGAGGCCGGCTTCAGCCGCAGGATCTCTTCGAGCGCCGCGGCGTAGTTCTCGGCCAGGGCGCTTTCGTCGAAGGAGACCTTGCCGATGAGGAAGTTCAGGTTCGAGTTGCGGTCGACGCGAAACTCGATCTTGCCGCCCTTGATCTCATTGACGGCCTTGGCGATGTCCTGGGTGACAGTGCCGGTCTTCGGGTTCGGCATGAGACCGCGCGGGCCAAGGACACGGGCCACGCGTCCGACCTTGCCCATCATGTCGGGCGCGGCGACAGCGGCGTCAAAGTCGGTCCAGCCGGCTCCGACCTTCTCGATCAGGTCGTCGTCGCCGACGAAGTCGGCGCCGGCCTGACGAGCCTGCTCGGCGAGCTCACCGGTGGCGAACACCAGGACGCGGGCGGTCTTACCCGTGCCGTGGGGCAGGTTGACCGTGCCACGAACCATCTGGTCGGCCTTGCGGGGGTCGACACCGAGGCGCATCGAGACCTCGACCGTGGCATCGAACTTGGTGGTGTTCGTCTGCTTCGCCAGGCGCACGGCCTGGAGAGGGGTGTGGATCTCGTCGGGCGTGAAGAGGCCAGCGGCCTTCTTGTAATTCTTTCCGCGCTGCATTTCTGCTCTCCTTCATGGTGCGGATGAGTCGTGGTCAGCGGACCGCGCAGGCCCTCCCACGTCCCGCGGGTGCGGGATGGTGCTGGTCGTTCAGTCCTTGACGGTGATCCCCATCGAACGGGCGGTGCCCGCGATGATCGTCGATGCGGCGTCGAGGTCGTTGGCGTTCAGGTCGGCCAGCTTGAGCTGGGCGATCTCGCGCACCTGCTCGCTGGTGATCGAGGCGACCTTGGTCTTGTGCGGCTCGGCCGAACCCTTGTCGACGCCGGCGGCCTTGAGAATCAAACGCGCGGCCGGCGGGGTCTTGGTAATGAAGGTGAAACTGCGGTCTTCGTAGACGGTGATCTCGACCGGCACGATCTGTCCGCGCTGGCTCTCGGTCGCCGCGTTATAGGCCTTGCAGAACTCCATGATGTTGACGCCGTGCTGGCCCAGCGCCGGACCCACGGGCGGGGCGGGGTTGGCCGCGCCGGCCTGGATCTGAAGCTTGATGAGGCCAGTGACCTTCTTCTTCTTGGGGGGCATTGCTGAACCTTCTTCGTGGGGGTGCGGGCTCGGGAAGTGGGAGTCAGATCTTCTGGACCTGGTGGAAGCCGAGCTCGACCGGAGTTTCGCGGCCGAAGATCGACACCAGAACCTTGAGCTTCTGCGTATCGGGGTTGATCTCGCTGATGGTCGCCGGCAGCGTCGCGAAGGCACCATCGATGACCGTGACCGTCTCGCCAACCTCGAGGTCGACCAGCGTGGCTTCAGCTGCGGCCGCAGCAGCAGCAGCCGTCGCCTTGGTCTGAGGCTCGGGCATCAAGATCTTGACGACCTCGTCGAGGGTGAGCGGGGACGGCGTGTGGGCGTGCCCCACGAAGCCGGTCACGCCGGGGGTGTTGCGGACGGTTCCCCAGGAGTCGTCCGTGAGCTCCATGCGAACCAGCACGTACCCAGGGAACTTGTTGCGCTTGACCAGCTTGCGCTGGCCGTTCTTGATCTCGTTGACCTCTTCGATCGGAACCTCGATCTGGAAGATGTAGTCCTCCATGTTGAGGGACACGATCCTGCTTTCGAGATTGGTCTTCACGCGGTTCTCGTACCCGGCATAGGAGTGCACGACGTACCAGTCGCCCAGCGCCGAGATCATCTGCTGGCGGAAGGCCTCGACCAGGTCTTCCTCGTCCTCCTCCTCGGGGTCAGCCTCGGGGTCAGCCCCGGAGTCGGAGTCGGCCTCACCAGCGACGTCGGCCTGATCGGAGTCGAGCGTGGCGGCCTCGGCGGGAGCGGCCTCAGCCTCGGCACCCTCAGCCTCGACACCCTTGCCCTCGACGCCCTTGGCCTCAGCCACCGCCGGCTCGTCGGCGGGAATCTCGAAGCTGCGCGCCGGCTCGGCGGGAGCGGCCTCAGCCGCCTCGTCTGCGGCGGGGCCGGGCTCGACAGTGGAGGCCGAGAAGACCAGATCGGCGGCCGGTGCGGACGCGCCGAGGTCCGACGACGCGTCGTCGGTCGACTCGGGGGCCTCGGTGCCGGTCAGGTCGGTCACAGTGATGTCTTCTTTCCTCTGGGGTGGTCGAGCGGGGGGAATCAGCCGAAGATGGCGAAGTTGAGCCGGCCCAAGCCGAGGTCGAGCAGCACGACGATCGCGGCGAACACGGAGGCGAACACCAGCACCACGATCGTGTAGGTGACGAGCTCCTTGCGGGTCGGCCAGATCACCTTGCGGAGCTCGGCCACCACCTGGCGGAAGAACAGGCGGATGCGAGCGATCAGGTTGGGGCGGTCCTGCTTGCTGCCCTTGCCCCTGTCGCGATCCTTCGCAGCGCTGGCCGTTTGGCTCACGCGATCCTCACCTGTTGCCTGGACCGGCGGGCCGGTCGATGGTGTCGGGCCGCGGGTGCGGTCTGACAGATAGGACAAGCGGCCGGAGACCGCCTCCACGCAGGGGCGACAGGACTTGAACCTGCAACCTTCGGTTTTGGAGACCGACGCTCGGCCAGTTGAGCTACGCCCCTCCGGTGGCCACCACTCCTACACATTCCAGCCTGCCAGCCAGCCGGTTTAGCCGCACGGGGCGGATCGACCGACGTTCGCGGGCATGCTGACGCAGGGGCGACAAGCCGCCAGAGGGACGAGTGTAGGTGAGGCCGCTCCGCGAGGTCCAACCGGTCCAACCGGCCCAGGCCCGCGTTCGGCATCCCGGGGTGGATGGAACGATGAGCCCATGACCGAGTCGCCGTTCCCCCGTATCTCACGCCGTATCGGCAGCATCGCCGAATCCGCCACGCTGGCCGTGGACGCCAAGGCCAAGGCGCTGAAGGCCGCCGGGCGTCCCGTCGTGGGCTTCGGCGCCGGCGAGCCCGACTTCCCTACCCCTGACTACATCGTCGAGGCCGCGGTGAAGGCCTGCCACGACCCGGCCATGCACCGCTACACCCCTGCCGCGGGCCTGCCGATCTTGCGTGAGGCCGTGGCCGCCAAGACCCTGCGCGACTCCGGCTACGCCGTGAGCGCCTCGCAGGTGCTGATCACCAACGGCGGCAAGCAGGCCCTCTACAACGCGTTCGCGACGATCCTGGATCCCGGCGACGAGGTGCTCCTGCCGGCGCCGTACTGGACCACCTACCCCGAATCGATCCGGCTCGCCGGCGGCGTGCCCATCGAGGTATTGACCGACGAGACGGCCGGCTACCTGGCCACCATCGAGCAGCTCGAAGCCGCCCGCACCGTGCGCACCAAGGTGCTCGTGTTCGTGTCGCCGTCCAACCCCACCGGTGCGGTGTACCCGCCCGAGCAGGTCGAGGCCATCGGCCGGTGGGCCGTGGAGCACGGCATCTGGGTCGTCACCGACGAGATTTACGAGCACCTGGTCTACGGCGAGGCTCGCTTCTCCTCCATGCCGACGCTCGTTCCCGAGCTGGCCGACCGCTGCATCGTGGTCAACGGCGTGGCCAAGACCTATGCCATGACCGGCTGGCGGGTCGGATGGATGATCGGCCCCAACGACGTGGTCAAAGCGGCCGGCAACTTGCAATCACACGCGACGTCCAACGTGGCCAACGTGTCGCAGATGGCCGCGCTTGCCGCGGTCACAGGTGATCTGTCGGCCGTTGATGCGATGAAGGTGGCCTTCGATCGTCGCCGCAAGCTCATCGTGGCGATGCTGAACGACATCCCTGGCGTCGAGTGCCCCGAACCGTTCGGCGCCTTCTACGCCTACCCCTCGGTGAAGGGCGTACTCGGCCAGCGCATCCGCGGCGCCGTTCCTACGTCGTCGCAGGAGTTGTCGGCGCTGATCCTTGATGAGGTCGAGGTGGCGGTCGTTCCTGGCGAGGCTTTCGGAACCCCCGGATACATGCGGTTGTCCTACGCACTGGGCGACGACGATCTGATCGAGGGCGTCTCGCGCATCGCGCTGCTGCTGGGCGAGGCCGAGTAGCCGCTCACGCTGGACGCGAAACCCAGGCGAGAACGTCAGGCGAGAATGTCAGGCGAGAACGTCAGGCCCCCGGCTCAGTCGGGGGCGTTGTCTGTGTACCACTGCATAAAGCGTCGGCGCGCACGCCAGCCGATGCCGGTAGACACGACTGACGTAACGATCAGCAGCACCGCGAGGGCGGCAAGTCCGCGCGCCAGAGATCCAGCACCGCTGGTGCTCGTGACGATGAGGTTGGCGAACCCTGCACCGAAACCCATCAGGATGGTCGTGGTGGCCAACGCACGCCAGCGCACCATGGAGTCGAAGAGCCGTTCACCTTCGGCGTCCATCGGCGAGGGGTCCTTGCCGCTCATGCGCCTCCTCCGCTGAGAATGGTGTCGTCGAAGCCGACGAGCGTGGGCTCGGCCATCAGCTCAATGCCGAATCGCTCACGAACACCGGCCGTGATGGTCTGCGCCAACGCGACGACGTCGCCGGCGTGCGCGGGAGGAACGGTGGTGATGGCCAACGTGTGCTTGCGCGACAATCCCGCCGACCCGGAACGCCACCCCTTGGCGAAGCCGGCTCGTTCGATCAACCAGGCCGCCGACGTCTTGACGGTGCCATCGGGTTGAGGCCACACCGGCGCATCGTCGGGAAGCCGTTGCGCGGCGGTGGGATCAAGGATGGGGTTGGTGAAGAACGAACCGGCTGAGCGCGTATCGGGATCGCTGGGGTCGAGCACCATCCCCTTGCCACGGCGGAGATTGAGCACCGCCGCGCGCACGTCCGCCAGCGGCGCTCTCTCTCCGACTTCGATGCCCAGGGTTCGGGCCAGTTCTGCGTACCCCACAGGAGCGCCGAGCGTTCCCGTGCGCAGCTGGAAGCTCGTCGAGAGCACTACCCACCGATCGCGATGCTTGAACCGCGAGCACCGGTAGCCGAAACCGCAGTCGTCGGCAGCGAAGGTGACGATTCGCTGCTCCTGCCGGTCGTAGGTGCGAACCTGCGCAATCGTGCCCGCCACCTCCTGCCCGTACGCGCCGACGTTCTGAATGGGTGTGGCCCCGGCAAGCCCGGGAATCCCACTGAGGGCCTCAATGCCGACCCAGCCCTCGGCGACCGCGCGCTGGACCAGTTCATCCCATGGCTCTCCGGCGGCCACGCTGACGGTGACGCCGGCACAGTCGCTGTCATCGACGACGTCGATGCCACGCGTGGCGATGTGCACAACGTCTCCGGGGAAGCCGGCGTCCGACACCACAAGATTGCTGCCACTACCAAGGATCAGCAGCGGACGACCAGCCGCATCGGCCTCGGCAATGGCTGCGAGCACATCGTCTTCGTTGTCGACCGTTAGTACGCGCAGCGCCGGGCCGCCGACGCCGAGCGTCGTCAGCGACGCGAACGAGACGCCATGGTCGATGATCACGTGAGGAACCTACGCGCCCTGCGGTGCATGCATCAGTGCGCCGACATCATGACGCCGACCGGGGGGCCAGCAAGTCGGCGCGGCCACGGAAGCGCTGCAGCAATCGGTCGTAGGTCTTGCGCGACTCCTTGGTACGAAAGGCTTCGTCGGAATCGTGGTAGCCGCGGTGGCGTTCCTGATGGACCGGAAGATCGGCAGGGCCCTGGGCCAAGCGACCACCCGCCTCGCGCAAGGCGAGCGACCACTCCATGTCGGCGTTGCGGTAGAACCGCGCCTTGGGATGTGGACCTGTTGCGGCTGCTGCCTCTCGTCGCACCACAAACAAATACGACAACAGCGCGTCGCACTCGCCAGGGCCGCTGTCGATGAACGAACGCCACTGATCGTCGACGTCGACGTTCACTCCCCGCCACCCGACGGCAGCGAGCGAGTCGTCGGCCTCAAGCATGTCGAGAAGCGGCGTCAGAGCATCCCCGTCGAGCACGGACGACAGGTCCATGACCACGTGGTAGCGATGAGTGTCGAGCGCAAGCAACGCGGTGCGCGCTGCCGACCAACCGGTGCTCTGCAGCGTGGCATCCACGTGGTGCGCCTTGATGCGACCGGGATGAGCGGTCGCGAACTCGTGGACCACCCGGCCCGCACCGTCCACATCACCGAGGTCGAGCACCAGGATCGAGGCGTCGGCAGGAGCGTGATCGATCAGCGCCTGCAAGCAGGTTCGCGTGTCATCGGGCCAGCCATCGACCAGCACGCCGATTCCCAGCAGTCCATCGCTGGCCTCATCGGATCGGTTCGGCAACGCCGACACATTCGCAACGGTGTCGAACGGAGGCGCCGGTGCGAGCGTCCAGCCATCGGGGGTGTCGACCAAGAGCCAGCCGGCAGCGCGAATGCGATCGCGCAACACGTCAGCAGCGGCGAAGTCTCGATCGGCTCGAGCCTGTTGGCGATCCTGAGCCCATTGGGTTACCTCGTCCGAGGGCACCGCCTGACTCATCGCAGGCGCACCTTGGCGCGGGCCTGCGTCAACACCTTCTGGCCGCTGCTGGTGACGGTGAGGTCAACGCGCACAAGTCCGTCATCGAGCACCTCAACGACGCGTCCGACGATCTCGACAGTGGCACCCTCGTCCGTATCGGGCACCACGACGGGACGAGCAAATCGCACGCCGTACTCCTGCAGCGCACCAGGATCACCGGCCCACGTCACGAGATAGCGCGCAGCGAGGGCCATCGTGAAGTTGCCATGCGCAATGACGTCGGGCAGGCCGACCTCGAGCGCATGACGATGGCTCCAATGGATGACGTTGAAGTCGCCGGAGGCTTCCGCGTAGCGGACCAGAGTCTCGCGCGTGACCTGATAGCTCTGGGCTGCAATGTCGTCGCCAGCCGTCACGTCCGCCAGTCGGGCACCGGCGCTCATCAAGAACCATCCTCAGCAGCGCGTGCCACCAACAACGTGTACGACGTGACGACTCGCTCGCCCTGCACCGTGTCGACATCGCCCCGCAGCACGATCATGTCGTTGCCAGCCAGCGTCTTGATGGATTCGACGGTGACCACGACGGTGATCTCGTCTCCGGCGCGCAGCGGGCGCTCATAGACGAAGCGCTGGTCGCCGTGCACCACGCGCATCCAGTCCAGGCCTAGAGCCGGATCATGGACCACCGCGTAAGCGGCCTCGAGCGTGACGATGTTTGCGAACGTGGGCGGGGCAATGACATCGCTGTAGCCGAGGGCTGCTGCGGCCTCGACGCTGCGGTAGACGGGGTTCTCGTCCCCGATCGCGTCGGCGAACTCGGCAATTTTGGCGCGAGAGACCTCGTAGGGAAGCGTCGCCGGGTAGACACGGCCGACAAATCCGGTGTCGAGTGCCATGCCTGCCCTTCGTCGACGTTCGATGCGATCACGGTGGCTGCCACGGAGGCGACCCGACGCTAACGCACAGAACGACCGCCCCGCAGGACGGTCGTTCGGGTGCTGATCATGGGCGAGGACCCTTCGACGGGCCGCCGCTGCACTGACGCGTAGGTCAGCGGGTCTCGCGGTGCGCCGTGTGGGCATTGCACCGCGGGCAGTGCTTCTTGACCTCGAGGCGGTCAGGATCGTTACGACGGTTCTTCTTAGTGATGTAGTTGCGCTCCTTGCAGTCGACGCATGCGAGCGTGATCTTCGGACGGACGTCGCTCTTGGCCATGGTCGGAGCCCTTCATCATTGCGGGAAGACGCGGTACAGACGATCCGCGCAGTCGTTCGGCGGTTGGTGCAGGTGGTGCGGTGGTGCGGTGGTGCTCCATGCCGTCACGATCGACGCCACGTGGTAGCGGAGGCCGGACTTGAACCGGCGACACAGCGATTATGAGCCGCTTGCTCTACCTGGCTGAGCTACTCCGCCAAGCCGACCGCCCCCAAGGTGCAGGGAGTGGCCTCCAGAGCCCCTTTACGGAATCGAACCGTAGACCTTCTCCTTACCATGGAGACGCTCTACCAACTGAGCTAAAGGGGCGATAGCCGCCACAGGCTACATGGACGCCTGTCGCAGGAGTGATCCAGCCCCCGGCGTTCCGCGAGCCTCTGCCAAGGGCGCAACACGCTCCGAAGCAACCCGCATGCGGCACGGAACAGGGCGTGGTCTGATCAGCCTCATGGCATGGAAGACGCAGCAGATCCCCGACCTGTCCGGACGCATCGCCGTCGTCACCGGAGCCACCAGCGGTCTGGGGCTGGCCTCGGCCCGTGACCTCGCCTCGCACGGGGCCCACGTGGTGATGACGGCCCGAAACGTCGGTCGCGGCGAGCAGGCCCTGGCCACGGTGAAGGCCGCGGTGCCCACCGCATCGGTGGAGGTGCGGCCCCTCGACACTTCGTCGCTGGAGTCGGTGCGGGCCTTTGCGGAGTCATGGGAGGGCCCGCTGGACATCCTGCTGAACAACGCTGGCGTCATGGCCGTGCCGTATTCGCTCTCGCCTGACGGCTTCGAACTGCACATCGCCACCAACCACCTCGGTCACTTTGCCCTCACCGGCCTGCTGCTCCCGGCTCTGGAGTCGGCCTCGGCTGCCCGCGTGGTCACGGTGTCGAGCCAGGCAGCCAAGCAGCCAGCCACCTCGTTCGAGGACCTCGTCGGCGATACCGACTACAACAAGTGGAAGGCCTACGCCCGCTCCAAGCTGGCCAATCTGCTCTTCGCGCTGGAATTCCAGCGGCGCCTGACCGTTGCTGGATCCAGCGTCAGCAGCCTGGCCGCCCACCCGGGCCTGGCGGCCACGGGCCTATTCACCGGAGATTCAGACCGCATGGCCTCGATCGTGAAGGTGGTGGGGCAATCGCCGGACGCCGGCGCCCTGCCGCAACTGCGCGCGGCCACCGACCCGAATGCACGCGGCGGGGAGTACTACGGGCCCTCGTTCGCGCAGTTGCGCGGAGCACCGAAGAAGGTGGCGCCCGGAAAGGCAGCAGCCGACCCAGTTGCGGCTCGTTCGCTGTGGTCGCAGTCGGAGTCGCTCACCGGAGTTGTGTACGCGTTCGACTGAGCCGCGCGCCCCTCAGAGGCACGAGCGCACGAACGCCCGGCCTCATCGAGACCGGGCGCTTCGTGGTGGCAGGTGTTGGGTTCGAACCAACGTAGGCTGAGCCGGCGGATTTACAGTCCGCTCCCTTTGGCCACTCGGGCAACCTGCCGGGGGTGCCGCTGTAGCAGCGACCGCGACAGAATAGCGCAGGCCTACGGGGCGTCCGATGCGCGTGGCTCTCCCCAGACGCCGACCTCGAACGCTGGCTCGACCCGCTCGCCGCAGCACCGTCCCCCACGATCGGAGATGCACCTCATGGCTGATTCCTCCTTCGACATCGTCAGCAAGATCGACCGTCAAGAGGTCGACAACGCCCGGAACCAGACCGGCAAGGAGATCAGCCAGCGCTACGACTTCAAGGGAGTCGGCGCCTCCATCGAGGAGTCGGGGGAAACGATCGAGATCCGCGCGAACTCCGAAGAGCGTGCGTTGGCCGTTCTTGACGTGTTCAAGGAAAAGCTCATCAAGCGCCAGGTTTCCCTCAAGGTGCTCGACGCCGGCGAGCCCATCTCATCGGGCAAGGACTACAAGATCCAGATCAAACTCACCGAAGGCATCTCGCAGGAGCAGGCTAAGAAGTTGGCCAAACTCATTCGCGACGACGGACCCAAGGGCGTCAAAGCGCAGGTGCAGGGCGAGGAGTTGCGAGTGTCGAGCAAGTCGCGCGACGACCTGCAGGCCGTCATGGCCCTGGTCAAGGGCGCCGACCTCGATTTCGCGACGCAATTCACCAACTACCGCTAGTCCCCCATCCTGATGGCGATGACCACGCCACAGGGGACTTACGGGGCGGCCATGGCTTCTAAGCGCGCGATCCGATCATCCATCGGCGGATGCGTCGAGAAGAGCTTGGCCATCCCGCCGCCTCTGAACGGGTTGGCGATCATCAGCGCCGACGTGGTCTGAAGCTCAGGCTCGGGCGACAAAGGCGCCGCAGCCGTTCCCTGTTCAAGTTTGCGTAATGCGCTGGCCAAGGCGAGTGGATCGCCGGTGAGCTCGGCACCGGATTGGTCGGCGTCGTACTCGCGCGACCTGCTGATCGCCATCTGCACGACCGACGCTGCGATCGGCCCCAGAATCAACACGATGATGGCCGCAAAAGGGTTGCGATCGCGGCCGCCCCCGCCCATCGGAATCAACCAGGCGAACTGCGCGAGAAACATGATGACGCTGGCGATGGTCGCGGCCACCGAGGCGATCAGGATGTCGCGGTTGTACACGTGGCTGAGCTCGTGCCCGAGCACACCTCGCAGCTCGCGCTCATCGAGCAACTGCATGATCCCCTCAGTGCAGCACACTGCCGCGTTCTCAGGATTGCGACCAGTGGCAAAGGCATTCGGCGCCACGGTCGGCGAGATGTACAAGGCTGGCATGGGCTGGCCGGCCTGCTGCGACAGCTCGCGCACGATGCGGTGCATGGCGGGCTGGTCGGCCTCGGTGACCGGATAGGCGCGCATCGATTTCAGCGCTAGCTTCGCGCTGTTGAAGTACGCGTAGCCGTTAATTCCGAGGGCGAACATCAGACCGATCACCAGGCCCGTCCTGCCCCCGAGCGCGGCACCCACGAAGAGCATCAGAGCGCCGAGCAAGGTGAGCAGCAGCGCGGTCTTCAGCCGGTTGTAGTGGCGGGGCATCGCAGACTTCCTCCTGTGTGACTAGGCCGTGGATTCCAGCATGCCGTTTTGAGCATCCGTCCGCTCCCGGACGGCGCTACTCCCCCGAAGGCGGCAGTCCCGAAGGCGGCAGTCCCGAAGGCGGCAGTCCCGAAGGCGGCAGTCCCGAAGGCGGCACTGAGGTGGGCCAGGTGGCGGAGAGGCGGTCGATCTCATGCACCAAGCCGCCGCGCTCGCCGCGGGCGGGCACGGTCGGCACCGGCACCCAGGCCAGGGCATCGAAGGGGCAGACCTCGATGCAGATGCCGCAGTACAAACACAGACCGAAGTCGATCGCGAATCGATCGAGCACGTGAACCGTGCGGGGTCGTGCGCCAGGGCCGACGGCGGGCTCGGTGACCGCATGCGAATCGATGTGGATGCACCAGTCGGGGCACTCGCGGGCGCACAGCATGCAGGACGTGCACGCCGACGGGTCGAGGGCGATCGAACCGCGCACCGGGGCTCCGGCCGGATCACCCGAAGCAGTTTCCGCCGCACCTGACGTTGCGTCGATCATCGGGCCTCCTCCCCATCGGAGGGCCGGATGCCGAACGTGGTCTGCCTTCGGCGCCTTTTGCGGCGCCCTTCAGTTTCGGACTCGGCCTCACGGGCCACAGTGGCATCGGCATCGGATTCGCCCGGTTCCTTGGCGCCGGGCCATGGCCGGTCCTGTCGGGGCTCGAGCCAGAACGACTTGAGCATCGGATGCTCGGGCATGTGCTCACCGAGAAGAAGCCGCTTGCCCGGTCCGGTGCTCAGAGCGAGGCCGAACATCTCATCGGCCTCCCGCTCGTGCCATGCGGCACCGGCGAATAGATCCGTGATCGAGGCCAGCACCTGGCCCTGCTCCACGCGCGTCCGGACGAACACCGAGACCACCCGCTCCCCCACTCCCGACGTCGCCGTCGCACCGGTACGGCCCAGGAGCTGAGCGATGACCGACAACGACCCATCAGCCTCATCTACCGCGGTCAGGAACTCCAGACGCGCCAGGCCGACGTCGTCAAGCAACGCGGCAATGGCAGCGTGCCAACGTTCCGACTCCAGGTCGAACATCGTCATGGCATAGACGTCACGCGCGGGAGCGGCATCGAAAGCCGCGACCCACTCCTGGAGCCCCCTCGGGGGATCGGCGGCGGTCACGACCGCACCTTCGGGGTGGACGCATCCGCATCGGTTCCCGCCAGGAGCAGTCGCAGCCCCGCCACCAACGCCGCCGGGCTGGGCGGGCAGCCAGGGACGTAAACATCAACCGGCAGCAGGCGGTCGATTCCATCGAGTACTGCGTAGGAATCCCAGTACGGTCCGCCGGTGCCGGCGCACGCGCCAAAGGACACCACGAAGCGCGGGGTGCTCATCCGTTCGTAGAGCCCGACCACCGACGGCGCCAGCACGTGCGTGACGGTGCCGGAGACCACGAGGACGTCGGCCACGTCGGGGTCGGCGTACTGCTCGACGGGAACGCCCACCTCCTGGTGGAGCTGCTCGAGGAGCGAGGTGGCCGACGCGTACTCGACGGCGCAGCAGGCCAGGCCGGCGTCAACGGCCCACAGACGCATCGGGGCACCGCCGAGCACGATCGTGGCCGCGGGTGTGGCTTGGGTCACACTCGCCCCTCCCTGGCCTGCTTCATGATCACTGCTGGGTGATCACTGCTGGGTGATCACTGGTTGTTGATCATTGCTCGTTGTTGATCATTGCTCGCTCGTTGCCGGTCGCGTCAACAATTGTTCTGGGGAATGGTTGACCGCGCTGACCAGCGTTGCAACGCCGTCGGGACCGCGTCGGGCTCGAACCTACTCTCGGGTAAGGTAGACAAGATTTCATCTCTCTCCTCCAGCATCTTCCCAAGGATGGCGCAGTGACCAAGCAGGTCGTGCCCCTCGAGCGTGTGATCATCCGATTCGCCGGTGACTCCGGCGATGGCATGCAGCTCACCGGCGATCGCTTCACCTCAGAGACTGCAGCCTTCGGCAACGACTTGTCGACGCTGCCCAACTTCCCCGCTGAGATCAGGGCGCCTGCCGGCACCTTGGCCGGAGTGTCGAGCTTCCAGCTCCACTTCGCCAGCCGCGACATCATGACGCCCGGTGACGCACCGAACGTTCTGGTCGCGATGAATCCAGCGGCGCTGAAGGCCAACATGTCCGACGTGCCTCGCGGAGCCACGATCATCGTCAACACCGACGAGTTCGCCAAGCGTGCGATGCAGAAGGTCGGCTACGACACGAACCCCCTCGAGGACGGTTCGCTTGAGAGCTACCACGTCGTTCCCATTGCGCTCACTTCCATGACGGTCGCGGCCCTCAAGGACATCGACGTCTCGAAGAAGGACGCCGAGCGCAGCAAGAACATGTTTGCGCTGGGCATGCTCTGCTGGCTGTACAACCGACCCACCGAGGGCACGATCAAGTTCCTGACGCAGAAGTTCGGCAAGAAGCCGCTGATCCTCGAAGCCAACCTGACCGCCTTCAAGGCCGGCTACGCCTTCGGTGAAACCACCGAGGACTTCGCGGTCTCGTACGAGATCAAGCCGGCTCCGATGAACCCCGGCGTCTACCGGAACATCACGGGCAACATGGCGCTCTCGTACGGCCTCGTCGCTGCTGGTCAGCTCAGCGGGCTGCCGGTGTTCCTCGGCGCCTACCCGATCACGCCGGCCAGCGACATCCTCCACGAGTTGAGCAAGCACAAGAACTTCGGCGTGGCCACGTTCCAGGCAGAAGACGAGATCGCAGGCGTCGGTTCGGCCCTGGGAGCCGCCTTCGGTGGCGCACTGGCGATCACCACCACCTCAGGTCCCGGTGTGGCGCTCAAGGGCGAGACCATCGGCCTCGCGGTATCGATGGAGCTGCCGCTGGTCATCATCGATGTGCAGCGCGGTGGTCCTTCCACCGGACTGCCCACCAAGACCGAGCAGTCCGACCTGCTGCAGGCCATGTTCGGCCGCAACGGAGAGGCGCCCGTTCCGGTGGTCGCGCCGCGAAGCCCCGTCGACTGCTTCGATGCCGCGATCGAGGCCTGCCGAATCGCCACCAAATACCGCACGCCGGTCTTTCTCCTCTCCGACGGCTACCTGGCCAACGGCTCGGAGCCGTGGGCGCTGCCCGACGTATCCACGCTGCCCGATCTGCACGTCGATTTCGCCACCGAGCCGAACCACACGCTCGATGACGGCACGCAGGTCTTCTGGCCCTACAAGCGCGACTCCGAGACGCTCGCGCGTCCGTGGGCCATCCCCGGTACCGCCGGTTTGGAGCACCGCATCGGCGGCATCGAAAAGGCCGACGGCACGGGCAACATCTCTTACGATCCGGCGAACCACGACTTCATGGTGCGGACGCGTCAGGCCAAGGTCGACGGCATCGCGCGCGACATCGAGGATCTTGAGGTCGAGGATCCCTCCGGGCAGGCCGATGTTCTGGTGCTCGGCTGGGGTTCCACGTACGGCCCGATCGGTGCGGGCTGCCGCCGGGTGCGCGACAACGGACACAACATCGCGCAGGCGCACCTGCGCCACCTCAACCCCTTCCCGGCCAACACCGGCGAGGTGCTCAGGAGTTACCGCAAGGTGCTCATCCCCGAGATGAACCTCGGCCAGCTCGCGCTGCTCATTCGCGGCAAGTACCTGGTCGATGCGATCTCGTACAACCAGGTCCGAGGGCTCCCCTTCAAGGCCGAAGAACTCGCAGGCGTCATCGAGGACGTGATCAAGAGTGACTGAAGCAACCGCTCACCCGTTCCGCTCGTTGGACCTGGTGCCCAAAACCGATCAGAAGCAGTCGGCCAAGGAGTTCAAGTCCGACCAGGAGGTGCGCTGGTGCCCGGGGTGCGGCGACTACGCGATCCTCGCCGCCGTGCAGGGCTTCATGCCCGAACTCGGACTCAAGCGCGAGAACGTCGTGTGGGTGTCCGGCATCGGATGCTCGTCGCGCTTCCCGTACTACATGAACACCTACGGCATGCACTCGATCCACGGTCGTGCGCCGGCGATCGCGACTGGCCTCTCGACCTCGCGCCCCGACCTCTCGGTCTGGCTGGTGACTGGCGACGGTGACGCCCTCTCGATCGGCGGCAACCACCTGATCCACGCGCTGCGTCGCAACGTGAACCTCAAGATCCTGCTGTTCAACAACCGGATCTACGGCCTCACCAAGGGTCAGTACTCGCCCACTTCGGAGCAGGGAAAGATCACCAAGTCGACGCCGTTGGGATCGCTGGACTACCCGTTCAACCCCGTCTCGCTCGCGCTCGGCGCCGAAGCCACCTTCGTAGCTCGCACGATGGACTCTGACCGCCAGCACCTCACGACGGTGCTCCGTGCAGCAGCCGAGCACGACGGCACCGCGCTGGTCGAGATCTACCAGAACTGCCCGATCTTCAACGACGGCGCCTTCGATGGATTGAAGGATGGCGAGGAGAAGGAGCAGCACATCATCCGCCTCGAGCACGGCGAGCCGATCACCTTCGGCCTTGAGCGCGAGAACGGTGTGGTGCGAGCCGCCGACGGTTCGATCTCGATCGCCAAGGTGGCCGAGGTGGGCCTGGACAACGTGATCCGTCACGACGCGCACGCCGATGACCCCGGCTTGGCGTTCTCGCTCTCCCGCCTGTCGAACCCGGACAATCTCGACCAAACTCCGATGGGCATCTTCCGCAGCATTGAGCGCCCCACCTACGACACGCTGATGCGCGGTCAGATCGCCAAGGCGAAGGACGCCGGAGCCGGCGACCTCTCGGCTCTTATCCATGGCAATGACACCTGGACCATCAACTGACGTCCTCACCATCACCGACGAACCCCGCCTCCTCGACGCCGAGGGGGCGGGGTTCGTCGTTCACGGGTAGCGGACCCGAGCGGGCCACCCGATCCCCTCGTCGTACGGGGATCGCGGCAGGCCTGTCCGCATACTTCCTGTGGGGACTGTTCCCCCTCTACTTCGTCCTGCTCGACACCGTCAACGCGGTGGAGGTGGCGGCGAACCGCATCGTGTGGTCGCTGGCACTCGTTCTGCTGCTCATCACGATCTTCGGCCGTTGGGGGGTGCTGCGACGCGTCCTGTCGAACCGGCGCACCGTGATGGGATGCGCGCTCGGCGGACTCATGCTGACCACGAACTGGACCGTGTACATCGCGGCCGTGCAGAACGACGCCGTGGTCGAGGGCGCGCTGGGGTACTACATCAATCCGCTGGTCACGGTGCTGTTCGGCGTCGTGCTGCTCAAGGAGCGGCTGACCCGACTGCAGTGGATCGCCCTCAGCATCGCGTTCATCGCCGTGCTGGCGCTCACGATCGACTACGGCCGTCCACCGTGGATCGCCCTCGCGCTGGCCGCCTCGTTCGGCCTCTATGGCCTGGCAAAAAAGCTGGTGGACGCACCCTCGCTCGAGGGCCTGGGGATCGAGACCGGCGCGATGCTGGTTCCCGCACTCATCGTGCTCGGAGTATTCGCCTCCCGCGGCGAGTTGGCGCTGACCTCCGGTGACGCTTCGACCGTGCTGCTCCTGGTGGCGCTCGGCGTGCTGACGACGGTGCCTCTCCTGCTGTTCGGCGTGGCCATCTCGAGCATCCCACTCTCGCTCATGGGACTCATGCAGTACCTGACCCCGACGGTGCAGTTCATCGTCGGCGTGGTGGTACTCACCGAACCCATGCCGGGCAGTCGCTTCATCGGTTTCGTGCTGGTGTGGATCGCGCTGGCCCTGCTCGCCTACGACGGGCTGCGTCGCTCGCGCGTCCCCACCGCCGCCTTCGACGCCACCTAACCCAAACCTACGGTCCAGTATCGACCGCTTTTGTCCGTCTGAGGACCACAGAATCTCAGTGCTGAAATCTCGTGGTCCCCAAGCGGACAAAAACGGCACTTACTGGACCGTAGGTTTGGGGTGGGGGGGTTAGACGGAGCGGGAGACGACGACCTCGGTGAGGGCGGCGAGGGCGTCCTTGGCGGCACCCTCGGGCAGCGGAGCCAGCAGGTCGCGCGCCAATGCCGCCCGGTGATTCAGTTCGGCTCGGGCGCGCGCCATTCCCTCGTGCGAACGCAACAGCGCCAGCGCCCTGTCGACGCGGGCATCGGCCTGCGTCGAGTCGACGGTGGCAAGGTCGGGGCCGATCAGATCCCGGATCTCACGAGCCGGCTCGTCATCGATGGCGAACGCTTGCAGCACCGGAAGAGTAAGCACACCCTCGCGAAGATCTGTGCCCGGCGTCTTGCCCGACTCGATCGATTCGCTGGCGACGTCTAGCACGTCGTCGCTGAGTTGGAAGGCGACGCCGATCGAGGCGCCGAACGACTCCATGACCTGTTGGATCGCGGGGTCGGCATCGGCGAACTTGGCACCGAACAGCCCGCTCGTGGCGATGAGCGAGCCGGTCTTCTCGGCCACCACGTCGAGGTAGTGAGCCACCGGATCCTCGTCGCCTCGCGGGCCGACCGTCTCGCGAATCTGACCCGTGACTAGTTGCTCGAACGTGCGGGCCTGGATGCGTACCGCTTCGGGACCGAGGTCGGCCAAAAGGTCCGAGGCCCTGGCAAACAGGAAGTCGCCGGTGAGGATCGCCACGCTGTTTCCCCAGCGAGAATTCGCCGACTCGGCGCCGCGGCGCAGCGGGGCTTCGTCCATGACGTCGTCGTGGTAGAGCGTGGCCAGATGTGTCAGCTCGACGACCACCGCCGCATCGATCACCTGAGCATGGTGCGGATCACCGAACTGCGCAGCCAGCAAGGTCAGCAAAGGCCGGAACCGCTTGCCACCGGCCTCGATGAGGTGGCCGGCGGCCTCGGCGACGAACGAGTCAGCGCTCTGGGCGGCCACGCGCAGCCGCTTCTCGACAGCATCAAGGCCCTCGCGCAGATCGTGCTCCAACGCGGGGTCGAGCGAATCCAGACCGAAGGGAGTGGTCACAGCGACATCCTCCCTGGGTCGGCAGCGAAATGCTGGCCGAGGGGCCCTAACGAGACGAACACCACGTCGAGCCCCTGGTTCGGCGTGGCGGGCCTGATCATCGGACGAACTGGGAGGCCGCCTCGGCGACATCGATGCCGATCTGCGGGAGGAAGCCCAGCGCGAGCGTGACGCCGACGCAGACGGCCAGCGACACCGCCGTGGCGAACGAGGGAACCGCCACGGTGGTCGTGTCGTCCTGGGTGTCGGCGAAGAACATCAGCAGGATCACGCGGACGTAGAAGAAGCCAGCGATCGCGCTCGTGATCACGCCGATGACGACGAGCCACACGGCTCCGGAATCGGCCGCAGCCTCGAAGACCAAGAACTTCGCCGGGAACCCGCTGGTGAGCGGGATGCCAGCCATCGCGAGCAGGAAGAGGGCGAAGATGCGTGCGACACCGGGGCTGCGCTTGGCGAGCCCGGCCCACTGCGAGAGGTGGCTGGCCTCACCGGCTCCGTCGCGCACCAGCGTGAGGGTGCCGAAGGCGCCGATCGTCGCGAATCCGTAGGCCACCAAGTAGAAGAGCACCGATGCCGTTCCCTGGTTCGACACCGCGATCACACCCACCAAGAGGAAGCCTGCGTGCGCAACGGATGAGTAGGCCAGCATCCGTTTGATGTCGCTCTGGGTCAGCGCCAGGATCACGCCGACGAGCATCGTGAGCGCCGCGATCACCATCATCATCGGGCGCCAGTCGAAGCGCACCCCACCGAAGGCGACGTACAGGATGCGCAGCAATGCGCCGAAGGCCGCAACCTTGGTGGCCGCCGCCATCCAGGCGGTGACAGCCGTCGGTGCCCCTTGGTAGACGTCGGGCGTCCACTCGTGGAACGGCGCAGCGCCGACCTTGAAGAGCAGGCCCACCGACACAAGCGCGATTCCACCGAGGAGCAACGACTCCGAGGAGGCCACACCACCGGTGGCAATCGCGATCTGCGAGAACTCCAGCGATCCCGAGTACCCGTAAAGAAGGGCGGCACCGAACAGGAAGAACGCCGACGAGTACGCGCCGAGCAGGAAGTACTTCAGGGCTGCTTCCTGCGACAACAGTCGACGACGACGGGACATGCCGACCAGCAGGTACAGCGGCAGCGAGAGCACCTCGAGCGCGATGAACATGATGAGCAGATCATTCGCGGCCGGGAAGAGCAGCATGCCGCCGACCGAGAACAGAGCCAGCGGATAGATCTCGGTCTGCTGAATGCCCTTCAGCGTGAGAACGCGCTCCTCGTCACTGCCCGGCACCGCAGAGGCGCGCGGGGCGAACGGATCGCGTCCCGGATCGACCTTGCGGTCGGTGAACAGCAGGAACGAGACGAACGACAAGATCAGCACCAGGCCCTGGAGGTACCGCGCCGGGCCGTCCCAAGCGATCGACCCCTCAGCGATGATCGCGTCCTGCGGATCGGCCAGCAGTAGGGCGATGCCCGCAGCAATCAAGGCGCCGAACGTGACCACGAGCTGCGCGCGGAACCGCGCACCGCGCGGCAGGAAGGCCTCGATGAGGACGCCAAGTACTGCGGCACCCAGGACGATGAGCACCGGTGCGAGCAGGGCGTACTCGATGCCCGGCGAGGCGAAGGTGCTGTCGGTGGCTGCCAGCAGGCCGGTCACTGGGCGACCTCCTGTTCAGGGGAGGTCGGACTAACCTGAGTGGGTGCCGGGTCGGTGGCGCCGACCTGTTCGATGGTGGCCACCACGGCCGGCTCGATGATCCGCGTGAGCGCCTGCGGATACACGCCGAGGGCGATGGTCAGCGCCAGGATCGGAGCAATGGCCCAGGCCTCACGTCGCCCGAGTTCGGGGAAGTGCCGTGCGACCGCGCCACGCGGCGCACCCGTGGCCACCCTCTGGTAAAGCCACAGGATGTAGACGGCCGAGAGAACGATGGCGACGGTGGCAATGATGGCCAACGCCGGGTAGCGAAGGTACGAGCCCACTAGGACGAGGAACTCGCCGGGGAAGCTGGCCAGTCCCGGAAGCGCCAGACCCGACAGGCCCGCGATGAGGAACGTGCCAGCCAGCAAGGGCGCCACCTTGAACGCGCCGCCGTAGTCGGCGACGTTGCGCGACTTGCCACGGCGAATCATGAAGCCGGCCACCAGGAACAGCGCGGCGGTCGAGAGGCCATGGGCGACCATGTAGAAGACCGCACCGGTCTGCGCTGTGGTGGTGAACACGAAGATGCCGAGGACGATGAAGCCGAAGTGCGAGACTGACGTGTAGGCGATGAGCCGCATGATGTCGGTTTGCCCGATGGCCAGCAGCGCGCCGTAGACCACGCTGATCACCGCCAGCACGGAAATGGTGAAGGCGAAGGTCTTCGAGGCGTCCGGGTAGAGGTTCAGGCAGTAGCGGATCATTCCGAACGTGCCGACCTTGTCCATCAGAGAGACCAGCAGCACGGCGGTTCCGGGTGTGGACTCTGATGCCGCATCGGGCAGCCAGGTGTGCAGCGGCCAGAGCGGCGCCTTGATGGCGAAGGCCAGGAAGAAACCTAGGAACAACAGGTTCTGCAGCCCGGGGTTGATGTCGAGGGCCGTCAGAGTCTCGAAGTCGAAGGTGCCCGCGCCGAGAAGATCCTGGCTGGCGATGTAGAGGCCGATGAGCGAGACCAGCATGATCAGCCCGCCGAACAGGCTGTACAGCAGGAACTTCATCGCCGCATACGAGCGTCGCGGACCGCCGAAGCGGCCGATGAGCATGTACGCCGGCACCAGCATCGCTTCGAACAAGACGTAGAACAGGAAGACGTCGAGTGAGGAGAACAGCCAGATCACCATCGACTGCAGCACGAGCATCAACGCGAAGAAGCCGCGGACCGAGAAGTCGCCCACCGGATGCGCGTCACGCCAGGACGCGAGCATGACAAAGGGAACGATGCAGGCAGCCAGCGCCACCATCACCAGACCGATGCCGTCGACGCCGAGCTTGAAGCTGACACCGAAGGCGGGGATCCACTCGTAGCTCGTGACGAACTGGAAGCGCTCGCTGCTGCCCACGTCGTACTGCGTGGCCATCGCGATGACGACGCCCAGTGTTACCAGTGACGCCGCCAGAGCCACCCATCGCGAGACGTCATCGAACTGCTTCGGCAGCAACGAGATCACCGCTGCTCCCACCAAGGGGATCAGTCCGGCGACGACGAGCCAAGGAAAGTCGTTCACGTCACAGCCTCACGAGCAGCAGGGAGAGGATGAGCAGGACAGCGCCCACAAGCATTGCTAATGCGTACGAACGGACGTATCCGGTCTGGATGCGGCGGCTTCGACCCGAGAGTCCGCCTAGCGATGCCGCGAGCCCGTTGACTGCACCATCGATCACACGGTTGTCGAACCAGACCAGTGAGCGTGTGAGCCACTGACCGGGCCGCATGAACACGGCCTCGTTGAATGCATCACCGAAGAGATCGCGGCGAGCAGCGTAGGTGAGCACCGACACCTTGGACGGAGCCGCTTCCGGTACGGGCCGACGCAGATACATCACGACGGCGATCGCCACACCGATGAGCACGAAGACCAAGGTGATGAGCGTGATGACGATCGGCTCGAGATCGGGCTTGGGCTTCACATACCCGGTAACGGGTTCGAGCCAGCGCTCCAAGCGGTCGTTGCTCATGAGCAGGTAGCCGCCGAACACCGAGCCGAAAGCAAGCACGACCATCGGAACGGTCATCGTGGCCGGCGACTCGTGCGGGTGAACGTCGTCGGTCCAGCGCTTGCCACCGATGAAGGTCATGAAGAAGATGCGGCTCATGTAGAACGCTGTGATTCCGGCGCCAACGATGGCCACCGCACCGATGATCGGATTGCGGGCCAGCGCCGACTCGATCACGAGGTCCTTGGTGAAGAAGCCCGCGAACGGGGGGATGCCGATGATTGCCAGGTAGGCCAGGCCGAACGTGGCAGAGGTGATCATCATGACGGCGCGCAGGCCACCGAACCGACGCATGTTCACCTGGTCGTTCATGCCGTGCATGACCGAACCAGCGCCCAGGAAGAGCCCAGCCTTGAAGAAGCCGTGGGCCAGCAGCAGCGCGATGCCGTACACGTAGCCGGTGGGACCGAGGCCGACCGCAAGCGTCATATAGCCGATCTGGCTCATGGTCGAACCGGCCAGCGCCTTCTTGATGTCGTCCTTGGCCGAAGCGATGATGCCACCGATGATCAGCGTGATCAGACCGACGACGATGACGGCCATCTGCGCTTCGGGAGCCAGGTTGAAGATTGGATTCGACCGCGCGATGAGGTAGATACCGGCCGTCACCATGGTGGCCGCGTGGATCAGGGCTGAGACCGGGGTCGGGCCCTCCATGGCGTCGAGCAGCCACGACTGCAGCGGGAACTGGGCCGACTTGCCGCAGGCCGCCAGCAGCAGTGCGAAGCCGATCGCGTTCAGGATTCCCGATGAAGCCTCCGGGGCTGCCTCGAAGACACCCTGGAAGGTGACACTGCCGAACGCCGCAAACATCACCATGATCGCCACGGCCATGCCGATGTCGCCGACGCGGTTGACCACGAAGGCCTTCTTCGCGGCGGGGCCGGCGGTGTCGCGCGTCTGGTAGTACCCGATCAGCAGGTACGAGGCCAGGCCGACGCCTTCCCAGCCGATGTACAGCAGGGCGTAGCTGTCGGCCAGAACCAGCAGGAGCATCGAGGCGACGAACAGGTTCAGGTAGCCGAAGAATCGACGACGCCCGGCATCGCCGTGCATGTAACCGATCGAATAGATATGAATCAGTGCGCCCACTCCGGTGATGAGGAGCACGAACGCCATCGAGAGTTGGTCGAGCTGGAAGGCGACGTCGACCTGGAACCGACCCAGATCGAGCCAGGTGAAGAGGAACTGCCGAACGGCACGCTCCTCGCCGGGTTTGCTCAGCATGTTCAGCCAGAGCGCCAAGGCAACGCCGAACGAACCGAGCACGGTGGCAACACCCAGCAGGTGTCCCCAGCGGTCGGTGCGGCGTCCACCGAGCAGGAGCACTCCGGCTCCAAGCAACGGAAGGGCGATCAGCAACCACGTCAGTGACGAGGTGCCGCTCGCGGCGGCAATCTGCTCCATCAGGTCATGACCTCAGCAGGTTGGCGTCGTCGATCGAGGCCGATCGACGGACGGAGAAGATGGACATGATGATGGCCAGGCCGATGACCACTTCGGCGGCAGCCACGACCATCACGAAGAACGCCACGACCTGACCGTCGAGGGTGCCGTTGATCCGGGCGAACGATACGAACGCCAGGTTGGACGCGTTCAGCATCAGTTCGATGCACATGAACACCACGATGGCGTTGCGGCGGAACAGCACGCCGAACGCACCAATGCTGAACAGCACAGCCGACAGGTAGATGTAATTGATCGGGTTCATCGGTTCTCGCTCTCCCCCTCACCATCTGCATGGTCACCATCGGCCGGGAAGGACGTCGTGATCGCGCGCCCATCGGCCGTCGTGAAGGTGCGCGAGGCGCCTTCGACCTGAAACAGCACGGGCACCGACTCAACCGAGGGAGAGCCGTCCGGCAGGAGGGCCGGGGTGTCGACCGCGTTGTGATTGGCGAACACGCCGGGAGAGGGCATCGGCGTGCGCGGAACACCGGATGAACGAAAACGTGCTTCCGACAGCATCCGCTGGGTGGGCTTTGGAACGAAACGTTCACGGTGCGTGTAGACCATCGCGCCCACCGCCGCGGTGATGAGCAAGGCGCTGGTGACCTCGAAGGCCAAGACGTAACGACCGAAAATGAGCTGGGCAATACCTTGAATATTGCCTCCGGCCGGTTCGGTGACCGCATCGAGCCCGACGATCTGGTTAACCGCCAGCCCACCAACACCGGTGAGCAGCAGCACACCGAAGCCGAGGCCCACGAGCACAGCCGCGAGCCGCTGGCCCTTGATGGTCTCGACCAACGAGTCGGAGGCGTCAACGCCGATCAGCATGAGGACGAAGAGGAACAGCATCATCACCGCGCCGGTGTAGACGATGATTTGCACCATGCTCAAGAACGGCGCTGCATTGATCAGGTACAGGATTGCCAAACTCACCATCGTGGTGGCGATCCAGAGGGCCGAGTGAACTGCCTTGCGCGAGAACAGCATTCCCAGGGCGCCAAGCACGCACAGGCCCCCGAGCACCCAGAACGCGAAGGTCTCACCCGACGACACGGTGGCCGTGCCGGCGGCAACGACCTCGGTCATACGGCACCGTCCTCGTGGCCGGTCACCGGAGCAGCGGGTTCGCTTCGGTCGTCCGCTTCGCGCGTACGTGCGAGCTCCTGCGCAGCGACCGAGCGGGTCACCTTGCCCTGGTAGTAGTCGGCGTCGGTGGTACCCGGAACCATCGGGTGCGGCGGCGGGATCATGCCCTCATACAAAGGCGCGAGCAACTGCTCCTTGGTGAAGATGAGTCGGCCGCGATCGTCATCGGCCAACTCGTACTCGTTGGTCATGGTGAGGGCCCTGGTCGGGCAGGCCTCAATGCAGAGTCCGCAGAGGATGCAGCGCAGGTAGTTGATCTGGTAAACCGCGCCATACCGCTCGCCGGGAGAGAACCGGGCATCCTCGGTGT
>Ga0105048_10001914_pt1 | contig 33752 bp, 25 predicted proteins | sample MAT05_FD_78382 | JGI IMG/M metagenome (GOLD analysis project Ga0105048, IMG submission 78382) | Freshwater microbial communities from Lake Fryxell liftoff mats and glacier meltwater in Antarctica - MAT-05 | ecosystem: Environmental > Aquatic > Freshwater > Ice > Liftoff microbial mat | place... | reverse complement strand
TTCTTTTGCCCTCGCCATCATGAAGGCTTTCGGGAGGAGAAGGTCGACCAGAATTGTCGAGCCATCCTTCCGCAGGCAGGGTGAGAAAAAACCCTCACTTAAACCATATCTCGTAGCTTTGTTAATTTTGGAATAATACGCGCTGGTCAGTGACAACACACGATGAGGCAAAAGCTGACTCCTGCGCCCCCGCCGCGGCGGGGGCGGGGCGGGCTTTCTCTCCGCCAATACACCCAACGATACAAAAATCTATCAAAAACAGCTATTCGTCGATTTTTAGTACTATGTTATACATAATACCAAACAATACATATATCTTTGCATCGTAAAGTTATGGCAGTCGAAAATTCTAGCAGTCAAATGCGCAAAGGTATTTTAGAGTATTGTGTGCTCGGAATCGTTGCGCAGGGCGAAATATATTCATCCAACATCATCGAAAATTTAAAGGAAGGCAACCTATTGGTTGCCGAGGGCACACTCTATCCCATGCTTACACGACTTAAAAATAGTGGATTGCTGGCTTACAAATGGGTTGAAAGCACCCAAGGGCCACCGCGCAAATATTTTACCATTACAGAAGCTGGGATGGATTACTTAAAAGAATTGGATGGAACCTGGAATGAACTAACCCAAACGGTAAACACAATCAACAAGAAAAGAAAATGAACAACATCGTAAATATTAGAATGGGGCATTATGTCCTAGCTGCAGATGAAGATGCTGCACAAGAATTAAGCAAGTACACTGAAGCGCTTAAAAAACGGTATGCCAATGAAGAAGGTGCTGCAGAAATTGTAACCGACATTGAAGAAAGAATTGGTGAATTGTTGCAACAAAAACAGACCATTTCAAACCGCAATTTTACCATTCTAAAAGACGTGGCAGCGGTGTTACTGCAAATGGGTCCTATTGAAGGCGATGAAGCTACTGAAAACAGCGCTTCAGCGCCTTCGCAGAAATTCAATGAAAGGCCAGCCAAGCGGCTTTTTAGAGATACGGAAAATAGTCTTTTGGGAGGTGTTTCTTCCGGACTTGCAAGTTATTTTAATATTGATCCAGTGGTTGTAAGGCTCCTATGGGTAGTTTCTGTTTTCATTTTTGGATTCGGGGTTCCCCTTTATATTGTGTTATGGATTATTGTTCCAGAAGCAAAAACCACTGCCGAAAAATTGATGATGAAAGGCCAAACTCCCAATTTGCAAAATATAGAAGAAAATGTAAAAGCTGAATTTAGGAGGGTGGAACAAAATTTCAATGCCGCCGGTGGACGCGAAAGATTTAGTCGGTTTGTAAATAGCATGGTTGGGTTCATTGGCAAATTTATTTTACTTAGCATTAAAATTGTTTTATCGGTAATTTTTACCTTGGTTTTGGCGGCATTAATTGCATTGCTCGTTGCATTTACCAGCGGCGCATTTCATATTAATACATTGAATTTAATTATTGAAGGTCAGGAAGGATTGAATGCTTGCCTCACACTTTTTGGCGACCCTTTTTGGATCAAAGCTGGGGTCTTAACATTCTTAATTGTTTCAATCACAGCCTTGGCAATGCGCATATTTGTACCGTCAAGAAACTCCGATCAGGTTAAAGTTACCCGCCGGTATATTTCAGGTACATTGTTCTTTCTTTTCATTTTATTGGCAACAGTATTTGCTTTAGGAATGGCCAAAATGGGACACAGGTTTGACAGGGCCAGTGCGACCCAAAATTTTAACTTTAAAGGCGATACTTTATTTGTAGATTCCGAAGGAGAAAATACCGAGAACGGTGGTTTTTTTACTTGCAACGCATTTGTAGATATTGTGACTTCCTCTGATAGTAATTTTCACATCGATCAAAACAACATAGGCTGGGGAACCACCGGCAGATCTTACTTAAGGCAGGGTGAATATCCCAATCAATATAAAATAGAGGGTAACAAATTAACGATTCGCGAATGCAATCGGGTTTCAAATCTGGGCAAAGGTGGTGCGTTTTGGACACGCATTGCTTTATCTGTGCCAAAAGGAAAAGTAATTAAAACGGGAAAAAGGTTTTTCAATCATTCTAATTATCCAAATTGGGTGGGTAGCAATGAAGTTTACAAAGCAGATAGCGTAGGATTTTCAAATACAATGTCGGCAAGTTCCCAAACAATTTCATTGCCAAATGGGATCGATAATATTGCAATAAATGGCCAATTTGAGGTACAAATATTTCAATCCAATGCGAGCCGAATTGAATTGATTTCTGGACCCATTCTTTCGCATAGAAATTGGATAGATGTAAGCGAGAATCATGTAGAAATAGAGAACGATGCAGAATTTTTTGGCAATCAAGTTTCCGTCATTCGCATTTATTTAAAGACTTTAAACAATTTAAAAACCGAAGGAGTAGCCCAAGTGTGGTTGAGAAACATAAAAAGTTCAAATCTAGAATTGGATTGTAGGGGCGCCTCTCACATCAATGGAATTGTAGAAGTAGATTTTATAAAAATGAATATTGACGGCGTTTCGGAAATAGATTTAAAGGGAAATGCAAATAAACTAGACGCAGAAATAGATGGCGCTTCTAGTTTGGCTTGTGGAATGCTGAAAACGAAAAATGCAGAAATCAATATTTCGGGTGCTTCCACTGCCACTGCTTGGGTAGTTAGCGCACTTCAAGCGGATTGCAATGGCGCTTCTAAATTATACGTTAAAGGAAAGCCAAGCATTGCAGAAGTGGAAACAAACGGAGCCAGCAAATACGAAGCGTTGAATGAGTAATAAGTTCAATGAATAGAAATAAATACAGTACCAAGCCCATTTTATCCACTCTAAAATAGGGTTCCCTCGAGCTTGAAGTATTGTTGGAATATTTTACCAATTTGGTTGTTTCTGGGATTTCATCATTGAAGAAAATCCCCTTATAATTATATTTATTTGTTTCCTTTTAGGCTCATGTCCGAGATTGCAACAAAGCGGAACATCCTGAATGCCGGGGGGCACAAACACTTATTTTTTACAAAAAAAGAAACCCAAATTTCGCATCTTTTTTTATTTATTCCACAGTAACACTCTTCGCCAAATTTCTCGGTTGATCTACATTGCAACCCCGCATCACTGCAATATGATAACTGAGCAATTGCAATGGAATTGTATTGATAATAGGACTCAAACTTTCTTCCGTTTCGGGCACTTCAATTATGTGGTTAGCCAATGAATCCAAACCTCTATTGCCTTCTGAAACGATGGCGATTACAATGCCTTTGCGGGCTTTTACTTCTTGTATATTGCTTACCACTTTTTCATAATGTGCACTGTTGGTTGCAATTACAACTACAGGCATATTTTCATCTATCAATGCAATAGGACCGTGTTTCATTTCAGCCGCGGGGTAGCCTTCAGCGTGGATATACGAAATCTCTTTTAATTTTAAAGCCCCTTCTAAAGCCACTGGAAAATTGTATCCTCTGCCTAAATATAAAAAATTATGAGAGTCCTTATACATTTCCGCCAGTTGAACCAATTGATCGTTCAATTTTAATGCTTTTTCAACCTTTTCTGGAATGTTTTCCAATTCAAACATAAGGCTGCGGATTTTATCTGAAGACATCGTTCCGCGCAATTTGGCCATGGCCATCGCAATTAAATTTAAAACAGTAACCTGGGCCGTAAAAGCCTTAGTACTTGCAACGCCTATTTCTGGGCCTGCGTGCGTATAAGCACCTGCATGACTCAATCTTGGAATGGAACTGCCTACAACATTGCAAACCCCAAAAACAGTTGCCCCTTTGCTTTTTGCCAATTCCATGGCCGCCAATGTATCGGCGGTTTCTCCACTTTGGCTAATGGCTATAACCAAATCGGTAGCGTATAAAACCGGATTTCTATACCTGAATTCTGAAGCGTATTCCACTTCCACCGGTATTCTTGCGTATTCTTCAAAAATATATTCTGCCACCAAGCCTGCATGCCAACTGGTTCCGCAACCAATAATAATAAGGCGGTTGATGTTTTTTAATTTTTCTTCATAATCGCGTATGCTTTGCATGATAATACCCGCAGATGTGGCGTCAATGCGACCCCTAAAACTATCGTGTATGGATTTAGGCTGCTCGTATATTTCCTTGAGCATAAAATGCTCATATCCACCTTTTTCCAATTGCTCTAGGTTCATCTCTAGCTCATGGATATATGGAGTTTGTATTTGATTGTCGATGGTGACAATGGTCAATTCTTGGTTTTGTACCACCGCAATTTCCCCGTCATTTAAATAAATAACTTGGCGGGTATATTCTACAATGGGAGTGGCATCGCTGGCTAGAAAAAATTCTCCGCGGTCGTTTCCAATTCCCACAACCAATGGGCTTCCTTTTCGGGCAGCAATTAAATGTTCTGGGTGGTTTTTAGACAATATAACAATGGCATATGCACCTACAACTTGCTTTAAAGCTACACGCACAGCCTCTTGTAAACTTAAATTGGCATTTTCCATGATGTCCTCAATCAAGTGAATCAAGATTTCGGTGTCTGTGTCGCTGGTAAAAGTATGTCCCCTTCTCAGTAAGCCTTCTTTAAGCGTAGCATAGTTTTCAATAATGCCATTGTGAATTACAGACAAGTCACCGCTTTGCGACACATGCGGGTGTGCATTCACATCATTGGGTGCACCGTGGGTAGCCCAGCGGGTATGACCCATGCCAATATTGCCCGATCTTTCGGATGGCAAAATGGAATCTTCCAATTCTTGAACCTTGCCTTTTTGCTTAAAAATACGCATATCGCCATTAAGCAATGCTATTCCAGCACTATCATAACCGCGGTATTCTAGCCTTTTTAGCCCTTTTATTAAAATTGGAAACGCATCACGTTCGCCAATGTATGCAACAATGCCACACATAAATTGTATGCAAAGATACAAATTTAGAAAGCATTTCCCCCAACTAGGTTCCTATAGAATCTTTGCCTAAACCATTTCCTTTGATGCATTTTTTTGATAAAATGCGTAGTTGAATTTTCTCTCTTATTTTTATTGATGGCTTATACGAACAATTATTTGATTCGTTTGTATATATTTTAGATGATTAAAATTTTACTGAAAATGGCAATATAAAACCTGCTTCAAATCGTATTTATTTTGAAGAAAATTATATTTTAAAATGAAGTTAAAATAAATTATTAATACACTATTGCACGTATAAAAGTGCGGAATTACTACCACATTTTATTTCATATAATCCAGCTTTAAATTCACCAATATCTATTGTTATCTCATCCGTTAGGGCATTTAGCTTTTGACTTAACATTAATTTGCCGGAAAGACTGAAAATTTGAATTTTATTGGCTTGAGCTTAATTGATTTTTACAATAACCGTTTGATGTGCAGGATTTGGATAAACTTTAAGGGCTGTATTGATAGCATTCATTTTTATACTTAAACCATAAGGACTAAAACTCCAAAAATCAGAACGTTTTTTCCCATTGGAATCCACGCCAGTGCCAATAAAAGCTTGATTTCCAATTCCAAAAGCAACAGAACTCCAGCCAGAAAAATCCGTATTCCATCCAATTTCTTTCCAGCTATCTGCAGTAGTATCATATTGCCACATATCCCCATGAATTCCAGTTGGGTCCAAGAACCCCATTCCCAAATAACCTTTATCGTTTACATTGAAGCCAAAGGATTCATATCTTTTACCCCCACTAAAATCATTCTTTTTGAGCCAAGAATTTGTTTTTGGGTTGTAAGCCCAAAGTTCAGAGGAACTGGCGGTATCCTTAACGCCAGTGAAAGTATAGCCCATACCATTAATAGAAAAACCAACACCGCTATGTCTGCCAATTGCAGGTAGGTCTGGCAATTTAGTCCATGCATTGTTATTTGGATCCTATTGCGAAAAATCTTTAAGTATCTTGTTTGAATCACCATAGCCCGAGCCAAAATAGCCCTTGTTACCAATAGAAAAACCTATAGCAGATTCCCTTAATTTTGGCATAGGGCTTGTAATTTTCTTCCAATAATTTTGCCGTTCCGCTTGGTACATAATGAGCATGGTGATAATACCTATTTTTATTCTATTACGCATGGTAAAGCGATATACAACGCTTTATGAAGTTAATTATATTATACATAAATGCAACTTTTATTTTATTTATTGTAAATATTCTTAAACCCAATTTCAGCGATAGGAAACTTAGAGAGTGTTGATCTCCCTCAGCAGAGTGAGTAGAGCAGTGGCTCGTAAAAGGTTTTTGCACACAGAAAAAAAAATCGCTATTGTTAGTAAGAAAAGCGAGCAAGTTCATTTTATGAAAGTGATTTTAATCCCCAATAGATTTCGCCGCTACGGATGTGAATATTGGGTTAAAAATTGCCGAATAATACATATATTAAAAGGCCATAAAAAAAACCGACACAAGGCCGGTTTTAATTTTATAAATAAATTTAATTATTTTATTTTGAATGCCTTTTTTACTGCAGGCACTGCGTTCAATTCTTCCCAAGGGAACAATTTTACTTTTACAGAAAGTTCATTGTCTTTGCCTTTGTTAAATACTTTGGTTACAGTTTCTGTTTTGCGACCCATGTGTCCATAAGCAGCGGTTTCCAAATAAATAGGCGTGCGCAAATTAAAACGGGTTTCAATGTCATATGGACGAAGGCTAAATTCTTTCATTTTTAAAAGGGTTTCAGCAATTTGTCCGTCGGTCATATTCACTTTGGCAGTTCCTTTGGTATCCACAAATACACCTACAGGATCGGCAACGCCAATGGCATAGCTCACTTGCACCAATGCTTCGTCTGCAACACCCGCGGCAACCAAATTTTTAGCAATGTGGCGTGTAGCATAAGCCGCACTTCTGTCTACTTTGCTCGGGTCTTTGCCACTGAATGCGCCACCACCGTGTGCACCGCGTCCACCATAAGTATCTACAATAATTTTGCGTCCTGTTAATCCTGTATCGCCATGCGGTCCACCAATCACAAATTTTCCTGTTGGGTTAATGTGGTATTTGATGTTGCTGTCGAACAATTTGTGCAAACGCTTTGGCAATTTCTTTAAAATGCGTGGAATAAGAATGTCTTTAACATCTTTATTGATTTGGGCCAACATGGCATCGTCTGCTTTTTTAACATCGGCAGGCTTGTTTGTTTTTGGCTTTATCCAATCGTCGTGTTGTGTAGACACCACAATGGCTTCTACATGCATAGGCTTATGATCGTCGCTATACTGCACGGTTACCTGGCTTTTTGCATCGGGTCTAAGGTATTTTATTTTTTTGCCTTCGCGTCTCAGTTCAGCCAATTCGTGCAACAACAAATGCGAAAGCATAAGTGGCAATGGCATATAATTGTCGGTTTCGTTTGTGGCAAAGCCAAACATCATACCTTGGTCACCGGCACCTTGGTCTTCACGTTTTTTACGATCCACCCCTTGATTGATATCGGGGCTTTGTTCGTGTATTGCAGAGAATATACCACAACTGTTTGCTTCAAACATATACTCACTGCGGGTATATCCAATTTTGCGAATTACTTCTCGTGCAATTTCTTGCACATCCAAGTATGCTTTGGATTTTACTTCACCGGCTAAAACGACTTGACCTGTGGTTACAAGTGTTTCGCAAGCTACTTTACTTTCTGCATCATAGGCAAGAAAGTTATCAATTAGTGCATCCGAGATTTGGTCTGCTACCTTGTCTGGGTGCCCTTCAGAAACGGATTCAGAGGTAAAAAAATATGACATGTTTTTCGAGGCGCGAATATAATACTTTATTTTCAATATTCTGTAGAAATACGGAAAGTAGCCTTGCACTGCCTCATATTGCGGGGTTTATATTCAATTAGGCTTGTTTAACACCACTTTTGCCGCAATAAGTTTGTGGTCGCTGGGTACATTGCTTTGGCTGTGGTATTCGGTGCACTTAAACAATTTCGACATTAAAATATAATCAATTCTAAAGCTGGGGAAGGGGCCTTTGTAAGTCCGTTCAAACCCTGAGCCGCATTCCCTAAATGCATCTAACAAGCCGTTGCTAATGCGGTTGTAAGTATAACTCAAAGGCACGTCATTAAAGTCGCCCATTACGAGTTTTGGATAAGGGCAGTTTTCCATATTTTGGGCTACACTATCAGCCTGTGAAGCTCTTTTAAGGTAGGCTGTCTGAAGCCTTTTTATTAAATTTTTAGAGCCTTTAATTTTGGAATCCGTAATTTCATTGTTGCTGATAAAAGCATAGTCCTTTTTGCCAAACCGTATGGATTGTAAATGCAGATTGTAAACCCTTACCGTATCGTTTTTTAACAAAATATCAACCCAAATTGCCATATTTCCGGTATTTTCTCCAAACCCAATTCTACCAGTTTTAACAATAGGGTAAACTGAATAAATGATCATCCCATAGGGCCTATCCAGACTCAACCGCTGAAAATAATGCGTTTTAAAACCTCCTGCTTTTTTCATAGATAAAATTTTATCGGAAATCTTTTCTTTTGAATAAAATTCTTGCAAACACAATATATCGTATTTTTCCTTTCTTACATTTTCGACCATGTTTGCAAAATAGTTTGAGTCTTGATAGACCCCAAAAAGCTGCGTATTGTAAGACGCAATTTTAATATTTTCTGTATTTTTTATTTTGTCTTTTGTAAATTGAACATATTTAGAAATATGGATTAAATTTAAAATTAGAAAACACAATGGAATTACGAGTTTAAATTTTAATTGAATCCACCAATAAACCAACCACAATATATTTATTACAAACAAAAACGGAAAAGTAAGACCCAGAAGTGGAAGAACGGAGCTGTATTGTGGGTGAATAAATGGAGCTAGACCTGCAGCAGATAGCAGCAATCCGGAAATAATGGTGATGGGAAATACAATTAAATTGGCGACTCTTAAAAACATATTATTTGTCTCCAGCTTTAAACAAAGTTTCTTTCTCACCTTTGGTTAAACTTTCATAGCCACTTTGGTTTATTTTATCTAATATTCTGTCAATTTCTTTTTGATCGGGTTTAAATTTGGTATCCAAAAAATCGCGGTTGATATTTACGGAAGTTGTGCGACTGGGTTTTGATTTTGAATAAGAATTGGCCGTGCGTTTTTTGAACAAGTCTGCAATTTCATCCACCATCGGAATATGCAGTGTTCCTCGAGTGTGCAGTACAAACAATAAGCCAAATATTTCGCCGCCAATGTGTGATAAAAACCCACCTTGGTTCATAGTTCCTACGGCACCAAAAATATCAAACAATACCCTTAAAAAGGCAATCCAAAACAATTCAACAGGGAGTATTCCAAAAAGCATCAATCGGTAATGAGGCGTAAACACAGCAGTGCCAATAATGATGGCTGAAACTCCTGCAGATGCACCTACCATTTGAGGAATACCATCTGAGGTATTTAAAAATAAATAGTAAATAATGCTGTAGAATAGGGCTCCAAAAATACCTCCACCAATAAATAATTTCCAAATGTAAATTTTTCCAGTTAAATCTTCTAATATTACGCCAATAAAAAACAACCAAAGCATATTTGAAAAAAGATGCCAAAAGTCGTAGTGCATGAAAATATAAGTAAAAATAGACCAAGGTTGGTATAGAAAATTGGGTAAAGCAGGTGTAAAGGCAAGCTTTGAAATAATCAAGCCTCCAATAGCGGTTTTGCCTAGAATTGCTAAAAACAACCAAACCATACTGCACCAAAGCACTATATTTAAAATGGCTTTGTTGTTTTTGGACATTGGGTTTAGTTCACTACCCAGAAAGGTCATTGCCATATTTTATTGCCCGTTATTTTTAATTTTTTGATGTGACCAAATTTTCAATACCAAATAACCGGTTAAGGCACCACCAACGTGTGCAAAGTGGGCGATGGGATCCCAAGCAAACTGACCCAAACCGCCAATGATATCAAGTAAGAGCAATATAGGTATGAGTATTTTTGCTTTTATGGGATATGGAATAAATAGGAATACCAGTTTTTCATTGGGATAAAAGAATACAAATCCTATTAAAATGCCATACAAAGCGCCACTTGCTCCCAACATGGGTCCGTAAGGTCCAAATTGTTGGCCAAAATGGGAATTTATACTGGCAATACCAGAGTGAATGGGCATTATGGCACCTGTTTCATTGAATGTTAGCCAACCTACGCTAATGAAATGGACCAAAACTGCACCCAAACCGCTGATAAAATATAAATAAAGAAACTTTTTAGTACCCAATCTGTTTTCTAAAATGGCACCAAAAGAGAACAAAGCGATGGCATTGAAAAGGAGGTGGGTGAATCCACCGTGACAGAACATATGGGTAAATAGCTGCCAAACACGAAAATGGGGACTGTCAGGATAATACAAATAAATATTGAGAACATCAAATCCAATTCTTGGAAGCGCTTGTTGGGCTAGAAAAAACAATCCTATAAGAATCAATAAATTTCTAAGACCAGGTGGCATATTTTGTAACATCAGTTTTTCTTTTGTTTTCGGAAGATATCGTATAACAATTCCGTACCAATTTTAATTAAAATGGGTTGATTGTCGAAGGTAAAGTTTTTATCGCCCTCTGTAAAAAGGCTCTCCACCAATGTTTTCTGCATTTGTGGCTCTATGCGGCTTCCATATGGCAGGGCAGTTTGCCGGGCCAAGGAAAGTGCCAAACTGTCGTGTTTTTTCAATTTTAACTCGCCTTGGGTAGATTCGTAATCTTCCAGCATTTTTTCAATAACCTTTGCCTCATCCGTTCGGTGCAATTCTGGCGGAATTCCATTGACAATGATGGTGTTTCCTCCAAATTGACTAATATCAAAGCCGATAGCCCTAAAATCCTCCAATAAGGAAACCAAGAGTTGCAGCTTCGAAGGATTAAGCACTGCAGTTATTGGGAACAGCAATTGTTGGCAAGCTCCTTTATGACTTTCAAGGTAACGGCGGTATTGGCCAAAAAGAATTTTTTCGTGCGCCAAATGCGGGTCTATGATATACAGTTCATCGCCAATGCGGGTTACCAAATATTGGTTTCCAAGCTGAAAAATGTCTTGAATCTCTGGTAGATTTTCTGCAAATGGTATTTTTTCGAATTCTTTGGGTGGGTTTAAAAAATCTGGAGGGTAGTTGGTTTGTTCGACTGAACCTAAAATCTTCGTCCAATCTTGTTTTTTAGGATTGGGGTAGTGGTCTGCTTTAAATGGATCGTATCCAGGTTTTAAAAACGTCTCCGGGTTGTATTGATTGCGATCCAATGCACTTTTATCCGCGGGCAATTCATTTTTTAAAAAATTTTCAATACCCCCCATGCCAAACAATTCCATTTCTGGTTGAATGATATGGCTGCCTAAAGTTTTGCGAACAGCGGCTTTAATAATATTGTAAATATGCCTATCGTCCTCAAATTTTACTTCTGTCTTGGTAGGATGCACATTTACATCCACTTTGGATGGGTCGATATGCAATTTTAAAACAAAGAGTGGAAAGCTACTTTCTTCTGCTAGTCCTGCAAATGCAGATTGGATAGCGTGGTTAAAATAGGCGCTACGGATAAAACGGTTGTTCACGTAAAAATATTGATCACCCCTGGTTTTTCTGGCACTTTCTGGCATACCAATATACCCATGAATACCAACAATTTCTGTTTCTTCATGCACTTCTAACAAAGGCTTGTTTATGCCTAAAACATCTTTGATTCTTTGCTCTAGGTCGGTGGGTTTTAAATCATAGTTTTCAGCGTTGTTGTTAAACATTTGAAAAGCAATATTGGGATAAGCCAAAGTTTGTCTTTGAAACTCTTCAATAATATGTTTGGTTTCAACACTGACGGATTTTAGAAAATTGCGCCGGGCGGGAATATTGTAAAAAAGATTTTTAATACTGATGGATGTTCCTTCTGGCGCAGAAACAAGATTTTGCTCAATGACTTTACTGCCTTCGATGCGAATAAAAGTGGCCGCATCATCTACTTTTCTGCGGGTTTTCATTTCCACTTGGGCCACAGCGCCAATGCTGGCGAGTGCTTCGCCACGGAATCCAAAGGTGTTTAAAGAATAAATATCCAGTGCTGTATTGATTTTAGAAGTAGCATGCCTTTCCCAGCACATTCTGGCATCTGTCTCACTCATTCCACCGCCGTTGTCTATCACTTGGATTAAAGTACTTCCACCGTCTTTTATGATAAGGCGTATGGATGTTGCACCCGCATCCATGCTGTTTTCAAGCAATTCTTTTATAGCACTGGCAGGCCTTTGCACCACCTCTCCAGCAGCAATTTGATTGGCGACGGCATCCGGTAATAATTTAATGATATCAGACAAGACCCGACAAATTTACCATATTTAGGTTTTAAAAATATGCAGAGAACCACATAAATTAATTTTTCCGCTTTTTTATAGGTTTAGCGATTGTAACGAATTTAATCTGTGACCTTTGTGTTTCCCATTGTGCCCTCCGACACCGCCGCAGTGGTGCGTGCTTTTTTTTAGTTTTATTTTTTAATGAATTAAATTTTGCGAAAAACAGCGGCGCACCATTGTCCTAAATTTTCTGTTTTCAGCAACGCTAAGCCATTCTCCGTGCAGTTATTGCTAAGTTCATCTAAATCTGATGGGAAAAATCCACTGATAAATAGCAGCCCGCCTGATTGTAAAGATTTTGCATATTCGACCGTATCGTTTAACAATACTTGTTTGTGAATATTGGCCAAAACCACATTGTATTTCTTATTCGGATTTTTAGAAAAAAACTTTGCATCATCATGGAAAGCTGATATTTTGCTACAGCGGTTAATTTCTGCATTTTCAGTGATGTTTAAAGCAGACCAATCTTCGATTTCTACTGCATTTATATTGGAAGCACCAAGATATTCTGCCAATATAGCTAGAATGCCAGTCCCAGCGCCCATATCCATTACAAAAGCACTGTAGAATGCGGTTTCAAAATCCAACATCAACGAAACCATCATTTGCGTTGTGGCATGGTGTCCGGTGCCAAAGCTCATTTTGGGTTGAATCACAATCTCGTATTCTACATTTTCCGCAGGCGGATGAAATGCAGCTCGAATATGTACTTTATCGCGAATGGTTAACGGGTCAAAAAAATTCTTCTCCCACAGTGCGTTCCAATTTTGTTTAGCAATGATTTGTGTTTCCACCTTTCCAATGATAAACGGAGCTATGATGTCTTCTACTTCTGCTGCTGATACATTTGCTTTTTCTTCTTCACAGAAAGCCCTAAATTTCCCATCCGTAAATTCAAATACATCAAAAGCAAATTCACTAAGAAATGCAGTAATAATTTCGTAATTTTCTTCTGCGGGTTCTATTGGAGTTGCTGAAAATTCAATGTAATTTCCCATTATTTTTTCACCGCCGATTGCATATTGCACTCTTTAAATTCGGCATTGTATCCTATCATAAACGGAAGTTTTAAAGGGGCCGCTTTTTCGTAAGCTTTTTTCATTTCCGGTTGAAATCTGCCAGCAAATAGTTTTATAGTTTTTGAATAGGCACCCAGCAATTCCACTTCAAAACCATTGTCTAACATAAACCCATAAGGCAATCCACTGTCGTCTTGCAATAGTCTTACCGTGTGGTTTTTTACAAAATTGCGGATGGTTGAAAAATATGCTTCGTGCATTAAATAACTGGCGGCTTTAAAAAACGTTACCACTTTATTCCTATTTTCTAGCCAATGCACCAAGCCAGTATGTGTTTTTAAATACCCATCGCTGGCATCATAACTCATATATATCAATTCTTTTACCACATTGGATCCAGGCAAACTGTAACCCACTTTATAACCAATTCTTTTGGTTTTTTTGGTCATTTCTTTCGCATCCAATTTGTCTATTTCTTGGCCTTCATTGTTTAAATTAAAATGCGAAATATAATGAACATTGTATCCAGCTCTGGCAATGTAAAACAACACGGTATGCAAAGTTCCATTAAGTGGTCCGCGGTTAAAATCATTCGCCATACTTTTGGTTCTAAAAAATCCCAATTTGTGTGGAAAAAACATGGTATGATCCAGATTGTTATAGTAACGAATCATATTTGAATCGGCTATATTGCTAGGATTAAAAATGGTTCCGCAAGGTTCCAAACCTATCATGATGGTGGTATCCTGTTTGGGGAAAAACAAATTCGCGTAGTAAAAATCACCGCCTGCAAATGGGTAGAACAAAGTACCCGGTTCCTTTTTTACATTTTTTGGATTTTCCTTCACCCACCCTTGAATTTTTAGTCCAATTCTTTCATTTAAAATGGCCCATTTCTCATCGGTATTTTTGGCAAAAGATTTCCAAATATTTTTGCGGGTTGAAGCCAATGCATTGCTATCCTGCATGCCTGCAATAAAATGGGCAAATGCAGTCAGTTCTTTATTCTCGGTGGCTCTTCCTGTAGCTTTTTTTACATTCTCTACTGTTTTTTTGGTTGTATCTTTTTTCGAGGAGGAGGTGCTTGCATTGCCGCATCCTATAAACCATAAGGGAACCGCGATAAATATCCAATTGCGCATTTGTGGCTGCAAAAATACTTGAAAAAAATGATTCTTCGGTGTTAATGGGCTTCAAAAAACGACCAAATTGCAGGCAATTCGCTTTTCCAATAGACGAAAGTATGACCCGCGTCCTTTTCTACATGCAAAACCAGGTCTGCTTTGGGATTAAATGTACCACCCTTTTTGTTGTTCAAAATTGCGGCTGCAAAATTCTGCGTTTGCGCCACCGGAACTACTTTGTCTTTCATGCCATGTCCCAAATAAACAGGTGTGTTCCAAGCATGGTTGTTTAAAAACAACTGGGGATTGTCTATATTCTTCCACCGCATCATAAACTTTGAAAAAGGACCGTAAACCAGGCTGCATAGTGGGTCTTGTGGCATACTCATTTGGTTGAAATCGCCACTTAACGCTGCCGCTGCATGGAAGAAACCGGGTCTTTTTTCGCAGATAAGTGCAACACCGCGGGCTCCAGTGCTCAATCCCAAAAGGTAATTTTTTAATTGAAACATCCCCATGGAATCTTTCATAAAATTTATAGCGGAATCAAGCCACAGCAAAGTGGGGTAATTGCGCAAATCTGTACGGGTTTCTGGGAAATATTTTGTGGCATAAATACTCTGTCCCATTTGCGGTGCAATCACCCTATAGCCTTTGGCCAATGCTGTTTGGCACACCTCTGTACTATCGCACCACTTTGTATTCGAAAAATTCCAACCTGGTAATAAAATAAGATCGCCTTTGATGGACACACTGTCTGCCGGATATTGAAGCCAAATACCCACTTTATTGAAAATTATTTTTACATTTTTTGCTGCTTTTGTTATTGGGGGAAGGGAATTTGGCACTTGTGTTTGGCCCGAGCAAGAAAGGATTATAAAACAAAATGGCAAAATAATTTTTGGCATACAGTTACAATAACAATTTCTGTTCCAACTCCGCATATACATATTTGTCTTGAACCTCCAAAACATTTCGATCATTTCTGGCTTTACTTGCCAATGGACCAATGGTATAGGCTTCCATTTTTTCATCTTGGTAGGGTTTCACCAAGGTCAAGGATGTTTCTGGAGCTGCCGTCATCCAAACAGAAGCTTCCTTATCATCCAGAATAAGAGGCATTCTTTTTTTCGAATTGTGAATCATGCTCAATAAATTATTGGCAGGGCTAGTAACAATGGAAAAGGTATCGTGTATTTCTCCTGTTTCTTGGTTGGTCCATGTTTCGGCGATACCCGCAAAGAGAAAAAAGCTATGGTCTTTGGGAAAAATATAATAAGGATATTTTTTTTTATTTACTTCTCGCCATTCGTAAAATCCTGCAGCGGGTATAACGCAACGGCCTTCTTTAAATGCATGGCGAAACATGGGTTTAGAATCCACAGTTTCCCCTTTGGCATTGAATGCCAATTTGCGCATTTCTATAGCATTGTTTTCGTCTTTAGCCCATGTGGGAATTAGCCCCCATTCTTTACTTACCATTTTATTTTTATTGCCCTCGGCTATAATTACTGGCATATTGGGATAAGTAAAAGCAGTAAAGAAAAATCCAGATGCTGGCAATATAATTTCATCTAGTTGCAGGCGACTTTGCAGCGCATCTGCATTGAAATTGACTGAATAGGAGAAACACATGTACAATTTTAATCAAATATTTTGTAAATTGAAATGGCGCGTCTCAATAAATTGGTTTTATTCCCAACTTCCATTTTAACATTTATCTTCGCAATCATGAAATTGGGAATTCTGCGAGAGAGGAAAACACCTGCTGACATTAGGGCTGCCCTCACACCAGTGCAATGCGTAGCACTTCAAAATCGCTTTCCGCAGGTTAAAATATTTGTAGAAAGTTGCGAAACGCGCTGTTTTTCGGATGAAGATTATAGAGCCGCAGGTATTGATGTGGTGGATGATATTTCCATTTGCGAAACTTTATTGGGTATAAAAGAGGTGCCCAAAGAATTTTTAATGGAAGGCAAAACCTATTTTTTCTTTTCGCATACCATAAAAATGCAACCCAACAATCAATTGATGTTAAAAGAAATTATCCGCAAGAAAATTCGATTGATAGATTATGAAACTTTGCAATGGGAAAATGGCCAGAGGGTATTGGGTTTCGGTAGATTTGCAGGCATCGTAGGCGCATATAATGGTTTGCTTACCTATGGAAAAAAATACAAAAATTATGCTTTAAAACCAGCGTGGGAATGCGAGGATTATCGGGAATTATTGCACGAAGCAGCAGCCGTGGATATTGGGAATTTGAAAATTGCACTCACGGGTGGCGGGCGCGTGGCCAATGGGGCTTTGGATTTTTTACGAAATTTGCGCATCACTGAAGTTACGCCTTATCAATTTATACACAGGCAATTTTCTGAGCCCGTTTTTGTGCATTTAAATAGTCCAGAAATTTATCGCCACAAAGAAGGCATGGCCTGGGATACAAAATACTTTTATGCCCATCACAATGAATACGAAAGTAGCTTTAGTGATTTTATTCCGGTTACAGACATTCTTTTAAATGGCATATTTTGGACCGCTGATTTACCGCCATTATTTTATAAAAATGAAACGCAAAATATAGATTTTAAATTGCCCGTAATTGCAGATATTAGTTGCGATGTGGATGGCAGTGTTCCCATCACCTATAAAGCCACCACCATTCAAAACCCTGTGATAGGTTGGAGCCGCAAAAACCAACAAGCCTGTGAACCCTTTACCGAGGATAGCATTGATATAATGGCGGTTGGAAATTTACCCAACGAATTGCCTTGCGATGCCAGCGAAGAATTTGGCGAGAATTTTTTGCACTATGTCATTCCAGAATTTCTTGCAGAAAATAGCCGCATGATCCGTGAAGCAACGATTACGGAGAATGGAAAATTGACAGATAAATATAATTATTTGAAAGATTATATAGGATTGTGAAATGCAAATCATTTTTCCAGACTGTCTTGGATAAACTGAAAAACGGACTTGTATTTTTAGAAAATTGATTTTAGGCACCTTTTTACATTCCAGATGTTCCACTTTCCTGCAATCATGGACAGGCTTCCACCTTGGGCGGTAGAACCAAAAGATACCCAAAAAGCTAGGTCCTGCAGATTAAATTCGCGGTGGGGAATAGGTTGGATACGATGTGAAAGTGTTTAAAAATAGTGGGGTGCAAAAAAACATCAAATCTCTTCGCGATCCCGATTTTGGGTTTAACCTACCGCCGACGAAGAAGGGCAAAAAAAAAGGGTTTTTTAAAAGATCGAACCGCTTTGGTCATTGAAAATTATTATCTGAACTTCCGCAGAATCACCTCAGGGAAACGAAAGAAGCAAATTTATACCAAACGTAAAGACAATATTTAAAGACATAATTCCTTAATGACTATTTTTGAGGGAGCAAAAAACCCTATTTTATTCCATATGGTTTTGCCCCCGCAACACTAAAATGCCTGGTAAACAAATTGTTGTTTTTAAACAACAATTCCAATTTCATGGCTTGTTCTTTTTGGCCTTTGGCATCTTTGGCATCATAACCATTCAAAATTAACCCTTCCGTTTCTTTTATGGCTTTTTCAGGTTGATCGATTAACATGTACAACAGTGCATTGTCATAAAATGATGCATATCTGATTTTTTTATCGCCCTTTTCATCTTTGTTAAATGTGGTTTTTAATCCATCAAAATATTTAATCATTTCAACTATTTTACTTTTATCTTCCGCAGAAATTGTGTTTGCAGAAACATTTTCTAAGGTTAATTTTAATGCGGTCCATCTCAAATGCATGGCTTCGTATTCCGGGTGTTTTTTATTGTCAATTAACCATAAATAAAGATTCTCTTTTGTCGTTGGAAAACCCACATTCGAATTTGCCCAATTGTTAGCCCTGGAAATCCCTTCGTTCAATCTATCGCGTACCAAATTACTAAAAATACTGCCTTTGTTTGAATAATAATAAGAAGTCGCATCCGAACGATTTGAAAAAGATTTACTTGCCCAGTTAAAGGATCGAGAAGTAAACAAGGGTATCCCTTTGATTAATTGATCTCCACTATAATTTTTCAAATCTGCAGTGCCACTGATTGAATAATCTAAACTTATATAATAGGAGTAGGTTTTATTCACAGTACCATCCTTGTTTTTAGATTCAGAAACACTTTCCACAATTTGGTATTTGTCCACCATTAAATCACTAAATGAAACAAAATAATTGATATTATATTCACTTTCATCCAATTCTAGCCCTTGCAATACCAATTTGCTCGTCATTGCATCGGTGGTCATAAATTCTTCAATTCTACCCGAAATATCAACAGTAACTTTATATCCTTTTAATGTAGAATCAAAAATGGCATGAGGCAAGTCTCTGTATTCGAAATTGAAATGGTACGGATCTAAGTCAACTTTTTGTGCTGAGGCAGCAACTGAGCAGAATAATAGAAGGGCAATGAGAATGTTTTTCATAAATTTTGAAAAACGAATATAGAATAAGTTTTACAATTTCTCCAAAATTAAAATTCATTTGCCAAACGGGAATTCAAGATTCATATTAGAAAAATTCAATCGACAAATATTGAATACGCCTAAAAATGAAATTCGGTCTTATTGAAGCCAAATTTCAAAATGAATTGGCGAATATGCCGCAAATCTTGTTATTGGTTTCACAACATTTCCTAATGAGATGGATTTCACCTTCAAACCAAAAGGTTTAAACAATTCATACATTTGAGATACTGCATTATCCGTAGCCTTTTTATCTGTGTTTAAGTAATCTAATCCCAATAAAACGATTTCTTTATAGCTGCTTTTATTTATTCCAATCCATGAGCTTAAATTTCTTGCCTTATTTTCAGTTTCAGCCAATAAATTCCCATTTGCATCCGCCATTAAATCCAAATTTAATCTGAAATGATTTTCTGAAATGCCAAGGTATTCTTTTCTGTCCGCATCTATTGCAAAAGGTGATATTTTATAGGATGGATCATATGGCATTGTTTGAAAGTTGTGAGAAATAAAACCCGACTCAGAGATTACTTCTTCGCATTGCGTTTGACAAAACTCCACGAATTCCTTTACCTTATTATTGGCTTTTGTTGGGTTTATATAAAGATACAAACTTCTTACAAGTGGATATTCTCTCAAGGAAATATTAAATAAATTTGGGAAAACCAATCCATTTTCATCTTGGATACTTAGCATTTTTTGCTTCTGGGCTGCACTATAACTTATTACGCCAATCGCATTTTCAGTGGATTTTACAATATCTGCAATAGAGTCGTTTGAAAAATTTCTTTTAACAATAGCCGTATCCAGTTTTAAACCAGATGCATCTAAAACAGATTCTTTGAAGAGTTGAAACGTTCCAGAATGGTCATCTAAAGTATAGGCATTTATATTACCACGCATTTTAGAACCCAATTCTGACCATTGTTTGTTATTGCCAGCATAAATACTTGCCAAATCATTCAAACTAATATTTTGTAACGAATTGGATGAATTTACTGTTACTGCTATTGCATCTATTGCAATTTCAAATTCTCCTCCTTGGCCTGAAACAGCATTGTATTTTGCCAAGTCTTTAAAATCATTCAACCGCACTTCCCTGCTAGACATTCCTATTTCTGCCAACCCAGAATCGAGCTGAGAAAAAGCATACGATGATCCACGCGGGTCAATAAGTATTGTAACTTCTTGAATCTCCCCATTGATAACAATATTTCCAGAAATCTCAATCTGTCCAGTTTCATTTTTTATTTGAGATACCGTTTTGGCTCCCATTTTACTTAATAAGTATTTTTTACATAGGGCAGGCATCAATTTTTGACCAATTGTATTGCTGCCTGAAATTACCATGTAATATTCTTTCTTTACTACATCAGCACCCAGTTTTTGTAACAAGGTTTTTCTGAACAAAAAAGCTGTGACTAAAACCAATACGATTGGAATGATATATAAAAGTGACTTGGTCCATTTTAAATTTACTGGATTTGTTGACTTTGCATTTTTTAATTTTGGTTTAAGCGTGCTGTTTTTCTCCACTTTAGATTCCATTTTGGGTGCAACTATTTCCTTAATAATTCCAAGGCTTTTGCCACAATTCTCACAAAAATTTACCCCATCTTGGTTTTCAAAACCACAGTGAATGCATTTTATCATATGTATATTTTTAGATTAAATTTGTTGTGAACCACATTTGCCGCAAAACTTGGCATTTGCTTTTAGTAAATTTCCGCAATCTTTATTTTTGCATTGCGTTTCTTTATTTTTATCTAGTGATTCTTTGATTAAATTAAGTCCCTCCAAAGCGTCAGCGATAGATTTATATCTTTTGCTGGGGTCTGTCTCCGACAAACTATCCAACCAAGTTTTTGCCAACGCTGTTATGCCATAAACAGGCAACCAATTGTGCGTCACAATATCTAGGTAAACTTCCTGGATTGGGCGATTTTTAGTTTCAATTGGCAACTTCCCTTTCAATAAATAATAAAAAACAATGCCACACCCATAAATTGCAGATTTAACTGGATTTTCAGTTTGACCAGTTAACGTTTCTGGACTCTGAAACACAATTCTTTCATCCTGATCGTCTGAATAGTGCCCGCCAAATCCTAGAACTACTTCTGGTTGATAACCTAATCCCGTTATTATAGGTTTCAAGTTTTCAGAAATATAAATATTCTCAAATTCCAGTTTAAAAATGGGGGATTTTGCAGTGAAAATACTTTGAATTCCATCCATTAATTTGGAAATAATTGCAATGGCATTTTCTTCAGAAAGTTTGCCTTTTTTAGAAATAAAACTTTTTATACCTACTGCATTGTGCTGTTCAGTAAGAAATGCTGAAATTCCATCAGTTTCATCAAATCCTATGGCTTTGATAATATATGGATGGGTGATTCTAGCCAAACTTAATGCTTCTTCTCTGAAAGCTTGCCTGATTCCAGGATGATTCGCAAAACTGTTCTTAGAAACTTTTGCTATAGCTTTTAGTCCAAGATCATTTTCTGCTTCCCATAAATCGTAATATCCATTTTGGTATACCCGATTGACTAAAGTGTACTTAAGTATTTCCATTCCCCGCAGGAATTTTCCCCGAAGCAAAATTAGACTCGTGAATTTAAATTAAAACAAAATTCACATTATGTAATTGTTAGGTTTCTAATCGAATAGAATTATCGTCATCGCAATAATAATTTTACCAAGAATTGTCTCTGCGGTCAAAAAATTCTACGTTGATTCTAAATCCATAGATGGGTTTTTGGTAAATATTTGAAAAACCCACACAATAATAAATGCCAATTTTTGCCTTTTCCCTCCAAAAGCGAACCATCTTGTCTATACCGCCATATACCTCATAAAACAACATGTTTCTTCTTTCAGGTGCATACAAAATACTCGTACCTACTGATTCACGTATTTTTAACATTTTAAATCCAGGTATTTTATTTATAATGGCTCCATTAAATTGGTGTCTATAATGGACTTCATAAAACCTTTTAAATGTTTGAAATGTGCTATCCAATGTTTGATAACCCAACATGGGTGGAACAAAAATCAACAAATCTCCCCCGCCCCTGCGGTGATAGCGATAATCGATAATGCTTAAATTCTTACGACTTAAAAAGCTACCCGAAATCATCCGCAATTCACTTCTTCCCATCAACCCTAAATTGGCGGTGTAATCTATACCAAATTCTAATTTTGTGTAGTCAATAGTGGTGCCAAAAACTTCAGGAACTGCCTTGCTTAAGGTCATTGTAAAAGTTGGCCATCGACTGCCTAGAATTACCTTCTGCTTGGGTTCTCTTATGTACTTTTGGAAAGGGGTATAACTTAAATTTATGGAGGCAAAAAGGGCGCGATGGCTTTTAAATGAAGAGGGCGTATTGTTTTCTACAAAACTGTCTGCGAATTTATCAAACTTTAATCTAGACAAATCCTGTCTGTCACTAAATTCACCCTGCACTCGTAAAAACAAACCGTTTACAACTTCATGCCTATGATACAATGTAATATGGTTGTGCAAATAATAGTTGTTTCTTCTTACAATATCCAAAAGTGCGGAATTTGAATTGATTAAATTAAAACTTCTGCCAACCGTCAAATAAATTAAGGAACGCTTGTAAGGGTTATACAACGTGCTGAAAACCAATGATCCTTGAATATTCTTGTTGTTAATTCCGTAACTTAAATTCTCTACAAAATTAATTTCTTTTTTGTTTGGATATGTTTTTTGCAATGTATTCCACAATACAATTCTTGTACCCCCTGGCCAAAAAGGTTGCACGGTGAGCCACAAGGGTTGGAATCCCAAATTCAATCCTTTTTTTCTATTTTGATAATCTTGGCCTTTGAGAACTATTTTTTTAAATGTTATTTTGTTGGTAACCTTTTCCATACTGTCCAAATAAACATCGCTATTTAATACCCTTTTAATACTGTCACTGCGGTTAATGAATTTCAATTCAGCGGTATTCAATGGCAAAGTTCTCTTTTTCTCCCAATACAAACTATCCCTATCATAGGCACTGTCGGCAGAACTGCCCACTTCTAATCCGAAATAATTTTTCGGAAACGTTTTATGCAATTCATATTGACTATAAGATGCAAATGTATAGCCCGTAAATTTACCTTTACCCGCTTTTGCAAAATAATCGAAACGCTGCGATTGAACTGTAAGGCTTGTATCGGCATGTAAGTTGTATTCTATGGCAGCGTTAAATTGATTGTATTCGTTCAGTTGATTTTTAGGAAACTGCACGTTAATTCTGTATATGTAAAATAAGGAATCTACCAGGTGAATTTCCCCACTGAAAACTGAGTTTGAAACCAAACGTGGTTCCATTTTTATTTTTAATATTCGTCGCCCCAATTCATCTTTATAACTTCCCAAAAAATGAAATTTATAAGACAACAATGCTGTATTGGCCAATGGAGATAATACAGGCATTTCACTGAGTGAATTGATTCGTACTAAATTTTGGTAAAAATTAAAATCCCCTTCGGTAGTGCTTAAATAAAAGAGTCCATCCTTATCTCCTCTGATAGAAACGCCATCCTTGGTTTCCTTAATTTTGTATGGCGGCATAAAATCGCGGACCATATTGATTTCCGCCATATTCCCAGAAATTTCATCTTTTGCCTTTTTCGCTTTGGTATTGTTTGAGTCTGAATGCCAAACATTTTTTACGGTTTTGGGCTTTTCATATTCTTCAAACGCACGGATATAGATATGACAACTATTTGAAGGAAACTTTGAGCCCCAAAAATCTCTTTTAACAATTGCCTTTCGCATCATTTCTGGACCAGGGTCTTTATACTTCGCAGTAATATTTACTTCATTGATTTGTTTCTGCAATGGCGGCAAAATTACATTTACCGTATCATTTTTATGGTTCAAAACCACCTTTACCCTTACTTGCTGGTAGTTGGGATGAGAAAAAACAAGTTCATACTCTCCGCTTCTAAGCTCAAAAAAAAATTTTCCCAATACGTCCGTTTTGCCTACTATAGATCCGTTGGTGATAAATATATTGACTTCCGGAATGGGCGAATAACTGCTATCTGCTACCGCACCTGACACATTTAAAAACTGCCCAATGGCAAGGTTTAATGTGACAAACATGGTAAACAATAACAGTAAGGCTCTTTTCATTCTTATGCAAAAAACGGTTCTAGGATTCAAATGTTACAATATGCTCGGCTGAACACACTCAATTAACGATTAAAATTACTTTTTTCTTTTAATTCTTGTTTCAGTTTCTCCTCTTTTTTTGGGAAGACTTGCCACGACAAACGGTGCCTTAAATTCATTATTTGCAGGTCTATTCATTTCGTCCCATACAAATCCTTTCAATTTTTCCTTCTCTACAGGCAAATCTTCCATGGGATAAACATTGCCAACTGGGTTTCCGTAAAATCGCACATTCGAAACTCTCCCGGAATCCGTAAAAATTTTCATATTGCTGCATTCAGTGGCATTCGCAGAGGTAATTACACTGTCCTTTTCCTTAATGTAGTAAATACTCTTCCCTTCCCCTCTCACATATACCGATTTTAGCTTGTTGTCACTCCCAAAATTATTATCCATGTTTTGTCCTGAAATCTGGCTAAAGTGAAGGGTATCTTCTTTTATCGCCACGAAAGAATTTTGGCGCATTTCCATAGAAGCTATTTTGGAATTTCGCAATAGAATTCGAATCGTATCGGCATTCAATCGGGTATTTTCGTTCCACAATACCGGTTTGCCGAAAAGCCTAAACATGCTATCTTCAACAACATACGCCATAGAATCGGATGTGCCACTAAATTCTGACCGCCACAGTCGAACTTTTCTGTAAGCGAGTAAAAATCTTTTATGCAGGGTAGTGTCATCCCGATAAATAAAAGTATCAGCCTTTAACATTAAACTGTCACCATTTTTTTCATACTGCCTCGCCAACGGATTCCCAGTAACACGGGTATATTTTCGCTTTTTATCGTAATACCCTTTTTGGCCAAAAATTGTAATCCTTTGCTGCGTGTCTTTTACCCACAAATTTCCGCTTGCCTGCCCTATTCCCGAATTTTTATCAAAAGCCAAAGTATCTGCCCGAATGATATTCTCCTTAGACAACAAGGCTGCATTTTTTGTAAAATAAGATTTTCCAGATTTTCCGTTATATTCACCATAGTTGCACAATATGGTATTCTCCTCACTCTTGATTTCTGTATAGGTAAAAAAATAAGAGATTTGGCTCTCTGTATTGTGCTGTAATGTATCTGCTATTATCGTATAATCAGGATGTTTCAATACCACGTTTTTTCTAAAATAGAGCATGTGCCTATTCGGGTTGTAACTGCCTGTGCCGCTGGTAAGGACCATTTCATTGTCTACAATTTTACCACCAGCACCATAGTACCCAATCTTGCTATCCGTATGGTATTGGAGCCATGGAGTGGTTAAAGTCATATCCTTGTCCACCAATTTTACGTTGCCAGATACAGTCGCTAATTTTTCTTTGCTGTTGAACGTTAATGAATTTCCATTGATGCGAACCCCCTCTGAACTTAGAATCTCAACATTTCCAGTGCCAATCAGCTCTTCTTCAGTAGCATCATAATCAGCAATATCGCAGGTTACAGTGTTGCCGTTCTGTTCGAAACGAACGTTCTCCTCTAAATGCTGAAATTCTTTTCCACCCTTCTTCACCCCTTTCATTTTTCCCGCCGAAATACTTATGGGTTGCGCAAATATTCCCGCCGCGCAGAAAAATAAGAATAAGGCTATTGTAATTTTAGAAAAATACATCGATGACTTTGAATTTGCAAAAAACGTGCTAAAATGCAGAATTCCCAAGCCCAAAGATTGTACTTGCTTTTACTTTGGGTAATTTTGCCCAACTAGCAACAGGCATATGGAACTAAAATTAAAACAGTATATGGAATCTTTGGGTGTTATGCCATCCAATGGTAAGATACTTGTTGCATGCAGTGGTGGGCTCGATTCTTCGGTCTTGGTGCATATGCTTTATAAGCTTAATTATAAAACAGCACTGGCTCATGTAAATTTTGGTTTAAGACCAGATGAAAATTCCCGTGAGATTCAAAAATTAAACGAACTGGCTGAAAAATTAAATTTAGAATTACACATCTATGAACCCAAAACCCTTGAATATGCGAATGAAAATGGGCTATCCATCCAAATGGCGGCCCGAGAACTGCGCTATTCCTTTTTTGAAACACTTTTACAGGCCAATGAATATGCTTTTTTAGCTACAGCGCATCAAGCGGATGACAATTTGGAAAATTTTTTTATTTACACCCTTCGGGGCAACATGAATGCGGCATATGGCGGAATTGCATTAAAAAACAAAAAACTAATACGCCCCTTATTGCCTTTTTCACGCGAAGAGATTTTGAATTATGCCGGTATTGAGAAGATAAGTTGGTGCGAAGATTCATCGAATGAAAAAGACGATTACTTGCGTAACCGTGTGAGACATCATATCCTACCGGGTATAAAGTTTTACTATCCAAATGTTCTCCAAGATTACTATGCCCTTTCCCAAGATTTCTCCAATTGGCTGTATCATTTGCATGCGCAATGCCAGCAATTTTTAGAAAAACATTCTACGTATGATGCAGGTGAAATTACCTTCATTCCGTATTCTATGAAAGAAAATAAATTATTTATTCCTGCTATGAATTATTTATTCAAAACATATGGATTTTCAAAACAAAATATTTCAGACATAATTCAAAGTAAAAAAATCGGAGCCGCATTTCATAGCTCCAAAAGGAGTATTTTTGTAGAGAGAAAAGGCCTAAAACTCCAAAACCCATCCGTGAATCAACATCCAATCCTGCAAAACATAGAATTTAAAGACTTGCCTAAAACCATTCGTTTTGGGAAGTTTAAAATCAAAATAAAAATCTTAGACGCTTTTGAACAAATAAATATGGATAAAGGCTGGTTTTTCGATACAAAAAATATGCGATTCCCCATACAAGTTCGTTCCTATGCGCAGGGAGATCGAATGACACTATTTGGCTTGGATGGAACCAAAAAGGTAAGCGACATTTTGATAGACAACAAAGTCGAAAATCTTGAAAAACCTTTAATTCCAATTTTATCTGATGAGAATTCTATATTTGGACTCATTCCTTACAGAAGGAGCAAGCTTTTCGTGGTTACAGACAATACCCTTTCGACGCTTCATGTAGATTGGTCGAAGAGTGAATAAATATTCATTGTAAACCCTAAATTTGCGATTCACATTATGAAAGCAATTATTCCTGTTGCTGGCATCGGAAGCAGGTTAAAACCACACACGCATACCCAGCCGAAATCACTCATTCCAGTGGCAGGGAAACCTATTTTAGGTCATATCATGGATAGTTTAAAGCAGGCTGGAGTCAATGAGTTTGTCTTTATCATCGGCTATTTGGGCGATAAAATTGAACAGTATATTTCCCAAAACCACAAAGATTGCAAATCTACATTCGTAATTCAAACTCTAGGCAAAGGCATTGGCCATGCAATTTGGCTTGCCAAAAACGAATTTGCAGACAACGAACCTATCTTGATCGTATTGGGCGATACCATATTTGAGGCAAATTTAGCCAAGGTACTTAAAAGCAATAACAGCAGTTTGGGGGTAAAAAAAGTTGAAGATCCCCGTCTCTTCGGCGTTGCAGAATTGGACGAAAATGGAAAAATAACCCACCTGGCAGAAAAACCGAGTATCCCTAAGTCAAACCTTGCATTGGTAGGACTTTACTATATTTTGGAAAGCAAAATCCTCAAAGATTGTTTGGCATTTAACATTGAAAACGAAATAAAAACGCAAAACGAGTTTCACTTAACCGACGCCTTGCAGTGCATGATTGATAAAGGGGTAAATTTTGAAACTTTTCAAGTGGAAAGTTGGTTTGATTGTGGAAAGCGCGAAGTGATACTTCAAACCAACCGAAACCTTTTAAAAAATCAGGTAGCGGCAAAATTACCAGACCATATTCTGAATGGAAATATCATTGTTCCCCCGGTTTATATTTCTCCAAGGGCCAAAATTCAAAATAGCATCATAGGGCCTGACGTAAGTATTGGAGACGATGCCATCATTTCGCGCTGTATTGTAAAAAATAGCATCATAGGGCAACACGCAGAATTGCACAGTGCAATTCTAGAAAACTCACTTATCGGTAGCGATTCTACGTTAATTGGCGCAGTGCACAGTTTAAATATTGGGGACAGCGCAGAAATTAATTTACGCGACAGTTAATGTATTACTCACTCGCAGAAATTCAAAATATTACCAGTGATGAGCTTTCACTAAAGAATGACAATTCTGTTATAACCGCCGTTGAATTTGATTCAAGGCGCCCGGTGAATTCAACCCACACTTTATTTTTTTGCCTGCGGGGAAAATCTAGATCAGGCAACCAATTTGTGGCAGATGCTTACAAAAAAGGTATCCGCAATTTTGTGGTAGAAAAACCTTTCGACACAGTTATTTATCCAGATGCGAATTTTATTTTTTCTGAAAACCCACTGTTGTCTTTACAAAAGTTAGCGGCGTTCCACAGATCTAAATTTACTGGACCGGTTGTTGGTATTACAGGTAGCAACGGAAAAACAATTGTTAAAGAGTGGCTTTATAATTTGCTAAAAAGCGACTTCAATATACACAGAAGTCCTCGCAGTTTTAACAGCGGATTGGGTGTGGCTATTTCGCTTTTGGGCATTGAAAAAGAAAATAATTTTGCATTGATTGAAGCAGGCATTTCGGCGCCTGGTGAAATGCAAATTCTTGAGAATATGATTCGTCCATCTCTTGGAATCATTACCCACCTTGGAGCTGCTCATGATGAAAATTTTTCAGACCGGAATGTTAAAGCCATTGAAAAAGTAACTCTTTTTGAAAATGCCGATGTCATTGTTTATCCGCACGATTCGTACGAAATACGGCAAGCAATCCAAAATTTGAAGGCCAATAAACCGCTGATTAAAACCATAAGTTGGGGAAAAAAAGAAGGTTCTAATTTTAGAATTATTGGCAATATAATCGACAAATACCAGTCCGTTTTATCCTTTGTTCACCGTGGAACCGAACACCAAATTAAAATACCGTTCGTTGATGAAGCATCCCTCGAAAACACAATGACTTGTTTGTGCACGTTAGCAGCATTCGAACGCTGGGACGAGCAACATATTGAAGCATTTCAACATTTAACCATGCTCGAAAATCGGTTGTCTTTTTTTGAAGGTAAAAATGGAAATTATATCGTCAACGACAGTTATTCAAATGACATAGATAGCCTTCAAGTTGCGCTTGATTTTTTTCAACGTCAGCAACCGGATATGCCCAATTTGGTAATACTTTCAGACCTTGAACAATCTGAAAAAGACAAACCTAAACTATACACCAAAGTTGCAGATATACTTAAAGAAAATAAAATTCAAGAATTGTATTTGGTAGGCAGTGAAATAGAAAATAACCGCAGTGTATTCAACAATTTTTCAGTAACTTTTTTTAAGGATTCTGAATCTCTGTTGAATTCTGGAATCCTGGGCCAAATACATAATAAATCGATATTGATAAAGGGAGCACGCAGTTTTAAACTTGAAAATGTAGTCGCATTGTTGCGTAAACAAATGCACCAAACTGTAATGCAAATTGATTTAAACGCCGTTCGGAATAATTTTAATTATTTTCGCAATTTATGCGACCCTAGTACCAAAATTATGGCCATGGTGAAGGCTTTCGGTTATGGCAGCGGATCGTTCGAAGCCGCGCGAACCTTACAGTTTATGGGTGCAGATTACCTGGCAGTTGCGTACACCGATGAAGGCGTATCTTTGCGAAAAGCAGGAATAACCATGCCAGTTATGGTGATGAATTGTGGTGTAAAAGATATCCAAACATTGCAAGAAAACAACTTAGAACCAGTTATTTTTAATGAAGAGGGTATTAGGGATTTCGCAGCAGGCGGTTTCGACCTAAATGTTCACATTGAAGTGGATACAGGCATGCACAGGTTGGGTTTTGATGCAGGAAACATTTTAAAAAGTTTTGAATCCTTTCCTAGCCAATTGAAGGTTCAATCCGTATTTTCACATCTCTCTGCTAGCGAAGCAGAACATCATGATGTATTTACACATTTGCAAATACAAACATTTAGAATTGTATGTACAAATATTGAAAAGTTGCTGGGTTATTCGTTTATTAAACACATAGCAAATACAGGTGCTATTTTCCGTTTTCCAGATGCTATACTGGATATGGTTCGGCTTGGCATAGGTATGTATGGCATTGATCCATCGGGCTTGCCTAACCCTAATTTAGAAGTTGTGGCTACCTTGAAAACACATATTAGTCAATTGCGAAAAGTAGATGCCGGAGATAGTGTAGGTTATTCTCGCAAATCCATAACGTCCAAAGACCGATTGATAGCTACGTTGCCCATAGGATATGCCGATGGATTTTGGCGACGGATGGGCAATGGCAATGGATCGGTAATTATTCGTGGCAAACAAGCACCGCTAGTAGGCAATATTTGTATGGATATGTGCATGGCTGATGTTACGGATATCGATTGCAACGAAGGCGATGAGGTTGAAATTTTTGGGAAGCAGCAACGCGTTGAAAAAGTTGCGGAAGCTTGCGACACCATATCTTATGAAATTCTTACTTCAGTTTCGCAGCGGGTAAGACGCGAGTATGTGGGTGAGAATTGATTCTTCGGCGAGCCAAATTATTGCGGTTTAGTTTTTAATACATTGCATATATTTCAAACTTATAATAAATACCTTGCAAAATAAATTAGATAGTTCCAGAATACGGCTGCGTCATTGTAAAGGCTATCGTGTTTTTAAGCGCAATGCTTTGCCAATTCTGGTGGTGGCAAAAAACAAAAAACCCTGGTTTGGCGACCAGGGCTTCTTTAGAAAGGGAACACAAAAGTGTTGTTTTTAAGTTTCGATTTATATTCATTCAAAACCCAAAATCTTATTTTTTCACCAAAGCGGTGAAAGGATTTTTCAAATTCTCATAGCTGGTAATATCCACTTTAATACTGCCTACTTTAATGGCTGTTTGTATGCGAATTGGCATTTTGTTTAGGTCGTCACTCACCCATATGGTCATGTCATTGGAGCTTTTAAAAACACGGTCTACCACTAACTTTGGACGCAATTTTATGCATTTTACTTTACCTAAATCCGTACTTATGGTTTCTTTTCCAATGTAAGCAAAATTTAAATTGTATACTTTATTGTCTAAATAAACATCAATGGGAAATAATTGATTTACTGTTGCTTTTGAGAAATCGAGGTTTCTTGTGTAAAACAATGCACTTGCTATGTCTTGCGTATAGGTAGGAATCGACATTTCGCCATCGCTGTTGCGCATTTTCTTTTTTTCTTGCATATAAATGGCAAGGTCTTCGTCGTAATATTTGTTTTCACGAACGGTTTTGGCATATCGCACTGGCGCCAATGATTCTTGGTCTATCCAACTCTGAAATTTATCACGAACTTTGTATGCCCAATCAAAACTTTTTAGGGTTTCGCCTTCGCAATGCACAGAATAAGCATTTCTTCCTCCAATATTGGAAACGGCGGCATCTACAGACATGGTAATGTTTGCAGCGTGTATGAGGCCGTAATGCGCGCGAAATTTAATTTTTTCACCTTCTTTAAAAGCGGTGTTGGTCAATTTACGCAGTGTGCTCGTTTTGTTATCCGGTTGCTCCATCTGGGTAAATGACATTGCTGCAATTGCCAAAATTGCTGCAGACGTGGTAATAATGATGTTCTTTTTCATGTTGTGTCCTTTTCTACATACAGTTTTTCAAATCTCGTGCCAAACTGTACACAATGGTATACACAGCATATTGGACTTACACCCCCAAAAAATTGTAAAGTATTCGCTAGTTGCGCTGCGTCTGAGAAATTCAGGTATATAAATGGATACAATGCGAAGTTGTATTTTCAGAAAATAAAGATTCATATATTTTGGCATTTCCGTTGTTCTGCTTTGCTTCAATGACGGGCAGTTGCCAAAAGATACCCAATTTCCATAGCGTAAAAAATCGTGAGGCGCCAGAAATATCAAATTTCGTCTCTATTCTAATCGGGATTTTGGCTATTTATTTTAACCTACCTAAAGACGCAGGAAGGCGATGAAAAAGTTTGAGAAGGGAATTGCCTTTTTGAGCAATATACCAATTTGATTCTTAAAAAAAATACTCCAATATCCAAAAAACCGCGGCTGCAGATATTCCCCACTTATTCCAATTCGGCACGAACAATTTTTGTTCTAACAATTTTGAAAAAACCCTATCTACCAGCCACAAAATGCCTGGTACAAAAATATAAACAAACGTAAGAAGTATTGCGGGTATGGAGAGCCAGGAAAGGTATTTCATTTTACAAAAACAAACTTTTCTCCATCCCTAGCCATTCTAGAGCACTCTCTGCCAGCATTACTTGTTTGATGTTGTCAGGCACATGCATAGATCGAATTAAATCTCCTGGTATGTCTTCACCCAAGGGGTAAGGATAATCGGTGCCCATGCAAACCCTGTGAGGACCTACCAAATCCATCACAAACTCCAACATTTTGGGATCGTGTACAAGGCTGTCTAACCAAAACTGTCCCAAGTATTTTGCCGGGTCATGCGGATTGTCTACCGCTACCAAGTCTGGTCTCACCTGCCAGCCATGTCTTATTCGGCCAAAAGTACCCGGAAATGCACCGCCACCGTGTGCAAATGCTACACGCAGCTTAGGCAAACGTTCAAATACACCCCCAAAAATCATACTTGTAATGGCCAAAGAAGTTTCTGCAGGCATACCCACTAGCCATGGCAACCAGTACCTAGGCATTTTGGCTTTTGCCATCCACCACCAAGGGTGCACAAATAGAGCCATATCCAAATCTTGCATGGCTTCAAATATGGGAAAAAGTTCAGGTTGGTTTAAGTTCCAATGGTTAATGTGCGAGCCAATTTGAATCCCTTTGAGCCCCAGTTTTTTGCACCTTTCCAATTCTTGTATCGCCAATCCACTGTGCTGCATAGGCAAGGTGCCCAAACCCACAAACCGTTTTGGAAACAACTGGCAAACCTCCGCAATATGGTCGTTTAGATACATGGATATTTCCAATGCATCTTTAGGTTCTGCCCAATAGGAAAACATTACCGGCACGGTGCTCAGCACTTGCACGTCCACGGGGTGGGCATGTGCATCGCAGTCTTTTATGCGGGCTGCCGCATCCCAATTGTTGCTTTCAATTTCGCGGAAAAGAGCACCATCCATCATCATGCGGGCGCAGCAAGGCTTATGGTGTTCTAGCATAATAAATTCGCCATACCCAAACTTCTTCTTCCAGTCTGGCAAATGCTCTGGAATAATGTGGGTATGAATGTCTATGGTAAAAAAGCGCGAAGCATCCGTCATTCGGGCAAAAATAGGGAAGGAGATTGATAGGCCGTACAAAAAAATGGGGGATTTAATTATCTCTCATGCTGGGTAAATTTTATGGAATGAAAATAAATATTTATTGATCCAAGATTATCTTTAGAAAACAGCCACAAAAATTTCCCTTGCATTTGTCAATTATTTGTGCTTAACTTCGTAAAAATAAACTTGATAATACAATGAAAAAAGCTATCCATCCATCCATCCATCGGGTATTTTTATACTTTAAAAAGTATAAAAATTAAAATTTTTACCGCAATTTTTGCTATGGGATTTTTTACATTGCCACATTTGCCACTAAAAGGGCAAAATGTAGTTTTCGACAATGG
>Ga0105048_10001913_pt1 | contig 33753 bp, 24 predicted proteins | sample MAT05_FD_78382 | JGI IMG/M metagenome (GOLD analysis project Ga0105048, IMG submission 78382) | Freshwater microbial communities from Lake Fryxell liftoff mats and glacier meltwater in Antarctica - MAT-05 | ecosystem: Environmental > Aquatic > Freshwater > Ice > Liftoff microbial mat | place... | reverse complement strand
CCAGCCCATCATCAGGAACACCGCTGAGCCGACTTTGCCGGGCAGCTGGTGTCGCCCCTTTGAGGGGGAGGCGCCGCAGGCGATTCGGGGGTGGTTCAATACCTGTAGGCTTCAGCCTTGTACGGGCCGGCCTTGCTGACGCCGATGTAGGCAGCTTGTTCGTCGGTTAGTTCACTCAGCATTGCGCCGACCTTCATCAGGTGCAGGCGCGCCACTTTTTCGTCGAGATGTTTGGGCAACACATAGACCTGGCCCGACTTGTATGCCTTTGGCTTGGTGAACAGTTCGATCTGCGCCAGCGTCTGGTTGGCAAAGCTCGAACTCATCACAAAACTCGGGTGGCCAGTGCCGCAACCCAGGTTCACCAGACGGCCCTTGGCCAGCAAAATGATGCGTTTGGACGGCTTCTTGCCCTTGGCCGGGAAGATCACGTGATCGACCTGCGGCTTGATCTCGTCCCACTTGCATTTTTCCAGTGAAACCACGTCGATTTCGTTGTCAAAGTGGCCGATGTTGCAGACGATGGCCTGGTCTTTCATCGCGTCCATGTGCTTGTAGGTGATGACGTTTTTGTTGCCGGTGCAGGTGACAAAAATGTCACATTTATCAGCCGCGTATTCCATCGTCACCACTTTGTAGCCTTCCATGGCGGCTTGCAGGGCGTTGATCGGGTCGATCTCGGTGACCCAAACTTGGGCGCTCAAGGCGCGCAAAGCCTGGGCTGAACCCTTGCCCACATCGCCGTAACCGGCCACACAAGCCACTTTGCCGGCAATCATCACGTCGGTGGCGCGCTTAATGGCGTCCACCAGAGATTCGCGGCAACCGTACAGGTTGTCAAACTTGCTCTTGGTCACCGAATCGTTGACATTGATGGCGCGAATGGCCAGCGTGCCTTTGGCTGACATCTCGATCAGGCGGTGCACGCCGGTGGTGGTTTCCTCGGTCACGCCAATGATGTTTTTCAGGCGGCGGCTGTACCAGGTGGCATCTTTGGCCAGTTGGGCCTTGATGGCGGCGTACAGGCAAACTTCTTCTTCGCTGGTGGGTTTGTCCAGCAAGGTGGCGTCTTTTTCGGCGCGGGTGCCCAGGTGCATCAGCAAGGTGGCATCACCGCCGTCGTCCAGAATCATGTTCGGGCCTTCAGCAGCTGTGCCTTTTTTGCCACTGAATTCAAAAATGCGGTGGGTGTAGTCCCAATAGTCGGTGAGCGACTCGCCTTTGTAGGCAAACACCGGCGTTCCCGTGGCCACCAGCGCGGCTGCAGCATGGTCTTGGGTGGAAAAAATATTGCAGGAGGCCCAGCGTACTTGCGCACCCAGGGCTTGCAGGGTTTCAACCAGCACGGCGGTCTGGATGGTCATGTGCAAAGAGCCGGTGATGCGCGCGCCCTTGAGGGGCTGATCTTTGGCGAACTCCTCGCGAATGGCCATCAGGCCAGGCATCTCGGTCTCGGCAATGTTGAGTTCCTTGCGGCCCCAAGCGGCCAGGCCGATGTCGGCAATGATGTAGTCTTGTTTAACAGCTGCAGGTTCGATAGCGCTCATGGTTCACTCCAAAAGTTTAGGTAACAACCACGGTCATCGTGCGCGAATCGGGGGAAAAAGACTCACCGCACAGTGACCGTGGGTGAGCGCCGTTGTGAAACGCTGCGGCAAAAAAACAACAGCGGGGTCCGAGCCTCACTCAGCACGATGCCTATGGCATCAGTGTGAGCTGCAACGCTCCTCGGAAGCCCTTTATTATAAAGAAGCTCGGTGACGACTGCACAAGGCTTCTGCCTTGACCCGATTTGCTAATCCAGCGCAAACGGCAAAATATTTTGCTTTGTTGCAAGCAAGTCACTTTTTTGCACGTTTTGGCCGCGCAAGCGTGCAAAATACATTCCCCAAAGACCCACCGTGTGAGCCCACATAAAGGAACGCTCTTGAGCAATAGCACCAAAACCCAGCCATCAGACATTGGCAAAGACATCAACGCCCACTTGCTGCACACGGTTGGCGCCGATCCTGCGCACGCCTCGCACAGCGACATGATGCTCGCCGTCGCGCAGGTCGCGCGCGAGCAGTTGTCCGAGCGTTGGGTGCACACCCAGCGGGAAGAACGCCGCCACAAGGCGCGCCGCGTGGTGTACCTGTCCATGGAGTTCCTGATGGGGCGTACCATGTCCAACGCCTTGGCTGCACTGAACCTCACCCAGGGCGCCGCTGCAGGAGCCCTGCAACACGCCCAGACCCTGGAAGACCTCACCACTTGCGAACCGGACGCGGCGTTGGGCAACGGCGGTCTGGGTCGGCTAGCTGCGTGTTTTCTGGACTCCATGGCCACATTGGGTCTGCCGTCCTTTGGCTACGGCATCCGGTACGAATACGGCATGTTTGCCCAAGAAATTCAAAACGGCCGCCAGGTCGAGTACCCTGATTCGTGGCTGAAAGATGGCACACCCTGGGAGTTCCCGCGCGCGGAGCTGACCTACCCGGTGCGCTTTGGTGGCTGGGTGGCCCATGAAGACGGTAAGGTCGTCTGGAAGCACGCTGGTGAAGTAGCCGCCAAGGCCTACGACATGGTGGTGCCCGGCCACGGCACCCACAAGGTCAGCACTTTGCGCCTGTGGAAGGCGGTAGCGCCTGATCACATTGACCTGGGCGCCTTCAATACAGGTGACTACGCGCGCGCTGCCAGCGCCAAGAACGAGTATGAAAACATCTCCTGGGTGCTCTACCCCAACGACAGCACACCCGCTGGGCGGGAATTGCGCTTGAAACAAGAGTACTTTTTTGTCGCGGCCTCCATGCAGGATCTGATCAAGCGGCATCTGGAAGAACACCACATCCTGGACAACCTGGCTGAGCATGTTGCCATTCACCTCAACGACACCCACCCGGCCATTTGTGTGGCGGAGTTGATGCGTATTTTGTGCGACGAACACGCCATGCACTGGGACAAAGCCTGGGCGCTTTGCGGCAAGACTTTTTCGTACACCAACCACACCTTGATGCCTGAAGCGCTGGAAACCTGGCCGGTGTCACTCATTCAGCATGTGCTGCCACGCCATCTCGAAATCATCTTCCGGATCAACAAGGAGTTTCTTGACCAGGCGGCGCGCTTTTGCCCGGGTGACCAAGACTTCCTTAAGCGCTTGTCGCTGGTTGACGAAAACGGCGAGCGCCGTGTGCGCATGGCCCACCTGTGCGTGGTGGGCAGTCACCAGGTCAACGGCGTCTCGGCGTTGCATTCAGAGCTGCTGGTGCACACCATTTTTTCGGACTTTGCAAAACTGTGGCCACACCGTTTTACCAACATGACCAACGGCGTCACGCCCCGGCGTTGGCTGGCACAGGCCAACCCGGGCCTGTCCAGGCTGCTGGATGTCAGTCTGGGCACAAGCTGGCGGCTCGACCTGGACCAGTTAAAACGCTTGAAAGAGCACCAGTGCGATGCCGCTTTCAGGGCGCAGTTTCGAGCTATCAAACTTGAGAACAAAGTGCGTCTGGCCAAACTCATCGAGCAAACTACCGGCGTGGTGGTCAGCCCGGACAGCCTGTTTGACGTGCAGGTCAAGCGAATTCACGAGTACAAGCGCCAGCTGCTCAATGTGTTGCACGTGGTGTCGCGCTACCAGGCCATCCTGGCCAATCCGGATGCGCCCTGGGTACCGCGCACGGTCATCTTTGCGGGCAAGGCAGCCTCCAGTTATGTGGCGGCCAAGTCCATCATTCAACTGATTCACGACGTCGGTCTGACCATCAACAACGACGAGCGCATTGGCGACAAACTCAAACTGGTGTTTATTCCCAATTACGGTGTGTCGGTGGCTGAAATCATCATGCCGGGTGCTGACCTGTCAGAGCAGATTTCCACGGCTGGCACCGAAGCCTCCGGCACCGGCAATATGAAACTGGCCCTCAACGGCGCGCTCACCATTGGCACCGACGACGGCGCGAACATCGAAATCCGTCAAAACGTCGGTGATGACAACATTTTCATCTTCGGCCTGAAAACACCCGAAGTGCGAGATCTGCGTATTTCCGGCTACCACCCGCTAACCTACTACGAAAACAATCCTGCGCTTAAGGCGGTTTTGAATGCCATTGGCGAAGGCGAGTTCTCACCCGATGAGCCGGGCAGGTACAGCGCCCTGGTTAACTCGCTGGTTTGGGGTGGCGACCATTACCTGCTGCTGGCTGACTATGCGTCCTATGTCGCAACGCAGGCGCAGGTTGACGATTTGTACCGCCAGCCCGACCTGTGGTGCCAGCGGGCAATCGCCAACGTTGCAGGAATGGGTGTTTTCTCGTCGGACCGCACGATTGGGGAGTATGCTCGCCAGATCTGGCACGTTGCACCAGTGGCCTATTGATAGGTACTGGCAACATAGATTGCCAGACACTCTTCTGCCTTACGAAAGACTTTTATGTTGTCACCCCAAGATATCGACCGGATTTGTCGAGCCAGTCACACCGACCCTTTCGGCGTCTTGGGGCCACACAAAACCAAGGGCAACAAAACCTCAGTGCGCTGCTTTTTACCCACAGCGCAAACCGTCACCGTGGTCAGCCCAGATGGCCAGGTGCTCGGTGAGCTTGTTCAGCAGCACCCCGAAGGCTTTTTTGAAGGCGTCGTAAGCGCCAAGCGCGACGCCCCCTATCGACTCAGAGTGGTATGGGCCAGCGGCATCGCCAGCGTGCTTGAGGACCCCTACCGCTTCCCGATGGTATTGGGCGAGATGGATGTCTGGCTTCTGGGTGAAGGCACGCACCTGAGGCCGTTTGAGGTACTGGGCGCCAGGCCTTGCACCATGGAAGGCATCTCTGGCACCAGTTTTGCTGTCTGGGCGCCCAATGCTTCCCGGGTCAGCGTGGTGGGTGATTTCAACTTCTGGGACGGTCGGCGCCACCCCATGCGTCTGCGGCGTGACTGTGGCGTGTGGGAACTGTTCCTGCCAGAGGTGCATGCAGGTGCGCTTTACAAATACGAAGTCCGCACTAAGCATGGCGAGGTGCTGGCCGACCGTGCCGACCCGTATGCACTGCAGTCCGAGCTGCGTCCGGCCACGGCCAGTGTGGTGGGCAACTTGCCTGCCAAGATCGAGCCTGATTTGGCACGCAAGCTTGCGAACGCGCTGGATGCGCCGGTCAGCATCTACGAAGTGCATCTTGGCTCTTGGAGGCGCGTGGCCGAAGAGGGCAACCGCTGGCTGACTTGGGACGAGTTGGCCGACACACTGATCCCTTACGCCCAGGACATAGGTTTCACTCACCTGGAACTGTTGCCGGTCAGCGAGCACCCGTTTGATGGATCCTGGGGCTATCAGCCCATTGGTTTGTATGCGCCCACATCACGTTTCGGAGATGCCGCTGGCTTTGGCCGCCTTGTCAAGCGCTGCCACGAAGCGGGCATTGGCCTGATCCTGGATTGGGTTCCTGCCCACTTTCCCACCGATGCCCATGGCCTGGCCAACTTTGATGGCACACACCTGTACGAGTACGCCGATCCACGCGAGGGTTTCCACAACGACTGGAACACCCTGATCTACAATTTGGGGCGCACCGAGGTCAAAAACTTTTTGGTCGGCAATGGGCTGTATTGGCTGGAACGTTTTGGCGTGGACGGTTTGCGTGTGGATGCAGTCGCCTCCATGCTGTACCGTGACTACAGCCGCGAAGACGGCCAATGGATCCCCAATATTTACGGCGGCCGTGAAAACATTGAAGCCATTGCCTTCTTGAAGCGGATGAATGAGGTGGTAGGCGTGGAGCGAGAGCAAGCCATCACTCTGGCCGAAGAGTCCACCGCTTACCCAGCCGTGTCACGCCCAACCTTTGCTGGCGGCCTGGGCTTTCATTACAAGTGGAACATGGGCTGGATGCATGACACCTTGGCCTACATGGCACGCGACCCGATCTACCGAAAGCACCACCAGGGCGAGATGACCTTCAGCATGGTCTATGCGTTCAACGAGAATTTTGTGCTGCCGATTTCTCATGACGAAGTGGTGCACGGCAAGGGCTCGCTGCTCACCAGAATGCCCGGCGACCGTTGGCAAAAATTTGCCAACCTGCGCACATTCCTGGGCTACATGTTCGGCCATCCGGGCAAAAAGTTGCTTTTCATGGGTTGTGAGTTTGCTCAAGAACGTGAGTGGAACCACGACCAGAGCCTGGACTGGCACTTGCTGGAGGAACCGCAACACGCTGGCGTGCAAACGCTCATGCGCGACCTCAACCACATGTACCAAGCCACGCCAGCACTTTTTCAGCAGGATTTTGTCCCTGCCGGCTTTGAGTGGATTGACCACGGCGACAACCAGCGCTCGCTTTTGAGCTTCATCCGCTGGTCAGCTGATCAAGCCAGTTTTGTTGTGGTGTTGTGCAACTTCACGCCGAACACCTGGACACACTACCGACTGGGTGTGCCGCGCCCCGGCAATTATCAGGAACTCCTCAACACCGACTGGGCGGCTTACGGCGGTAGCAACGTCTGCGCTCTGGCTGCCGGGCACCTGGCCGACGATACGCCTTGGCACGGCAAATTGAATTCCCTTTTACTTACTATACCGCCTCTGGCGACTGTATTCCTGAGATGGACCGCCTAAACATCGCCGCCACACAGTTGGGGCAGCCCTGGCCGCTGGGTGCCCATTTCGACGGGAAAGGCATCAACTTTGCCGTTTTTTCAGCGCACGCGCAGGCCATGGACCTGTGCCTGTTCGACAGCCACGGCACTCAGGAGCTGGCCCGGCTGCGCCTGCGCGGGCGTACGGGCGATATCTGGCATGGTTACCTGCCCAACGCCCAACCTGGCCTGGTCTATGGTCTGCGCGCCTCTGGTCCCTGGCGACCAGACCGGGGGCACCGGTTCGACGCTTCGAAGTTGCTGCTGGACCCGTATGCCCGCGACATCTTGGGCGACTTCATCTGGTGTGACGAGCACTTTGCACCGGACCGCATGCACCCGCGTCACCTCGACACACGGGACAATGCCCCCATGGCACTCAAGGCGCGCGTCGTTCACGATACCTTCGATTGGAGCGATGACCGTCCTCCGTCCATTCCCCTGGACAGATCTGTCATTTACGAATGCCACGTCAAGGGTTTTACCCAAACCCACCCTGAAATCCCGCCAGAGATCCGTGGCACCTTCGCCGGTTTGGGGCACCCGGCCGCCATCGGTCATTTGAAGACCTTGGGCGTCACAGCGGTCAGCCTGCTGCCTGTGCACTACCACCTTAGTGAGCAGCGTCTGGTGGATATGGGGTTGAGCAACTATTGGGGCTACAACACTTTAGGTTTCTTCTGTCTGAACCCACATCTGGCCAGTGGACGCAACGGGATCTCGCCCCGTGAAGAGTTTTGCACGATGGTGAGCGCCTTGCATGCAGCCGGATTGGAGGTCATTCTCGATGTGGTCTATAACCATACTGCCGAAGCGGGCCACGACGGGCCGACGCTGAGCTTTCGTGGCCTGGACAACGCCAGTTATTACCGCCTGGTCCCCAATGATTTAAGCCGCTACGAGAACTACAGTGGCTGCGGCAACACGATGGATATCCGCCAGCCCCGGGTGTTGCAGTTGGTGATGGACAGCCTGCGTTACTGGGTCAATGACATGCATGTGGACGGTTTCCGGTTTGATCTGGCGACCGTGCTTGGACGCACTGACAGCGGTTTTTCATCCCAGGCAGCGTTCTTTGCTGCAGTGGCTCAAGACCCCGTTTTGTGCCGCGTCAAGATGATTGCCGAACCCTGGGACATTGGCCCGGGAGGTTACCAAGTGGGCCAGTTCCCGCGCGGCTGGCTGGAATGGAACGACCATTTCCGCGACAGCCTGCGACGTTTCTGGGTGCAAAGTGTGGCCTCGCCTCTCGCTGTGGGCAGTGGCGGCACACTGGGCGAGTTTGCCATGCGCTTGTGTGGCTCTTCCGACCTGTACCAGGCGCGCAGGCGTGAGCCAGCAGAGTCGGTCAACTACATCATTTCCCATGACGGATTCACCCTGCTGGATCTGCTCAGCTACAACCATCGACACAATCTGACCAATGGTGAAAGCAACCGCGACGGCCAGGGAAACAACCTCAATTTCAACTGCGGTTTTGAGGGCCCCAGCGGGGACGTCAAAGTCAACCAGTTGCGCCAACTCCTTCAGCGTGCGCTGTTGGCATCCAACCTGCTGGCCCAGGGCACGCCCATGATCTGCGCTGGCGACGAGCTGGGTCATAGCCAGGCTGGCAACAACAACCCTTATTGCCAGGACAATGCTACAACCTGGATCGACTGGTCCGATGTCGATGCCGACTTGCTGGCCTTCACCGGGCATGTAATCGGGCTGCGCCAGCGCTTGCAACCGTTTGCCAATCTCTGGTACAGCGGCATTGCCGACGCCGACGGCATTTACGATCTGTCATGGTGGAATGCTGATGGCAGTGTGTTGCAGGGTTCAGCCTGGCAATTGCCACAGCGCCGGACCCTGGGGTGTCTGATCGGCAAACCTGGTCGCTCAAGCACACCGTTGCTGTTGCTGGTCAACAATGCGCCTCACCCTGAGCCTTTCGTGCTGCCACGCGGTCATTGGCAGGGTCTGCTAGATACCAGTCACCCGTTGGGACTGGCCGACTGGCAGGGTGCAGGAGCCTCCGAATTACCGGTAGCGGCACACAGCCTGCTATTGTTACAACAGGTCGTGGTGCAAAACTAATTTGCGTGTTGTGCGCCGGTCTGCGGCAAGAGCAGATCTTTCAGGCGTTCAAGTCCAGCCGCTCACATCCTACACGAGCACTGGCGGCGCAAATGTCGGCCAGGCGCTCTGACATCTTCGGCGTCACCCAATCCCATGAAAAACGCCAGGACCAGCAGCCCTCTGTCGTGCCCGGCACGTTCATGCGGTGTGCCGTGCCCAATTCCAGCACATCCTGAAACTGGCACAGGGAAAACCGGGCTACCGACATCGCCGCGGCACTTAACAGCGACCAGGTGAAATCTTCTTCGGCCACATCGAGGTAGCCCAACGCAAAGGCACGCTCATTTACACTGCAACTGGCCAACCAGCCAAGCAGCGTGTCGTTGTCATGAGTGCCGGTGTAGACCACGGTGTTGGGTTCGTAGTTGTGTGGCAAAAAGGGATGATGTGCATCGCCCGAAAACGCAAACTGCATCACCCGCATACCAGGAAAACCGGTGCGCTCACGCATTTGCAACACCTCCTCGGTAATGATGCCCAGATCCTCCGCGATGATGGGCAAAGGCCCAAGCGCCTCGGTCAAGGCGTGAAACAGGGCATCACCCGGCCCGTTACGCCATTGGCCGTTGACCGCTGTGGGTGCATCGGCGGGAATTTCCCAGTAGTCCACAAAGCCACGAAAGTGATCGATCCGAATCACATCGGCCAGGGCCAGTTGGCGCCTGACACGCTCTATCCACCAGCGGTAACCGTCTGCCTGCATGGTTTCCCAGTTGTAAAGGGGGTTACCCCAGCGCTGGCCTGTTGCCGAGAAATAATCTGGCGGCACGCCCGCCACCACCTGCGGCTGGCCGCTGACATCCAGCAGGTACAAATCCGGGCGCGCCCAGCAGTCGGCACCGTGATGAGCCACAAAAATCGGCAGATCGCCCACCATCAAAACACCTTTGCTGTGGGCATATGACTTGAGCGCTTGCCACTGCTGGTCAAACTGCCATTGCACAAAGCGCCAGAACGTCAGTTCATCGGCGTATAGCAGGCGCGCCTGCGCCAAGGCTGCTGGATCGCGGTGTGCCAAGGGTGCTGGCCATTGCGGCCACAGCCTCGGGTAGAAAGCTTGGTCCAAGGCCATGAACAAGGCGTAGTCTTCCAGCCAGATCTTCTGTGATGCCGCCCATTGCGTCAAATCCTGCTGGTCGGACAAGCCAGCACTTGTCACAAATCCGGCAAAAGCTTCACGCAGGCGCGACATGCGCCAGGGCATAACCCGTGAAAAGTCCACCTTCAGGTCGTCAAACTCTTCCTGCAGGCTCTCAGCCGGCATCCAACCGCGCGCCACCAACGGCTCAAACGCCACAAGCATCGGGTTGCCCGCAAACACCGAACTACCCATGTAGGGGGAAAATCCGGGCCCCACTGGCCCCAAGGGCAGGGTCTGCCACAGGGTTTGCCCAGCCTTGTGCAGCCAATCCACAAAGCGATAGGCGTCGGGACCAAAGTCACCCGAACCGTGAGGACCGGGTAAAGAGGTGGGGTGTAGCACCACACCCGCGCGGCGCATATCCATCAAAGAACTTGGCATTGGGTCATCCAAAAAAGGTGGAGCCGCTGGCTCCCAGCCAGTCAAACCCCTAATAAGGGCGAAAAACTACGTTGACAAATGCTGGTACAGGGCAGCGTACTGTTGTGCAGCACCGTGCCAGCCGAGATTCTGATGCATACCGCAGGAACGCACTTTTTCCCACTCATGCCTGCGGTCGTAAAGTGCAAAGGCACGCGCCATGGCGCGCTCCAGGGCTTGCTGGTTGAAATCGTCAAAAACAAAGCCATTGGCACGATTTTCTGCGAGATTATCCAGTGAGCAATCAACCACCGTGTCTGCCAAGCCGCCTACACGGTGCACCAGCGGCAGGCTACCGTATTTCAACCCGTAAATTGGCGTCAGTCCGCATGGCTCAAATTGCGAGGGGACCAAGGTGACATCTGTCGCGCCAAAAATGCGATGGGCATAGGTTTCGTCGTAGCCAATACACACCGATACCGAGCGTGGATGCTGCTGGGCGCGGTCCCTGAAAAGCGCCTCCAAATAGGCGTCTCCGGTGCCCAGCAGAACCAACTGGCCACCACGCGACAGCATGGCGTCCAGGGCGGCCAGCACCAAATGCAAGCCTTTCTGGTCTGTCAGGCGGCTGACCACGCCAAACAACGGACCGTCTGACTGAACCGTCAAACCCAGCTCCTGCTGCAAAGCAGCCTTGCAGCGCGCTTTGCCGGTCATAGCCTCTACGTCGTAGACGTTGGGCAGATGGGTGTCGGTGGCGGGGTTCCAGACCGCGTCGTCCACCGCGTTCAAAATGCCTGATAAAGTATTCGAACGGGTGCGCAGCAGGCCATCGAACCCGCAGCCCTGTTGTGGCGTTTGAATTTCTTTGGCATAGGTCGGGCTCACTGTGGTGACGTGGTCGGAATAGTACAGACCAGCCTTCATGAAAGATAACTGGCCATAAAACTCGACGCCGTTGACCGCAAATGCCTGTTGCGGCAGACCCAGCTTGGAAAAGCATGCCCGCGAAAAAACACCCTGGTAGGCCAGGTTGTGCACGGTAAACACAGTGGCCACGCGCCGCAAGCTCGGTTGCATAAAGGTCATGTAGGCCGCAGTCAAGCCCGCATGCCAGTCGTGGCTATGCACCACCTGCGGCTGCCAATGGGGGTCCAGCCCACGCGCCAACTGCGCCGCTACCCAGCTCAGCAAAGCAAAGCGGTGGTGGTTGTCGGCATACGGCTGGCGCCGGGCGTCTTCGTAGGGGCTGCCAGGGCGGGTGTACAGATGTGGCAAGTCAATGATGTATGCATCCACCCCCAACGTGCGCAGTCGGCCCTGGCGCACCTGAAAGCGCTCGCCCCAGGGTGCCGTCAGTTCAGCCAGGGCCCAGGAATCGCTCAAGTCAGCCAGGATGGCCGGAAAACCAGGCAGCACCACCCGCACATCGCAGCCCACTGCCCGCAATGCAGTCGGCAAGGCCCCGGTGATGTCGGCAAGACCACCGGTTTTCAATAACGGAAAAATCTCGGCACTGACTTGCAACACATTCATCTGAAAACCTTTGACTTAAAGCTTTTCTAACATCTCGCGGGTGATCAACACCACACCGCCTTCGGTGCGCTCAAAGCGTTGGGCATCCAGCGCCGAGTCTTCACCCACCACCAACCCCTCTGGCAACACACAGCCCCGGTCAATCACCACCCGGCGCAAGCGGCAATTGCGCTGGATCGTGACATCCGGCAAGATCACTGCCTCGTCGATGCAGCAATAAGAGTGAATCCGCACCTCAGAAAACAGCACCGAATGCGCCACATACGAACCCGACACAATGCAACCCCCGGACACCAAAATGTTCACCGCCACGCCATTCTGGCCCAGCGTATCGGGTACAAACTTGGCGGGCGGCAACTGGCGCTGGTAGGTCCAGATCGGCCAGTCGGTGTCATAAATATCCAGCTCAGGCAGGGTGGAAGCCAGGTCCAGGTTGGCCGACCAAAAAGCATCAATTGTGCCCACATCCCGCCAATACGGCTGAACACCCGCCACCCGAGAGACACACGACAGACCAAACGGGTGCGCCAATGCGCGGCCTTGTGCCACAGCGGCAGGAATGACGTTCTTGCCAAAATCGTGCTCTGAGTCGGGGTTGGCCAGATCGGCTTCCAGCAGTGTGTAAAGGTACTCTGCATCAAACACATAGATGCCCATGCTGGCCAACGACACGGCGTCGTTGCCCGGCATAGGCGGTGGATCCGCAGGCTTCTCGACAAAAGCCGTGATTTGCCGGTTCTCATCGATCGCCATCACACCAAAGGCGCTGGCTTCAGCGCGAGACACTTCAATGCAGCCCACGGTGCACCCTGCGCCGCGCATCACATGGTCTTTGACCATGATCGAATAATCCATCTTGTAAACATGGTCACCTGCCAGAATGACGACGTACTGTGGCTGGCTGGAACGGATGATGTCGATGTTCTGAAAAATGGCATCAGCGGTACCGCGATACCAGTGCTCTTCACCAGCGCGTTGCTGCGCGGGCAACAAATCCACCATTTCGTTGAGTTCGGCCCGCAAAAAGCTCCAGCCGCGCTGCATATGACGCATCAGCGAGTGTGATTTGTACTGGGTCACCACGGCCATGCGCCGGATGCCAGAATTCAGGCAGTTGGACAGGGCAAAGTCGATGATACGAAACTTGCCACCAAAATACACCGCCGGCTTGGCGCGTGAGTCTGTCAATTGCTTCAGCCGGGAGCCGCGGCCGCCCGCCAGCACCAGGGCCACCGTATGACGCACCAACTGGTGCGTCTCAGGGGCCTTTTCGCTCTCAATCAACATACGATCGCCTCGCTTTAAATGTCATGGGCTACTGGGAAATTTGCTGGTTATGTCGCCACCGTGGGTGCGGCCATACCGGTACGCTCACGCACCCCGGCGACCTGTTCGGCAATGGCGATCAAGTCGGCCAGCGCCTCCTGCACCGGGCGGTCCTGGCGGGCGACGTCTGCTTCGTAATTTTCAAGATAGATACGCAGCGTGGCACCTTCCGTGCCGGTGCCTGACAGCCGGAAGATGACGCGTGCGCCATCGTCAAAAATGATCCTTACGCCCTGTTTGGACGACACCGAGCCGTCCACTGGGTCAGCGTAGGCAAAATCGTCAGCCACCGCCACCGTACGCGCGCCAAAGCGTTGGCCCTGCAGTTGCGGCAAGCTCGCGCGCAAATTGACCATCAGCGCGTCAGCAACGGCGGTGGGGATGGCTTCATAGTCATGCCGAGAGTAGTAGTTGCGACCATAGGTGCGCCAGTGTTCACGTACCAGAGACTCTACCGAGCGACCGGTGGCCCCCTGTAGGCTCAGCCAGAAAAGCACCGCCCACAAGCCGTCCTTTTCACGCACATGGCTTGAACCGGTGCCGTAGCTTTCTTCACCGCACAGCGTGACGCGGCCTGCGTCGAGCAAGTTGCCAAAAAACTTCCAGCCGGTGGGAGTTTCAAAGCAGTCCAGGCCCATGGCCTTGGCCACCCGATCCACCGCAGCCGAGGTAGGCATCGAGCGCGCCACGCCCAGCAAACCGTCTTGGTAGCCAGGAATCAACTTGGCGTGCGCCGTCATCAGCGCCAGGCTGTCGGACGGTGTGACGACAAAATTGCGCCCCAGCACCATATTGCGATCTGCATCACCGTCCATGGCCGCACCAAAATCGGGCGCATCGGCAGCGGTCATGTGGGCAATCAGGTCTTCGGCATTCACCGGGTTGGGGTCCGGGTGCAGACCACCAAAATCTTCCAGCGGCGTGGCGTTGACCACCGTACCCGCTGGCGCACCCAGCTCACCTTCCAAAATAGACTTGGCATACGGGCCGCCCACCGCATTCATGGCATCCACCCGCATGGTGAAACCTTTATTGAACATGCCCCGCAACATGTCAAAGTCAAAAAGGCTGCGCATCACTGCAGCGTAATCGGCCACCGGGTCAATCACCTCCACCTGCATGGCTTCGACAACACAGGTGCCCAGCGTGTCGATGTCGATATCGGGCGCATCGCTGATGCACACTTTCGCCAGCACCTGGGTGCGGGCGTAAACCGCTTCGGTCAGGGTTTCATTGGCCGGGCCGCCGTTGCTGGCGTTGTACTTGATGCCAAAGTCGCCATCGGGTCCGCCCGGGTTGTGGCTGGCCGACAGCACAATACCGCCAAACGCCTGGCGCCGTCGGATCACCGCACTGACCGCAGGCGTTGACAAAATGCCGCCCTGCCCCAGCAGCACCCGCTGCACGCCATTGGCTGCGGCCAGCTTCACAATGGTTTGCACGGCAGCGCGGTTGTGAAAGCGGCCATCACCGCCCAACACCAGCGTCTGGCCATGCAGCTCGGTGCCGACCTGACCGTCGGCGGCAACCCCGTTGAGCACGTCAAACAGTGCCTGAACAAAGTTTTCGAGGTACATCGGTTCCGTGAAAATCGTGACTTTCTTGCGAAGACCTGAGGTGCCGGGACGCTGCCCGGAAAAAACATGGGTGGGCAAAGTTTGTAGGGTCATGATGAGGTTTGTCGCGGGCGACGACTGTTAGGGGACTATAAAAATAGGTGCGAGTATGACTGCCACCACGCGGGTCATGCCCAGCGTTGACGCGCTTTGAATTTAGCACCATTTGGTGCACTGCAACAGTGCCTGGCGCACCTTTAAAATGGCGAGCCCTCCTGACCTTGACTTGGCGCAACCAAAGCGTTTTTAAGTGAGCGTTGGGCGGCCACCCGTTACTGCACCCCAGCCCCAGACCCGAGACAGTCCTGTGACCTACGCTTTTGAAACCCGCCGCCGCCGAACCTTTGCCATCATTTCCCACCCAGACGCGGGTAAAACCACGCTGACCGAGAAGCTGTTGCTGTTTTCAGGCGCGATCCAGATTGCCGGATCGGTCAAGGCGCGCAAGGCCACGCGCCACGCCACCAGCGACTGGATGGAGATCGAGAAGCAGCGCGGCATCTCCGTGGCCAGCTCGGTGATGCAGATGGTCTACCGCGACCATGTGATCAACCTGCTCGACACGCCCGGCCACAAAGACTTTTCCGAAGACACCTACCGCGTGCTGACCGCGGTGGACTCGGCGCTGATGGTGATCGACGCGGCCAACGGGGTTGAGTCGCAAACCCGCCGCCTGATTGAAGTCTGCCGCCAGCGCGACACACCCATCATCACCTTCGTCAACAAGATGGACCGCGAAGTGCGCGACCCGCTGGACATTCTGGACGAGGTCGAGCGTGAACTCGGCATGCCCTGCGTGCCGATGACCTGGCCGGTGGGCCAGGGCAAAACCTTTGGCGGCATCATCAACCTGCGCACAAAGGTGATGACGGTGTTTGAATCTGGCAGTGAGCGCCTGCCGCACGACTTTGATGCCATGCCGCTGTCCGACCCGGCCGCACTCGAAGCCCGCTTTGGCCATGAGTGGCTCACCGCGCTGGAAAGCATGGAGCTGGCCACCGGCGCCTCGCCGACGTTTGACCGCGAGGCATTTTTGGCTGGCAAACAAACTCCGGTGTTTTTCGGCTCGGGCGTGAACAATTTTGGGGTGATGGAGGTGCTCGACGCGCTGGTGGACCTGGCCCCGTCCCCCGGCCCACGCACCAGCAGCTTTGTGGTCAACAAGCAGCCGGTGGTCAAACAGGTGCACCCGGATGACGATGCCTTCAGTGGCGTGGTCTTCAAAGTGCAGGCAAATATGGACGCCAACCACCGCGACCGCATTGCCTTTGTACGCATGGCCAGCGGCAAATACACACCCGGCATGAAGCTGAAAGTGATGCGCACCGCCAAGGAGCTGCGCCCCACCTCAGTGGTCACTTTCATGAGCCAGCGCCGCGAGGCGGTGGAAGAAGCTTACGCGGGTGACATCGTCGGTTTCACCACCCACGGCGGCGTGCAGCTGGGCGACACCATCACCGACGGCTCGGTCAACCTGCTGTTTACCGGCTTGCCGTTTTTTGCCCCTGAAATGTTCAACACTGTGATCCTGAAAAACCCGCTGCGCACCAAACAGCTGCAGCAAGGTCTGGCGCAGCTGGGTGAAGAAGGTGCGATCCAGGTGTTTCGCCCTGAAATGGGCGGCAACATGCTGCTCGGCGCGGTAGGTCAACTGCAGTTTGAGGTGGTGCAACACCGCCTGAAAGGCGAATACGACGCTGACATCCGGCTAGAAAGTAGCCAGTACACCGGCGCCCGTTGGATCACCGCCGACACCCCGAAAGAGCTGCAAGAGTTTGTCAACGCCTACCCGCAGCGCATGGCGCGCGACGCGGCTGACACGCTGGCTTACCTGTGCACCAGCCCATATGACGTGCGCCTGGCGCAAGAGCGCTTTCCCAAAATCCACTTCCACCCGCTGCGCGAACATGCCGGCTTGGCCCTGCAAAGCGCCAGTTGACATGCCGCACCCGATGCTGCCGCTGTCTGACTGGCCGCTGGCCGAGCGCCAAAACATCATCGGCGTGTTCACCGACATTGACGACACGTTGACCACCCACCAAGCCATCACGCCAGATGCGTTACAGGCCCTGGCTGACTTGAAAGCGGTGGGGCTGGCGGTGATTCCGATCACCGGGCGGCCCGTGGGCTGGTGCGCGCCGCATGCACTGGGCGACGCCACGCGCGGCTTGCCAAAGTGGCCGGTGGATGCCATCGTGGCTGAAAACGGCGGCGTGGCGTTTGTACCGCAGTTTATAAGCAAAAATGGCCTTCGGCCCTTATTCGGTAAGGGCGAAGAGCTATCAAAAGTATATTTCTCAGAAGTCTCCGAACGGCAGAACAACCAGCAAAAAATGTGGCAGGTGGCCGAGTTGATCTTGCAGCAGGTGCCAGGCAGCGCGCTCTCCAATGACCACGCCGGTCGCGAGACCGACATTGCCATCGACTACGCCGAAGTGCATTTACTGCCCCCCGACAAGGTGGCGCAGGTGGTGGCGCTGTTCCAGGCGCATGGTTTGCAGGCCACGGTGAGCAGCATCCACATCAACGGATGGATCGGCCGCCACAACAAGCTGGAAGCAGCACGTTGGATGGTGCGCGCCCTGTTTGACCGTGATCTGGACACCGAGCTGGGGCAATGGGTTTATGTCGGTGACTCCACCAACGACCAAGTGATGTTTCAGCATTTCACCCACAGCGTCGGCGTGGCCAACATCCACAGCTTTGATGACCAGATACGGCACTGGCCACGCTACGAGGCCCCGAGCGAACGCGGCGCCGGCTTTGCCGAGGTGGCAGGCGCCATCATCGAAGCGCGAACAAGTTAAACCCGGCTCAACCGTGTCCACCCAAAGGTGCACCCGCAGACGAGTCTGCCCGTGGTTCCCTCAACTGCGGCGCAGTTTGATGATGTGAGCCATCCTGATCTCGGGGTTGAACTCGACATAAGCGGTTGGGCCACGCCACTCATATTGCTCGCCAGACAGCAGGTCATCGGCCTGGAACAGCTCATTGGCGCCAATGCCAAAGGTGTCCAGTGGCAGGTGCAGGATAGAGTGCTGGCTGCGCGCCGGATCAAGGCTGACCACGCAGACGATGATGTCTGACAGGTCCTCGGTCATTTTGGCGTAGGCGATGATCTGGGGGTTGTCCACCGTCAGGAACAGTACATTGTTGTAAGTCTGCAGGGCCGGTGAATCACGGCGAATCCCATTGATGCGGGTGATGATGCTGGTAATGTTGCCCGGCGCATGCCAATCACGCACCTTGATCTCGTATTTTTCCGAGTCCAGGTATTCCTCCTTACCTGGAATCGCTGCGTTTTCGCACAACTCGTAGCCGCTGTAGATGCCATATACGCTCGACAGCGTAGCCGCCAGCACGGCGCGCATGATGAACGCTGGGCGACCGCCGGTCTGCAGGATTGGCGGCAAAATGTCCGGGGTATTGGCAAAGAAGTTACCGGTGAAATACTCTTTCATGTCGCCATGAGTCAACTCGCTCACATATTCGGTAATTTCTTGTTTGTGGTTGCGCCAGGTAAAGTAGGTGTACGACTGCGCAAAACCCGCTTTTGCCAGCCGCCGCATCATTTTCGGCTTGGTAAACGCCTCGGCCAGGAAGATGACTTGCGGGTGCTGAAGATGCACCTGGCCAATTACCCACTCCCAGAACGGCACCGGCTTGGTATGCGGATTGTCAACACGGAAGGTCGTCACGCCCTTGCTGATCCAGAACAGGAATATGGTGAGCATTTCCTGCCACAGCCCGGCGCGGTCGCTGGTGCTGAAGTTAAGCGGATAAACATCCTGGTATTTCTTTGGCGGGTTTTCCGCGTACTTGATCGAACCGTCGGGGCGATGAAAAAACCAGTCCGGGTGCGCTGCCACGTACGGATGGTCGGGTGAGCAGTTCATCACGTAATCCAGCGCAATCTCCAGATTCAGTTCGCGGCAGGTGGCAACAAACTGGTCCCAGTCGTCCCAGTTGCCGAGTGTGGGCTCCAGCGCCATGTGTCCGCCGTGCTCGTTGCCTATCGCCCATGGGCTGCCGACATCACCGGGGCTGGCCACCACATTGTTGTTTTTACCCTTGCGAAAGCTGTAACCAATCGGGTGAATCGGCGGCAGATAGACCACATCAAAACCCATCGCCTTGACTTCGTACAGGCGCCGGATGCTGTCCTGCAACGTGCCATGCTGGCCCGATACGGTGCTCTGCGAGCGTGGGAAAAACTCGTACCATGCAGCAAACCGGGTGATGGGTCGGTTGACCATGATCGGCAGGGCCGGCGTCAACTCGTAGTCCTCGCTGCGATCCGGGTAACTGGCCATGATGCCCGCCATCACACTGCCGACCCCCAATTCAAGGGCCACTTGCTGTTCGCCGGCCGCGAGCGCAGATGCCATCAGCTCAACGAGCCCGTTGATGCGGGCGCGATCTGCCTCTGGGGCAATCGCCGCCGAAGTTTTCAGGATCACCAGGCCCTCCAGCAGTTCGCTTTTCAGGTCCGCACCAGGCACGTTCTTCTTGGTGACCTCCTCGACCCACGACAGATAACGCTCGGCATAACCTTCAATGGTGTACTCCCAGGCCCCGATGGCATCGACGGTGAACTCGCCATGCCAGCGGTCATTGCTGCTCAGGGTCATCGGGCTGACTTGCCAGTCTTTGTCGCCGAGCTTACGCGCCTTGAGCAGCACCGCTAGTCGATCGTGCCCTTCCTTATAAACATCAGCGCTAACGACGACTTTTTCGCCGACGACGCGCTTGATCGGAAAATGGCCCCCCGCAATTTGGGGTTTGACCGCTTCGATGATCACACGGGGGTAGTCTTTCGGAATCATGGTGCTTGTCCTGAACGCCCACGCTGTTACCAGGCAGGCCCAAAAAATAGGTTAAGGGTGAATGAAGGCATCGCCGGGCAAGCGCCTGTCCTGGCACCAGACGCGGCAGCAGGGGAGTCGCAAGTCGACCACATCACTTCCGCAGGGAATCGTAAAGTGTCTTGGTTTGCTCGGCGATGCTGGACCAACTGAAGACATCATGCGCCCGCTTCTGACCCGCAGCAGCCATGGCGTCGGCGAGCTTCGGGTCATCGAGAATCCGGTTGATGGCTGCCGCCAGGTCGCGCGAGAAGGCATCCGGGTTGACTGGCTCAAATGGCGCCACATGGTATTGTTCGAGCGGCACCAGGGTACCGGTCACGCCATCAACAACAACCTCCTTGATCCCCCCGACAGCACTGGCCACAACCGCGGTACGGCAGGCCATGGCCTCCAAATTGATGATCCCGAACGGCTCGTAGATCGACGGACAGCAAAACACCGTGGCATGAGAATAGAACTGGATTGCTTCGTTCTTGGTCACCATCTCCTCAATCCAGGTCACGTTCTGGCAGCCTTCGTGCCTGATATGTTTGATTGCGGCCTGCATTTCATCATGGATTTCGGGGGTGTCAGGGGCACCGGCACAGAGCACGATCTGCACGTCGGGGTTGATGTACTTGATCGCATTGACCAAATGGAGGATCCCCTTCTGGCGGGTAATCCGGCCGACAAACAGCACGGTGCGCTTTGCCGGATCAACGCCGTACTTCACCAAAGCATCGGTGTCCTCCGATGGGTGGTACTGCTCAACCTTGATGCCGTTATAAATGACAGTGATCTTGTCTGGGTCGATGTCGAAATGGTCAAGGATGTCGGCCTTGGTTCCCTGCGACACAGCGATCACCGCATCGGCCATACCCAGCGACGTGCGTTCGACCCATGACGACATGTCGTAACCACAACCGAGTTGCTCGCGCTTCCAGGGCCGCAGGGGTTCCAGTGAATGCACGGTATGAACCAGCGGAATACCATATAGCGTCTTGGTCAGAATGCCGCTGAGATGGGCGTACCAGGTGTGCACATGAACCAAGTCTGCGTCCACCTGTTCACTCAGGGTTTCCAGGTTGGTCTCGAAGGTATCCAGGGCGCCGCTGAGCCGCTTGTCAACGTGGGAAAAACTGCCTTTTCCGAATGAAAAACCCTTGACACGCACACCCTCGTTGACGGTGTCCTGATTGCCAAAACAGCGCACCTCGACGTGCATTCGCTTGGCCAGTTCACCAGCCAGGTATTCGACATGAACACCGGCACCACCATAGACGTAAGGTGGGTACTCTCGGGTAAAAAATAGTGCTTTCATCGGACGCGCTTTCAGAGCTGTGATGGTGAGGCTGGACGCACGCAAGACAACACGCGTCTCGCGGGATCCCGCAGACATTCTATCTGGGAAGACAACGACTATTTGCCAGACCAGAGCAGCGCAAAAAGCCTCATAGGTTGAATCCGGACCCTTGAATCTGAGCCGAAGTCAAGGTGTTGCGTTGACAGTATTTCTGTTCCAGACCAGATCAGACACCAGCAAGGATCCGCCTTAGCCGGGCTTGTTACAGTGCCAGCCTGATTCCGCATCTAGGAGAAGGCATGTCAGCCACCGTCAGCAACATCCACATCAACGGCTGGTTTGCCCCGCAGTTGCAGCACCATCTGCGCGATGTTGCCCCCACCGCGCGTGATGTCGGTTGAACTTATCCACATCCTGTTTGAATGGCGTCCTTGGATGATCGCCAAACCATGACATCGGCTGCAGGTCATCTCAAGTTGCCGCAGGGCTCCCCGGTGGGCCTGGTGGCGGTGTTTGGCTCGACGTTTTTTGAGCTCTGCGGCATCTTCATGCTGTCGCCGCTGCTGCTGTTGATGCTCAAGGATTCACAGGTGTCCACCAGTGTGGCCGGGCTGTTTGCGGCCACCACCTGGGCCGGTGTTTTCCTGATCACGCCATTTGCCTCGCAACTCACCCGCAGAATCGGCCGACGCCCGTCGATGTGGCTAGCCTCCACCGCGCCGCTGGTGTCTGCGCTGGGGTTCATGGCCACCGATGTGCTGTGGGTCTGGTTTGCACTGCAGTTGCTGGCCGGGGTGGCCGGTGGCCTGCGCTGGGTGCTGGCGGAGGCGTTTATTGCCGAATTTGCCTCGCCCAGGCATCTGGGGCGCACCATCGGCATCTACGCCACCCTGGTCGGGCTGACCTTTGTGGTGGGCCCGACCCTATTGGCTACCCTGGGCACCCACAACGTCACCCAGGCGTTGTGGTGGGTGGTGGCTCTGCTGACGGTGGGCCTGGCCTGGACCGCGCTGATCCCCAAACTGCCACCCGACCACGACCACCACAACGCCAGCGTGGGCCTGGTGGGGTTGTGGAAAGCCTTGCTGGCGCACCCGGTGATCATGCTCGCGGGTTTCATGGGCGGCTTTTTTGAGCTGGGTCTGGCCTCGATCTTGCCGTTGTACGGGCTGGCGCTAGGCATGAGCGCCAACGCGGCCACCTTGCTCGTGTCGGTTAGCGGCGCTGGTGGCACCCTGATGGCACTGCCAGCGGGCATGCTGGCAGACCGTTTTACCAACCCGGCGCGCGGGCGTCGTATTTTGATGACGGTGTTTGCCGGCCTGATTCTGCTCAGCACCCTGCCCGGCCCGTGGGTGGCGGGCAACGCCTGGCTGGTCTGGCCGGTGGTGGCGGTATGGGGTGCCGCCGGTGGTGCGCTCTACACCCTGGCCATGGTCGACATCGGCGCACGCGATAAGGGCCTGACCCTGGTCAACAGCACAGCGGTCCTGGTGCTGACCTACACTTTGGGCGGGCTGGTGGCCTCCGCTGGCGCGGGTGCGCTGATTGAATGGTCTGCCGCGCTGGGTTTCCCGGTGCTGCTGATCGTTTTGGCTGCCGTAGGTTTAGTCGCCCTGCTGAGGCTGCGCCGTTAATCAAAGGGAAATACGCATGTTTTTTGCAACCGATCTCCAATCCGTTTCGCACGGCATTCAGCTGGCGGTAGCGCCAGTTTTCTTGCTGACCGCTGTGGCCGGCATGATCGGGACAGCCGCCGGGCGGCTGGCGCGCATCATTGACCGCGCGCGGGTGCTTGAAGCCCAAGTGGACATTGCCCCCGAGAGCGACCCGATGACACTGGCGTTCAAAGAGATCAAGCTGCTGCGCCAGCGCGGGGCACTGGTCAACAGCTGCATTGCCTTGCTGACCTTTTGCGGCATCATGATCGGGCTGACCATCATGGTGCTATTTCTGGGCGAAACTGCCGAAGTGAATATTTTCCGCTTGGCCAGCGTCCTTTTTTTGCTGGGTGTGACACTGTTTCTGGCGGCACTGTTGTTTTTTTTGGTGGAAACCGTGATGGCTACCCGGATCCTCAAGTTTGGCCACGCCAGTCGAAAGCCCCCGGTCTGAACGCTGCCCCTTGATTCACCCTGCCACACCATCTTCATCATGACCCACCGCGCCACCAAAACCCACCCCCACCCGCTGCTCGCCACCCAGCTGGCACAGCACCCGGTGTGGCAACAGCTGCCCGCCAAACATCTGCACGCCCTGGAAACCCAGTTTTCAATACAGGCAGCGCCCAGCGGCACGGTCCTGGCTGCGCAGGGCCAACTGGGCAGCCAGTTGGCCCTGGTACTGCACGGCGAAGTGCAGTTGGACGACCCCGATTTGGGCCTGTCGGTGCGCTTGGGTGCCGGGCAGATGCTGGGTTACGGTGCCACGCCCGCGCGCCAGTTGTCTACCTGGCAAGCCACAGCACATACCGACTGCGTGCTGGCCTGGCTCGACCCGCAGGCACTGCAGGCACTGTGCACCAGGCAGCCCGCACTGCTGTACTTCTTTCCGTCAGCCACACCGGCCTTAACCCAGCCCGGCACCCCAGACACCAATGGCGATGCGGCCGCTGCTCTGCACCTGCTCAGCACGCCGATTCGCACGCTGATCAAGCGCGCGCCCATCACCCTGCCCCCCAGCACCCCTATCCAGGCCACTGCGCAGCTGATGCGCGAGTTGCGCGTGTCCTCTGTCTTCCTGATGCAAGACAATGCGCTTTATGGCCTGGTCACCGACAGCGACCTGCGCAACAAAGTGGTGGCCGACGCCCTGGATATGAACCAGCCGGTGGCCAGCATCGCCACCCGCGCGCTGATGACAGTGCAGGCCAACAGCCCGGCGTTTGAAGCCTTGCTGCTGATGGCACGCCACCACATCCACCACCTCCCGGTGCTCGACGGCCAGCGGCTGGCGGGCATGGTCACCACCACCAACCTGACTGAGCAGCACAGCGCCTCACCGGTTTACCTGGCCTCCGACATCTACAAACAGACCACACTCGACGGGCTTCAAGAGCTCAGCGGCCGCGTCAAACAGCTACAGCAGCAACTCGCCGCCGCCGATGCCAGCGCTTACAGCACCGGCCATATCGTTACCGCCATCACCGACACCCTCACCGTGCGGCTGATCCAACTCGCCGAGCAGCAGTTGGGACCAGCGCCGGTGGGCTACCTGTGGGTGGCAGCAGGTAGCCAGGCGCGCAACGAACAAACAGCCAAGTCGGACCAAGACAACTGCCTGATCCTGGACGACAGCTTCGATGAGGCCCTGCATGGCGCGTATTTCAAGGCGCTTTCCAAACAGGTGTGCGACGGATTGGACGCCTGTGGCTACATCCACTGCCCCGGTGAGATGATGGCCATGACCGACACCTGGCGCCAGCCGCGCAAAGTCTGGGCAGAGTATTTCCGCAAATGGATCGAGCAGCCCAAGCCAAAGTCGCTGATGCTGACCTGCGTGTTTTTTGACCTGCGCGCCATCTACGGCCAGACCGAGCTGCTCGAAAGCCTTCGCCAGGATGTGCTGTTACACACCAAGGGCAACAGCCTGTTTCTGGCGCACATGGTCAGCAACGCCCTCAAACACCGCCCGCCGCTGGGCATGTTTGGTGCCATCACCCTGCTCAAAGGCGGCGACAACCCCAACACCATCGACCTGAAACACAGCGGCATCGTGCCCATCGTGGACCTGGCGCGCATTTATGCGCTGGCCGCCGGTGTGTCAAAAGCCAATACCCATGACCGACTAGAGGTGTCGGCCAATGCGGGTCAAGTCAGCGAGCAAAGCGCCCGTGACCTGCGCGACGCGCTGGAGTTTCTGTCCAAGCTGCGCATCGCGCACCAGGCGCGACAGACCGCGCAAGGTCAGGAGCCTGATAACTTTTTGGCGCTGCAAGAGTTGTCCAACTTTGAGCGCAGCCAGCTCAAAGACGCTTTTGGTGTGGTGCAAACCCTGCAAGGGGTGCTGAGCAGCCGCTACTCTGGTGGTCGGTTCTAAGTATTAAATCAATAGCTACTCACGCTTTATAAATAAGGGCTACAGGCTGATTTGACCTATAACAGCCCCAGGCTCAGTACTTCAAGCGCGCGTAGTAGGTTTTCTGCGCCGCTTCGCGCGCCTGGCGCAGGGTATGAATGCCCATGGCTTGCAGCAGCGGAATCAGCCGCAGCCAGACCTCAGCCGTGACAAACGCATCGCCCAGTGCGGTGTGGCGGCCCAGCACGTTGATATTGAAACGCTCGGCAATCTCCTCCAACCGGTGCGACTCTTGCGCCGGGTGCACCACAGCCGACAGCAGCAGGGTGTCGAGCACCGGCTGGTCAAACTTCAGGCCGGTGACGTCTTCCTGCAGCTGCAGAAACTTCATGTCAAAGGCGGCGTTGTGCGCCACCAGCACCGTGTCACTGGCAAAAGTGTGAAACGCCGGCAGCACGGCGGTGATGAACGGCATGCCGGTGACCATCTCCTGGGTGATGCCGTGGATCAGAATAGTGGCAGCCGGAATGATGCGCCGTGGGTTGACCAGCTGCTCAAAACTTTCATGGCGTAGCAGTTTGCCGTTGACACAGCGCGTGGCACCAATCTGGATGATTTCATCACCGTGAGAGGGGTCCAGACCAGTGGTTTCGGTGTCAAACACGGTGTAGATCAGTTCGCTCAGGGGCCGGTCGTCCAGCGCGCTGATCTGGTCGTTCGTCTGAAACAGATCAAAGTCGTAAAACTCGGGGCGGCTGTCGTTTTGCAAAATTTGTGTGGCTTCCAGCTGATCCTGCAAACTCGCCAACGGCAGCAAAAACCTGAAAAACGCCTCGTGGCGCACCCGCTCGCGCTCAAACCACATCTCGCCGCCATGGCGTTCGACCACGTCGCGCACGGTGAGCGGCGTGCTCTCCTGGCCAAAACGCATGCTGTCCATTTCCCAGCTCATCACGGTTTCGGTGCTCATCACATGGCCGGTCCAGATCAGGTCAAGCTGAGCGCGGTTGCCGGACGGTTGCAGGCGAATGCGGAAGTACTTCACATCAAACTCGTCCACCAGACGCATCGCCAGGTAGTCCAGCGCCTGCGTCAGGCTGAAGCTGTCCACTTTTAGCCAGATACTGGCATCCAGGTTTTCCAGCGTCACCGGGCGCTGGTTGCGCGCCTCAATGCGGCGCTGGGTTGCCAGCATCACGTCGGCACCCAACATTTCTTCCAGCGGCCAGCGGGCTTTCAGCTCTTGCGTCGCTTGCTGCGTCATGCCTTTAATGCGTGTGCTCATGTTTCCAACTTCTTCACGCACAACGGCCAGAAAACGCTCACGCATGGGCGCTTCCAGGTCCGGGTAGGACAGCATGTCGACGGCGGCCTGGATGTTGGCCAACGACGAGCGACTGCCCTCGGTCAGGCCATACAACAACTGGTCACGCACATGCTCTTCTTCAAAGGCACGGGTCACGTTGTCGAGCATCAACACAAAACCACTGATCTCGGTGGCGCTGCCCGATGCGTCGACATTGCGCACCGGCGCCATTTGCATCTTGAGCAGCTGGCCGGCCGGCGTGGTGGTGACGAACTGGGCCGACGGGCTGCCCGCGCCCCGGCTGATGCGCTGCTGAATACTCTCCAGCGCGTGCGCCACCAACTGCCGGTCAAACACCGCATAAATCGAGCGCCCAATGCCCATCAGTTCGGCACCACCGGCCAACAGGGGGGCCACTGAGAGTGTCTTGAACTGCAGGCGAGCACGGGTGTTGTAGAGAATGATGCGGCCGTCCAGGTTGCACACCACCACGCTTTGGGTCAGCTCGGCCATCAGCGCCGCCAGGCGATTTTTTTCCTGCTGCACGCCGGCACTGGCCTGGGCGATTTGGGCCGCCACGTCGGCGCGCAGGCTGTCACGCTGGGATGCCAACTGAAAAATCACGTCAGCCAGGGCTTTGGTCTCTTTGGTGCCTTGGTGGTTCATGGGTGCAGCATTCGGGGCGGCCAGCAGCACCTGGGTTTGCTCCACCAAGCGCGCCGGGGCTGACGCGTAGCGCCGAAACAGCCAGCGCAGCGTGGCACCAATACTGACCAGCCCAAAGACCCAGGTCATGCCAATCAGCACAAACCGGGGTGCCAGTTGCTCAGCCACCAAAGCGCGTTGTTCAGGAGCCAGGGTTGAGGCAATCAGGCCGATGGTGACAAGCAACCAGACCAGCGTGGCCAGACCAATCACACCGATGGCAAAAACCAGTCGACGGTCCAGCTTCATGGGCTTGGGCTCAGCATCTCTGCCACTTTTTGTGCCAGCTCACGGGTGGAAAAAGGCTTGGTCATGTAGGCGTCGGCGCCAAGTGCTGTGCCCTTGGCCACGTCAGTATCACGACCCTTGGCGGTCAGCATCAGAATCTTGACACCCTTCAAGGCATCGTTGGCGCGCACTTCCTGGCACACCTCAAAACCGGTCTTCCTGGGCATCATCACATCCAGCAGCACCAGGTCGGGCAACTCGCACGCAATCATGTCCAGCGCTTCCTGGCCGTCACGCGCGATGAGCACCGTGTAGCCTTCGCGCTTGAGCAGGTACTCCAGCGAAATCACAATATTTGGCTCATCATCGGCCACCAGTATTTTTTGGTTCATCGTCAACTCCTCATTTATGTTTTTACAGTGTCATTGGGCTGTCTGATGGGCAAATGAAACAGAAAACAGGCCCCTTGTGGCGGCGTGGACTCCAGCCAAAGCCGGCCACCAAAATGCGCCACAATCTGCCGGCTGATCGGCAGCCCCAACCCCGTGCCTTGCGGCCGGTTGCTGGCATCGCCCCCTTGGCGAAACCGCTCAAAAACCAGCGCTTGCTGGTCTGTCGGCACACCCGGACCGTTATCTTGTACCGCCACTGTCACACCGCTATCGTCACTGCGCAGGCTAACACCAACCCGACCGCCGGGCACGGGTACAAACTTGGCCGCGTTGGAGAGCAAATTCAACATCACCTGCATCAAGCGGTCCGGGTCAGCCAACAGTACCGGCGACGTTTCTGGCAGGCTGAGCGCCACTTCAATCTGACGCTCCCGAAACATCTCCGCCGTGGTCACCACCGCTTGGCGCACCAGGTCGGCCATGTTGATGGTTTCGGTATGCCACTCGGCATGGCCGGACTCGATCTTGGCCATGTCGAGCACCTGATTGACCAAGCGCGACAGGCGCTCAGTCTCGCTCACAATGATCTCGATGAACTTGCAACGCTGCGCCAATTCGATCTTGGGGTCGTCGCGCAACAACTCTGCCAGCGCACGGATCGAGGTCAATGGCGTGCGCAGTTCGTGCGTTACCGACGACATGAAATCATCCTTAAGCCGGTCCAGGCTTTTAAGCTGCTCATTGGCTGCACGCAGCTCGGCCGTGGCGCGCTCCAGCGAGGCTGACTTTTCTTCCAGTGCCAGCGAGTGCGCACGCAGTTGCGAGGTTTCGTCCAGAATGCGCAGCACATCATCGGTTGTCAAGGTTTCCTCGTCCACGGTAGAGGCCACCAGCACGCGGGCCGAGGCACTGCCGACCGCACCCGCTAGCTGGGTCTCGACAAACTGCACCAAGCGGGCATCAGGAACAATGGTTTTCACGTCGCGCGCACCCGACTGCCGCGCATAGCCGCCAAACAACGCGTGTGCTTTGTCGGCACCCAAAAACCGCTCACACAGTCGCAGCAAATCCGGCACCTTGGCGTTACCGCGCCAAAACACCGGGCTGCTGGCACTGGTGCGCTCAAACACATCGACAAACAGCAACGCCTGGCTGGCCTCCTGGCCCGACGGCGCGCGCCAGAGCGACAAACCAACAAAGGCCCCGGCATTAACCATCAAGCTCCAGAACAGCGAATGGGTCAGGTTGTCCAAGCCCTGCAGACCAAACAACTGCTCGGGCCGCAACCAGGTCAGCCCCCATAGGCCTTGCGTTAGAAACGCATTGTCTAGCCAGCCTGATTTGGCCAGCGAGGGCAGCATCAAGGTGTAAGCCCACATCAAAAAACCCGCCAACAGCCCCATCAGCGCACCACGTCGAGTGCCGCCCTTCCAGTACATGCCACCCAGTACGGCCGGCGCAAACTGCGCCACTGCCGCAAAACTGATCAGCCCGATACTGACCAGCGCGTAGGCCTCACCCGCCAGGTGGTAATAGACGTATCCCAGCACCAGCACGCCCAAAATGGCAGCCCGGCGAATGCCCAGCAGTGCCCGCGTCAAATCATGGCCGGCATCGAGCTGAAAATGCCGCGTTCGCAGCAGCAGGGGCACCACCAGCTCGTTGCAGACCATGGTGGAGACGGCAATCGTCTCCACAATCACCATGCCGGTGGCCGCCGACAGCCCGCCAATAAACGCCAACAGGGCCAACGCTGGTTGCCCGGCAGCCAACGGCAGCGACAACACGAAGTGGTCGGCATTCATCGGGGTTGAGCCAAAGTACAACAAACCGCCCAAGGCAATGGGCAACACAAACAGGTTGATGGCCAGCAGGTACAGCGGAAACACCCAAACCGCCCGGCGCAAGTGGCTCTCGCGCACGTTTTCCACCACCATCACCTGAAACTGGCGGGGCAAAAACACCACCGACAACATCGACAGCAGGGTCAGGGCAAACCACTGGGTCCAGGCAAAGTTGCCACCTTGCTCCAGCCGCAGCAAGCCGGCCAGTTTGGGCACCGCGCGAGCCCGTGCAAACAGGTCCTCCAGGCCATTGAACATGCCGTAAACCACAAACAAGCCCACTGCCAGAAAAGCCACCAGTTTGACCACCGACTCGAAAGCAATGGCCGCCACCAGGCCCTCGTGGCGCTCGGTCGAATCCAGATGCCGGGCACCAAACACCATGGTGAACCCGGCCAGCGCCAGCGCCATGTAAAAAGTGCTGTCCTGGCTCCAGTGCGTGGCGGCAACCACGTCGGTGCCCGGCAAGGCCGTCAGCAAGGCATACCCCGCCGAAACCGCCTTGAGTTGCAAGGCAATGTAGGGCACGATGCCCACCACCGCAATCAGCGTCACCAGCCCGGCCAGCAGCGGACTCTTGCCATAACGGCTGCCAATAAAGTCGGCAATCGAGGTGATGCGATAGGTCTTGGCAATGCGGATCATCTTGCGCACCACCATCCAGCCCAGCACCATGGCCAGCGTGGGCCCCAGATAGATCGGTAAAAACCACACGCCACCCGAGGCTGCGCGCCCAACGCTGCCAAAGTAGGTCCAGGCCGTGCAGTAGACCGCCAGCGACAGGGCATAAGTCCAGGGGTTGTCAATGATGGAGCGGCCTTCGGCGGCGCGCCAGTCGCCAAAAGTGGCCACTGCAAAGAGAAGCGTCAGGTAAGCAAACGAAGCACCAATGACCAACGCAGGCGCGAGCATGATCAGTCGTCTTGCTGCGGCCAGCTCGTCCGCTCAACCAGGCAGGCCAAACCCACAAGCAACAAAAGCCACAAGATAAAAATTGCCGCCGGAAAAACCGGAATGCCAAGCCAGGTGGCATCCACGTCCCACAGCGCCAGCAACGGAAAATTCAGCACCAACCAGCCGCCCACAAACAGGGCTGTCAATCGCTGGGCTGCAAGGTCGTTGAACATGGCATTTAGATCGTCTAAATCTTGCTATCCGGCTTTGGCCTTGCCCCACTTGGCGTGCGCATGTCGGCTCAGGGCAAAGCTGGTAAAGAACTTGCACCAGATGGTGCTACCGGCCACAGCGCTCCAGGTGCTGTAATCCCAGATGCCCATCACCACGGCCACAATCGTTCCGGCAATCACCACACCTGCCACCAGGTTGATGGCCATCTCATAGGGGGCAAATTTTTCAGGGTTGGGCGGTGCTTCACCACGCTTGGTGGCCACCTCGGAAAAATCACGATTGGCAACAATCCGCCAAGCCCGGCGCAGCCAGAAAAAACTGATGGGGAACAGCGCCAAAAACAAAATCCACGTCATCGCAACGCTGATATCAAAAACCATGCTTAAAACTCCGAGTTTCAGTAAAAAAGCCCTGCAGGTTTTACCTGCAGGGCTTTGATTGTCACACTGATCTACCGCGGCAAACCAGGGTGCAATTTTGCATAAGAGGCAGTTGCTTAGTGGGCACCGTTCACCAGCTTGGAACCACGCGGAATCCGCACAGCTTCCACCATGTGCTGGATGTGCTCTGGCGGCTCAGGTGTCATCTTGAAGACGATGAAAGCCACCGCAAAGTTCACCAGCGCGCCAATGGCACCAAAGGCTTCAGGGGTGATACCAAAGAAGGAGTTGGCACCACCAATCAGCGGCAAAAAGTCTGTCCCCTTGACGAAGAAGATGCCCTTGTGTGCAAACACATAGAACAGGGTAACAGCCAAGCCAGCCAGCATACCGGCGATGGCGCCTTCCTTGTTCATCTTCTTCGAAAAGATACCCATCATGATGGCAGGGAACAGCGACGACGCCGCAATACCGAAGGCCAGCGCCACCGTACCTGCGGCAAAGCCCGGCGGGTTCAAGCCCAACCACCCTGCCACCACAATGGCCACCGCCATGGCAATCTTGCCCGCCAGCAGTTCACCCTTTTCAGAGATGCTGGGCACGAAGACGTTCTTGATCAGGTCATGCGAGACCGCAGCAGAAATCGCCATCAGCAAACCCGCAGCCGTTGACAGCGCCGCAGCCAGGCCACCCGCCGCCACCAGACCAATCACCCAGTTGGGCAACAAGGCAATTTCCGGGTTGGCCAGCACAATAATGTCTGCGTTCACCGTCAATTCATTGCCCTTCCAGCCAGCCGCTGCAGCCTTGCCTTTGGCCACTTCATTCTTGGTCTTGTCCTCGTAGTACTGAATACGGCCATCGCCGTTCTTGTCTTCAAACTTCAGCAAGCCGGTCTTTTCCCAACGCTTCATCCAGTCTGGGCGCGCGGCATATTCAATTGCGGAATCTGCAGCATACGGATCGCTGCCCTGCATAACCACACCCGGGGTGACTGTGCGGATCAGGTTCATCTTGGCCATGGCAGCCACCGCAGGTGCGGTGGTGTAGAGAATGGCAATGAACACCAGCGCCCAACCAGCCGATGAGCGGGCGTCCTTGACGGTGGGCACCGTGAAGAATCTCATGATGACGTGCGGCAAGCCCGCGGTGCCAATCATGAGTGACAAGGTGTAGACAAACATGTTGAGTGTGCTACCGGCCGTGGTGGTGGTGTATTTACCAAAACCAAGGTCAGTCACCACTGAATCAAGCTTGGCCAGCAGTGACACATCCTGTCCAACAATATTGGAGCCAAGACCGATTTGCGGCAGGAAATGGCCCGTCAATTGCAGGGAGATGAAGATTGCCGGAATGGTGTACGCAAGAATCAGCACCACGTATTGAGCGACCTGGGTGTAGGTGATGCCCTTCATGCCGCCAAACACCGCATACAAGAACACGATACCCATACCCACGTAGATGCCGATTTCACTGGAAACCCCCAGGAATCGCGAGAACGCCACGCCCACGCCCGTCATCTGACCAATGATGTAGGTCAGCGAAGCGGTGAGCAGGCACATCACGGCGACAATGGCTGCACCCTTGGAGTAAAAGCGGTCACCAATGAACTGTGGCACAGTGAACTTGCCAAACTTGCGCAGGTAAGGTGCCAGCAACATGGCCAGCAGCACGTAGCCACCAGTCCAGCCCATCAGGAACAGTCCGCCGCCGTACCCCATGTTGGAAATCAGACCAGCCATGGAGATAAAGGAGGCCGCAGACATCCAGTCAGCGCCGGTGGCCATGCCGTTCAACACCGGGTGCACTGAGCCGCCCGCAGAATAAAACTCACTGGTGGAGCCAGCACGCGCCCAGATGGCAATGCCGATGTAGAGCGAAAAGCTCAAGCCCACCATGATGTAGATTGTGGTTTGAAGATCCATCTTTTTGTCCTCAGTCTTCTTGAACATCAAATTTGATGTCCAGGTTGTTCATACGCCAGGCGTAATAAAAAATCTGACCCACAAAGAAGTAGATGGAGCCCTGTTGTGCAAACCAGAAGCCCAGCGGGTAGCCACCAAGGTGGAATTGGTTGAAAAAGTCAACAAACAAAATGCCTGCCCCGAAGGACACCAAAAACCAGAGGATCAGCACATTCCTCAGTAGTTTCAGCGTTTCCTTCCAGTAGGCACCACTGTCATAGTCGTGCTTCATGAAGTCTCCTCAGTTGATTTAATTTGCACGGCAGCGAGGCCGCACACATACATTGCCCACCGCTCTTTCGGGCATCTGCAGAAATGAATGTGGCGGACATTCCTTACAGTTATCTTATGAAAATGCTTTCAAAACCAACAACTTAGGGTAAACACTGACGTACTTTTTCAGATTGGAGGCGCAAGGTCAGGCATTGGTAAGAACCGCCCCTTAGCCTCACCCCGTTTTAAATCAACATGGAGATATGTGCATGCAAGATGACGTTGTCAGTCGGGTGATCAATAACCCCAAATACCAGGAGCTCAAAGCCAAGCGCAGCAGTTTTGGCTGGACGCTCACTTGGGCCATGATGATCGTTTACTACGGTTTCATCATGCTCGTGGCTTTCAATAAAGAGTTTCTTTCGCAGAAACTTGGCGCAGGCGTCATGACCATCGGCATTCCGATCGGTTTTGGCGTGATCGTGTTCACGGTCATCATCACTGCGATCTACGTCAGGCGCGCCAACAGCGAGTTTGATGACCTGACCGCAGAAATTACCAAGGCCGTACTGAAATGACTTCAAAATACATCAACAAGAACGCCCTTGCGTTGCTCGCTCTGCTGGCCGTATCGGCCGGTGCTTATGCTGCTGGTGCTGATTTGGGCCAAGCGGCCAAGCAGCCCACCAATTGGACTGCCATCGGCATGTT
>Ga0105048_10001912_pt1 | contig 33772 bp, 33 predicted proteins | sample MAT05_FD_78382 | JGI IMG/M metagenome (GOLD analysis project Ga0105048, IMG submission 78382) | Freshwater microbial communities from Lake Fryxell liftoff mats and glacier meltwater in Antarctica - MAT-05 | ecosystem: Environmental > Aquatic > Freshwater > Ice > Liftoff microbial mat | place... | reverse complement strand
TCTGCTGCGGCTCTCGGGCCGATCAGCTTGGGTGACTCGATTGCGGTCTCCGGTGTGTGTCTGACGGTGGTTGAGTTTGTGCCCGGCAGCGTGAGCTTTGACGTGTCTGCAGAGACGTGGGCGCGCACTAACTTAGGGCAATTGGGCGCGCTCGATCTGGTCAACCTAGAATCGTCGTTGACGCCGTCGAGCAAGCTCGGCGGGCACTTTGTCACCGGCCATGTTGATGCGGTGGCATCGGTGGTGGAAGTGATCGATGATCTGAGCGCTCAACGCTGGCGCTTCTCGCTGCCGGTCGCTCTTAAGGCAATGGTCGCTGAAAAGGGCGCGATTGCGGTCGATGGCGTAAGCCTGACGGTGAACGCGGTGGGCGATGATTTTTTCGACGTGACCCTGATCCCGCACACGCTGGCACATACGCGGTTTGGGCGCATTGGCATTGCTGCAAAGGTCAATTTGGAGGTCGATTTGATGGCACGTTACGCGCTGCGCGCACTTGAAGTGATCGGGGCGACCCGATGAGCTTTGCACCGATTGAAGAGCTTCTAGCGGAAATTCGCGAGGGCCGCATGGTGGTGCTGGTCGACGACGAGGATCGCGAGAACGAGGGCGATTTGGTCATGGCGGCCGCGTTGGTCAAACCCGAGGACATCAATTTTATGGCGCGCTTTGGCCGTGGCTTGATCTGCCTGTCCCTCACTCGAGTGCGCTGCGACACGCTCGGGCTGCGCCTGATGGTTGATGACAATCGCTCCCAATTTTCGACCAACTTCACCGTGTCCATTGAAGCCGCCGAAGGTGTCACCACCGGCATCTCGGCTTACGATCGCGCACACACGATCCGCACCGCCGTCGCACCCGACGCGCAAAGCCGCCATTTGGCCCAGCCGGGGCATATCTTTCCACTGATGAGCCAACCGGGCGGGGTTCTCACGCGCGCGGGTCACACCGAGGCGTCGGTTGATTTAGCCTGTCTTGCAGGCCTTGAACCCGCCGGGGTGATCTGCGAAATCTTAAGCGACGACGGCGGCATGGCGCGACGCGATGAGCTGGTCAGCTTTGCGCGCAGCCATAATCTTAAAATCGGCACGATCGCGGATCTGATTCGCTACCGGCTGGACAATGAGAAAACCGTGGTGCGCGTTCACGATGCGGAAATCGACACCGAATCAGGTCGCTGGCGCTTAGTGGCGTTTCGCGATGTGATCGACAAGGCGCTGCACTTTGCGCTGATCAAAGGCGTGATTTGTGCCGACCAACCGGTGCTCACGCGCGTTCACGTCAAAAACGTGTTGACCGATACGCTCCGAATCGCAGGCGTGCACCAAACCATTTCTTTGGCGCAAGCGTTGGCGCAGGTTCAGGCGAGTGAAGGGCCGGGCATCGTGGTGCTGCTTAACGATCCCGCCGATCCGGAAGCACTTTTGGCTCAGCTCAGTGAACAACAGGCAAATGACGATCCGCAGCCGCGCTGGCGGCGCACCGGTCTGGGCGCGCAAATTCTGGCTGATTTAGGCGCGCGCCAGCTTCGCGTGCTGGGTCGTGGGCGCCACCATGTCGGTTTATCGGGGTTCGGACTTGAGGTGCTAGAGTACGTGGCCCCACTGGCTGTTGATAGTTGATTGAATGCAGACCATCGAAGGTCATTTGACCGCACCGAGCGGGCGCTTTGTCATTGTGGCGGCGCGTTTTAACGAGATTATCGTGGCACGTTTGATTCTGGGAGCCACCGATGCGCTGCGCCGCTTGGGCGTGGCGGAAGACCAAGTGCAGCTGGTGCGAGCACCGGGCGCCCACGAGATCCCGCTTGTGTGCAAATGGGTAATCGAGTCGCTAAATCCTAGCGCCATCATTGCATTGGGCTGCGTGGTGCGCGGCGATACCTATCATTTTGAGGTGGTAGCGGGTCAATCGGCTAGCGGCATTGCCGCACTTTCGATTGCCACTGGCGTGCCCATCATCAACGGTATTTTGACCACCAATAGTTTGGATCAGGCGTTTGCGCGCGCGGGCGGCCATGGCGGTGACAAGGGCGCGGATGCCGCTTTCGCGGCGCTTGAGATGGTCAATCTGCGCGCTGGAATTCGCGCATGAGCGCACACGGCAAGCAGCGTTTTGATCCGGCCTTTCAGGCCCGCTCCAAAGCGCGCAAGCGCGTCGTGCAAGGGCTGTATCAGTGGCAGTTGACCGGCCATAGCGCGGGGTCGATCGCCGATCAGTTCAAAGAGGAACAAGATTTCGAAGGCTGCGACGAAGGCTATTTTCGCGATGTGTTGAAGGCCATCGTGAATGACCCGGCCAGCCTTGACGCGGTGCTGTCGCAGCATGTCGATCGCCCGATCGGGGAGGTGGATGAAATGGAGCGCGCGGTGTTGCGCTTGGGCACTTGGGAGTTGATGCATGCGCTTGAAACGCCGTATCGAGTGATTCTCTCGGAAGCTATTAATCTGGCCCGTACTTTCGGTGCCGAAGGTGGCCACAGCTACGTGAACGGGGTGCTCGATCGTGTGGCGGAGCAGCTCCGCGCCGTGGAGTATCGGCGCGCCCTCTAAATGAGTGAATTCGCCCTTATCGAGCGCATTAAACGCCACGCGGTTGCGCGTGATGACGTGCTGCTTGGCATCGGCGATGACGCAGCACTATTGGCGGTGCCAGCGGGTATGTGCCTCGCGGTGAGTGTGGATACGCTGATTGCGGGCCGGCATTTTCCACTTGCCACATCGGCTGTAGATGTCGGTTATAAATCTCTTGCGGTGAACTTAAGCGACCTCGCCGCGATGGGCGCTGAGCCTGCGTGGGCGACGCTGTCGCTATCGTTGCCTAGTTTTGATAGCACTTGGTTAGATCAGTTTTGTGCGGGGTTTTCTGAGCTGGCGCGCGAGTTCAATGTGGCGCTGGTCGGCGGCGATACGGTGCGCGGCCCGCTGTCGATTACCGTGGGTATTCAGGGTTTCGTAGACCCAAAGCGCGCTCTATTGCGCTCGCGTGCGCAGGTTGGCGATTTATTGTGGGTCAGCGGCACCCTCGGCGACGCGGCGCTTGGGCTTAAAGCGCTTAAAGCCAAGGCAGGTGATCAGCATCTCAGCTTGCTACAGCGACTCAACCGCCCGACACCTAGAGTTGCAGCCGGCTTGTTTCTGCGTGATTTTTCGGTCGCCGCCATCGACGTATCGGATGGGCTGCTGGCCGATCTCACCCACCTAGCTCGGCGTTCGCAGGTCGGCGCTCGGGTGTATCTGAATCAATTGCCGACCAGTGCATTTGCGCGCTCATACGTGGGCTTAGACGACTATCAGCTGCGCCTGCACCAGCTCTCCGGCGGCGACGACTACGAGCTGTTATTTACCTCTCATCGAAGTTCAAGAGCGGAGATCGAGGCGGGTTTTGTTGATTTGGGCTTACAAGTGACAGTCATCGGTGAAATCACGGCCGATCCAACCGTCGAGGTGTTGGACGCCGATGGACGGCGCTTTATTCCAGCGCTGCGTGGATTCGACCACTTCGCTTGAAGGCGCAGACCAAGATTCTGCTGAGCTCGCCGCTGGGCTGGGTCGGCTGCGGGTTCGGTGCAGGTTTGAGCCCGAAAGCGCCGGGCACGGTGGGAACGCTATTCGCAATCTTGCCGTACCTCTGGTTGCGCGAACAAAGCCTCGCGATTTATATTTCTGTATTACTAGCGGCAGCAGCGCTCGGTATTTGGGCCGGCAACTCGCTGATCGCCAAACTGGGCGAAGAGGACCCCGGCTGGTTCGTGTGGGATGAGTTCGTCGGGTTTTGGATCACGATGCTGTTCGCACCGCCTGGGTGGTGGTGGATCGCGGTCGGCTTCGTCGCGTTTAGAGTGTTTGATATTGCCAAGCCGTGGCCGGTGAGCTGGGCGGACCGCAAGCTCAAAGGCGGCTTGGGGGCGATGGCGGATGATGTCCTTGCGGGTATCTATGCGGCGTTTACAGTGTTTGTTGCTGCGCGGCTACTTGCTCTTTTTTAGTCACGGGTATGAATTTTGAGGTGGTTTTGTGGTTCAGTTGCAGGTATCGGGCACTTTCTTACTAGCAGCGGTGGTTCTTAGCTCGCTAATGGCTTGCAGTAGCGGCGCGCCGACAGTGGACGCTCCTGCGAATGCTGAAACTGCGCGCGCTGCGGGATCGGCCGATCTAGCAATCACTTTGCAGAACCCATCTTTTGTGGCTAGCGCTTCCGGCTTACTCGACGGTTGGATTCATAGCGAACATGGCTCGGGGCATTCGTATACCTTTGAGGCCGACACGGCAATTTTCCACTCTGGTCCAAGTGCGGCCCGGATTCAGCGCCACGGACCTGAGCTATATGGAATGCTTTCGCAGGCTATTCCCGTTGATCCGTCATGGGTTGGTCGTACGCTGCGCGTCTCGGCCTACGTCCGATCCGAGGGCTTGGACACGGTGGGCGCCGGGGGCGGCGCGCTGACTATCCGCGCCGATCGAGTCGGTGGCGGTCACGCGGGACAGAATTTCATGCTGGAGGATCGGCTAAAGGGTGACAATAAGTGGCGCCAGATCCAAGTGGAGTTTCTCGTCCCAGTGTATGCAGGATCCCTGCGCGTCGGAGCCATGCTGCAGGGCGGTGGCACGCTGTGGGTTGATGATTTTGAGGCCGAAGTAGTGCGCTAGCGCAGGCTATCGCCGAGCGTGCTTAAAGCTGCCCAGCGTGCTTCAGAAGCGCTACAGTGTCGGCGAATGTTGCGCACTCCTGCTAGGTTCAAGCAGCCCGCGAGCATTACTTCGCTGGCTTGAATAAGACGTGCTTATCGGAGCCCATCACTTTTAGGAAGAGTTTCAGTGCATCTTCGTCGATGGTGAAGCCCGTGTCACCGACCAACTTATTGGTCAGCGTCTCGCGCGCTACGCTGGCGACTGAAGATTTAATCGCTTCCTCAATATCTGACCTCACTTCGTCAAAGGGCAGTAATCGAGCCGCCTGGATCGAATCTAGTCGAACGATATGATAGCCGTTGGTCGTCTCGATGGGATTGGCCAGAATACCCGGCGCTTGCATCGCAAAGACTTCCGCTTCAATGGCGTTACCCGCACCGCGCTTTAGCTCGCCAATGGCGCCGCCGGCTGTTTTGGTCACCGCGTCGTCGCTTGATGACGCAGCAAGCGCTTCAAAACTGGAACCTGCCTTTTTTAGGGTCGCTGCGATGTTAATTGCGCGTTCGAGGGCGGCTGCCTTCGAGCGTCCGTCGAATGAAACCAAGATATGTGAGATTTTCCTAACCTCTGCAACTTGGTAGTCCTTGCGGTTGATCGTGTATTTCTCAAGGGCAGCGGCTGAGAGTTGAGGGTCTGTCAGGTCAGGCAACTGTGATTGAATGAGGCGTCGCGCGAGAATTTGCTCGGACGCGAGCTTGAGTTCTCGGTCGTAGGTCAGAGACTGATCGAGGCCGCGTCGCCTAGCTTCTCCAGCAAGGATTCTCGCAGTTAAAATCCGGTCAATTTCGCCGTTCAGGACGGAAGCACTGCGCAGCCCAGTCAGTCGATTCCCGGGTGTCACTCGGTCTACCTGAGCCACTAAATCGCCGACCGTTGCTGTTTGACCGGATTGAGAGGCGACTACTTTATCTGCGGCGGCCTTTAGCTCAGATGACGCATCAATTGCACGTTCGCTAGACATCAGGGATGTCGACTCAGCGGAAAAAGCATAAGGGATAGACGCAATGGCGAGGACTGCGGCCTGAATTATTCTAGACATCGTTTTTCGTGCTCAGTGAAAAAGGGCGCGCCAGCTTGGCGCACCCAGTTTTTTGAATTACCGCCTTCCTTGCCTCGAGTGCCTCTATTTTCGACGAATGTAGGCGACCAGACAGGAGGGATCCGCACACGTTGGAACGCTCAAGTTTGGTGGAGTTCCATGAATAATGTTGATGTAATAAGTTTGACCCGCGACCAACGAACAAAACCCGGGCGTTCCGATTGCAGTGAATGGCACGGTGTTAGTATTTCCGTTGACAACACCATTGCAGCCGTCACCTAGGTTGCGGTAGTCACCTTTGCAACTCTTGAGTGAAACGCTGGTCGGCGCAATTGAAATACCCGCGCCTTTCTGACTCAAGATGTCAAATGCACCTGTCGTCGGCATTGCGTTGGCACCTGAACTGGGTGCACGCGCGACAAAGCGTACCGAGATGTTGGTATTTCTGGAAATTTCACGGAACAGGAATGTGCCATTTTGTCCGGGGAAAAGTGGATTGTTAGTGGTACCAAAAATGCCAGCAAATGGGATTTCGATATTTTCATTGGGCGGGGTGACGCCGTCGCAGCCAACAGGCGGCTGATTTTGCGAATTGACAGTTACTGTGGCAGTTCGTGGTGGAACTGTCCCCTCGGTAAAGGTACATGACAGTGTGAAAGAAACAGCCACAGCCGAGCTCCCAGTATTTGCAAGTGCGTAGGTTTGACTGCCGACGCCTTGGTTCTGCTGAAATGTTCCGGAAGAAAGCTGTGTCCAAGTAGTACCTGCGCCTCCGCTGGTGGTGCAAGTGGAAGTCGCTGCTGGAGCGACATTCCAGGAAACAGTGAACTGGCCGCTGCTTGCAACGACAGTTGGATTCACGACGAGAGAGACGCTTGGTCCGGGGGGTATTGTGCCGCCGCCGCAGGGGTTCGCGTCATCTGTGCTGATTCGGACGTCACCGGTTGAAGGATCAATCGTAGCCGTAGTGGATAGGCGCAACGGTATGACGCATTGGCCATTGTTCACGATGAGATTCTGGGCTGACGCGCCGCCTATAAGAGCGAGTAGCAAAGGCACTATGGCGATATATCGTTTCACGATGACTTCCTTTGAATGAATTTCTTGGAGCGTACCAATAAAAAGGGCCGCAAATCTGCGGCCCTTCTTTCAATTCTATAAGCTGGTTAGCTTACTGAACGATGCGTTTCTCGGTGCGGTGCTTGAAGAAATCACCGTAGAAAGCGCGAACGCCTGGCAGGCCCTGGGTGTTGTTAGCAGAGAAGGCCCAGAAGCCAACTACTGGCAAACCAACGTAGGTGCTAGCCGGAATTGCTGGCGTCACAACTGCAGTTGAGGTCATCGACGTTGACGAGTTCGAGTTTGCGCCGGTGCGCGTACCGAAACCAATCTGCGCCCAACCTTCGGTGAAGCCAACCGAAGGAATGTTGACGAACGACGGGGAGCCGAGGATGTCGGAAGGAGCACCACCTTCGTCGTTAAACGAGATGACGGACACTTCGCGACGCAGGGTCGTCGGGATTGGCGGCGAAACCAACGCTGGGTTGAACACTTCTTCTTCGCGATCGTACATCGTGATGAAGAACGACGGCGAGCAGCTCGTGAACGGAGCAACTGGTGACGCGTTCAAACCGCAAGGAGCGGCGCTGTGGGCACGCTTGGTTGGGAAGGTCAATACCCACTCAGAATCAAACGCATCGCCAGCAGCAGTGCCGATCGTGGTTGCATATTCATTCACAACTTTGTTAGCCATGAACACTGCGCTGACTGCCTGTGCGCCTACCGGCCAACGGCTTTGAATCAAGCGGTTGCTGGCAGAATCAAACACAAAGGAATCAGCACCCGGTGCCGGGACGCCGGCGCTACGTGCGCTGGTGATGGCCGGAGCGGTGGTGGTCGGATCGTTGTGCTGACGCACGTTTGACCAGTCATTCAACGCTTCAGCGTTGTATGCATTCATGCGGCCTTCGCCAACGTTGATGATCGAACCGGCGCCGAACAAGCCACCAGAAGGAACGCCGATGTCAAGGAATGCATCTTGTGACCAGTAGTTACGTGTGCCGCCTGGTGCCCAAGCGTCGACGAGCTGCGCACAATTTGAAGGCACGCCGCCGCCAAAGTGAGTTGCTGCGCTCAACGAGCCGCGATCGATGTCAAGCAAGGTGCCCATTTCAACGATCGTGAGGTAGCCTTCACGACGGTCAGCGTTTGCAGCTGCGCCGTTACGGAAAGGAACGCCAAACACGCCTGGGGAGATAACCACTGCGCCCAACTCTGGACGTGGGTTGCGCAAGTTAGGAACCGTGCAGCTGGTGTCGGAGGTTGCGATGATCGGGGTGCCAGCGCCAACGTCGCCCGGAGCAGCTGCAACGGAAGCGGTCCACACGTCAAACGGCGACAAGTACAAGTTGAAGTCGAAAATGTCGCTTGAATCCAAACCTTCCAAGAAGGCAACTTTCAGCGCTTTACCGTCGCTGGTCGTATTAACGACTGACAACAGGGTGACGTTCGCATTGTTGATGGTGTAGTAAGGATAGATCAAGGCTTGGCCGAGACCATCTGGGTTCAGGTTCACAGCGTTGGAAACGCTAGCGATACCGGCGATACCAACTAGGCCCGCTGCAACAGCGGAGACTAAAGCATTCTTTTTCATTAATGGAAACTCCTAGGAATGGGTACATCAGGGCTGCGGAAGGACGAAGGAACAAAGCGCCACACCGACGCATCCTGACACTTCTGCCCGATCAGGATACTCGAAGCAATTACTTGGATGCAACAGAAAGGTGATGCTTTCGTTATTTCGTTATTGGGGAACGTGGAACCAGCTGCCATCCTGAAACAACCAGGATTCCTCTTGGGTGGTCGGAAAGGCCTTTGTGCCGACGTTTGGCATCGTGGCTTCAACAGTGAGAGTAATCCCCGCGTTGCAAATCGTCTCGCTGGAACAGGCCGCGCCTCGAATGTAGGCAGAGGTAATTTTGAAGCGGTCTTGGGAGCGCTTCAAACTATAGGTCGTGAGTGGCATCGTTAGCCGATACCCGGCGCTCAAATAGGCGTATGCACGCTCATAGTCTCCCGCGATCAGCGCATCCCAGCGCGCCTTGGCGCGTTCGGTGACGAGTTGCTCGGGTGTCAGCGTTTTGGCTTTGCGGTTGGCGACTACTTCAGGTGGGAGGGTTTGGCAGCCTGCGCTGAGAAGAGTGATCAACAGCAAAAAAATCAGTCGGTTCATCAAAGTTTCCTTAGGGTTTCTTATTGCAAATCAAGGGGTTTTAGACCCTTGAACTTCTTGCGGTATTCCTCGGTGACCTCAAGGGCCTCCTCGGAATTGCGAATGACGGTGGGCTTGATCAGCACCAGCAGTTCGGTGCGGCTGGAGGTGTTGCTGTGCGCGCCAAACAGCGCGCCAATAAACGGAATTTGGCTTAAAAGGGGCACGCCGCCTTTGGTTTCGCCTTCATCTTGCCGAATAAGCCCGCCTAGCAGCACCGTTTCGCCACTTTGTACGGCGACTTCGGTATCGACTGTGCGGGTGCTCACCGGTGGGTTGGAACCACCCGCTGGCACTGGGCCGGGTGCGCTGACTTCTTGCGAGACTTCCATAAACACGAGTCCACCTGGATTCACGCGCGGCGTGATGGTCAGCGTGGTGCCGGTTTGCAGGTATTGCACGGAGCCCTGGCTTTGGTTGACTTGCCCTGGGATGGTTCCCGTGTTAATCCCGCTGTTGAAGAAGGTGGTGATGGGAATCTGCTGACCGACGTTGATTTTGGCTTCTTTGTTGTTGAGCACCACCAGCGAGGGAGAGGAAATCACCCGGGTGTTGCCGACGGATTGCAACAAATCAACGATTCCGGCCAGCTCAAGCCCGTTGCTGAACAGATAGTTCAAGCCACCGCTTCCCAGCCGGATGGCGCTGCGCTGCGGGCAAGGCGCGCCGACACCTAAACCCACCGGAATCGGCAAGCCGAAGCATCGACCACCGCCGCCGCCATTAGCGCCCGTGTTGCCACCGATCGCGCCTTCCAAAAAGGTGCTCACGCCGTAGCGCAACTCGTCGGATAAAGAGACTTCGATCACCTTGGCTTCAATATGAACTTGCAAAGGGATCGTATCGAGACGCCGAATGGCACCTACGACTGCTTCATATTGCGCGGGTGAGGCGCGAATCAGCAGCGCATTGTTTTCTTCAACTGCGGTAATTTTGATTTCATCGCCTTCGGCAAGGGCTAATCCTTCGCCGCCAACCGCCGCTGGCGCTGCGGGCGCGCTGTCGGCGGGCGCTGCCACTGCGGCGCCACCGGCCTTGTTCAGCGACGACAGCTCCACGGGTTGCATGCCGGGAGCAACGCCACCCGCAGCGGCTGGCACGCCACCCGATTTTTTGGTGCCGCTGCCGCCGGAGAAAATCTCAGATAGCTGCTCGGCAAGATCGGTGGCTTTTACGTTTTTGACGTCATACACATATAAGCGTGCGCCAGCGGACTCACCGCCGCGATCAAGACGTTCAAGCCATTCGCGCGCTTTGTCCAAATAATCCGGCTGCGGGGTGATCACCATTACCGAATTAAGGCGCTCAATTGGCACGAAGCGAAACATGCCTGCCAGTGGAGAACCAGACTGCTCGCCAAATACCGCTTGCAGCTCGGGGACCACTTTCGCAACTTCGACGCGTTCAAGGCGAAACATGCCGACGGACATGCCTTTGAGCCAATCCACATCGAAAATCTCAATGGTTTGCGCGTAGTTGCCAAGCTCTTGCTGATTGCCAGCCAGAATAATCATCGAGCGCGCGGTGTCGGCGCGCACGATGGAGCCCGGACGGGCGTAGGGCTGGAGGATTTTCTCCATTTCGCCCGGCGCTACGTATTTCAGTGGGAAGGCACGCACGGAAAAGCCGCGAACTCGCTCGGATTCACCCATGCGTGGCACCTGCAAACCTTGAACGGCTTGCGCGATGGGAACCACGCTGTAGCGGCCGTTGGTAAACACCAGTGCCGCGTTGTTCCAAGACAGCAGCATCTCAAGGATGGCGAAGGCTTGTTCTTTATTAACCGGCTTGGCCGTAGAAAAAGTGACCGTTCCGCCCACGCCGGGTGCGATGACGTAGCTTTCCTGGAGCAGCTCGCCAAGGATGGCCTTGACCACCTCGGGCAGCGCCTGATTTTCAAAGTTAAACGCGATTTGACCAGTGCTATCGAGCGGCGGCGCGCGCCGGGTTGCGGCGCCGCGATTAACAAATTCGCCGGTGCCGACCTGTTTTTCAAAGCGCTCCGGCATGTTTGACTTAGACAAACCTGACGCACCGTTGGCCAGTGTCGGGTCGGTTTCGGCAACAGGCGCGCGTTTAGCCGGGGCGGGTTCGCGCTTGGGTGCGGTGGCGCAGCCAGCCAGCAGCATCGAAGCTATTAGGGCCAAAATGACGGCCACCTGACGGCACGTTGCGGTGAAAGTTCTATCCAAAGGCATCATAGAGTCCAGTGCTTATTGCTTTTTTTCGGTAGCCAATCTGGCTGCTTCATCGCGAAGCTCCTGACGGCGCTGCTCAACTTTGCGGCGGATTTCCTCAGCACGTGATTGCGCTTCGGCATCCGCCATTCCCGGCGGCATATAGACGTTGCCACTGACAGGTGGCGGCGCTTGCGGCTGGAACATTTGCCCAACCATCGAATTGGGCTGCGGGCTACTTGCGACAGACCCCACCGGCTTGAGCTCAACCACGGTATCACCCAGGGTTTCGCCCCCGTTAAAGGTCACTTTTGCACGCTCGATTTCACGCAGCGTCCAACCGCCAAGATCACCCGGCATCGGCATGCCTTCTTTTAAGGCGACCACTTTGCCGGTGGTGTTATCGGTGACCATCGCCAAACGCAAGTTGGGCGACAAAATCACGCCGCCAAGCGTGATATTCAGCGGCACCTGTGGGGCGTTAGCGTTCGCGCCCATAGCGCCAGGTTGCTTGGTTCGATCGACTTTAAGCGGCTCGCGGTTTTCAGAGAACAAAGGGCGCCCTGAGGCCGCGTCGTAGGTGTTAAGCCCCGGCATCGTCCATTGCGCGGGCGGTGGGCTTGAGTTGCTGCTGACGGCTTGATTGGCCTCGCCCGCGTTGCCGGTCACGTTTGGCTGCGTGGCGCTAAACCAAATGGCGAGCAACGCCATCAGCGCAACCCATGCGCCAAGCGCATAAGCAAGGGCCTGCCCGCGCGATAGGCTGATCACTTTTTCACCGTGCTGGGCACGCGCAGATAGCCTGACAAATCAAAGCGCACATCGAGATAACCAATTCCTGGCTGGTTGCCCATATAAGCCGCCTGCTCGTAGAAAATATTGACGTTTTCGAGGAACAACACGGGCACCGCGCTTTCCAATTCGTGAAAGATGGCGACCAAATCTTCAAGGTCGCAGCGCATGCGCACGCTGACTGTGACCTTTTCGAACTGCTCAGGTTCAAGCGCAGGACGCGTGGAGCTGGAGGTCACCTGGCAACGCTGCGTATCGCGGGCGCGCTGGGCAACTACTTGCTTGAGTCGCGTATCAAGCGTGGCGGCACCAAGGTCAAAGTTTTCTTCGCGCATGAACAGTGCACTGGCCTGATCCTGATTCTTCACCGCGTCGAGCTCGGCCTTGAGCTTCTCGCGCCCATTGGCGGCTTGCTCAAACTTAGCCAGCTGATCGGCGAGCCCGCTGATTTCTTCGTTGAGGTTCGCCTGATGCGCAAAAAACCCAGCGAAACCCACGCCGTAAGCGCCCAAACCTAATAGCAGCAGCAGCCCTATCGCGAGCGGTTTGCCTTTTCCTCTAGCGGGGAGTTTTAGCATTTGCTCCCTCCGCTGGCTTGGCGCCTTTGACCGGCGCAACGACGCGTTTGCGCTGGGTTACCGCGATATTGAAGCGTTCTTTATTGGTGCGCGGGTCCACTTGCACCGGGCCGCGCATTTGCGGATTGCTGATCAGTTTTGATTGCGTCAGCAGGTTGATCAGCTTGGAGGATTCTTTGGCCTGACCCTGCAATTGGATCTCGTCTTGCGCAAGCATCATGCGCTCAAGCCACACATCGTCCGGCAGCAGCTCAGTTACGTCGGTCAAAATGTCTAGGAACGCAGGTGTTTCGGCACGCCGACGCGCGAGAAACGTGGATGCGTCGCGTGCGTCGGCGAGCTCTTGACGCAAGCTTGATGCGGCGCGCGCATCCTCGCGAACGGCCTCAATGCGCTCATTCAAACTGGTCACCGCGCGAGCTTTGCGCGCGTTGGCTTGCGCCATCACCACCCACAGCAAGATTACCGAAGCGGCCAGCAATCCTAGATTCACTTTCAGCCAGAAATGATTGCGTTTAGGACGCGCTCCTTGCGCGATCAGATTAACGCCCCAGCGTTTGCGACCCACGCGCAGCGCATCAATCTGATCGAGCGGCTGGTTAATGCGCTTGCGCAGCGCCGCAACGACGGGATCGACCTGCGCGCGCAGGGCCAGCACGAGATCAACGTGCAGCAGTTTTTGCACTTCATCGCGGCTGGCAATCACGAAATCGAAATAGACCTGATCGGCCTTGAACGGCGTTTGTCGATCCATCTCGAAGGTCAACACTTGGCGCAAATTGACTTCCACCGCGAGTGGAAAGCTCAAGCGCCGCGACAGGACATCCGCTGGGTTCAAGCACAGCACCAGCGGCGCATCAGGTTCTTCAAGCGAGCGCTTGAGTTTTTCTAGCTCGGCGAGGGCATTCACACCATCCTCGTCGCTGCCCAAGCAAAAGGCCGGGGCGTCTGGATCGATCGCGCTGGCATGGAGCGCGAAGCCGTCGGTGGTGCGGCAAATCAGGATTCGGTCGGGCTCGCGCTCGGCCCAGGATTTCAACGGCGGCGGCAATAAATCGATGAGTTCATCGCGCCACCAACTCAAAAACGCCGGCGCGCCTGAACGGCGCAAGCGCGCGCTAAAGGCTCGGATGGGGGCTTCAAGAATCGGAGGCATTTGCTTTGCTTGAGGGATTCGGAGCGGGCGAAGTGGGCGTTTTAGTTGCTCCCGCCGCAGCGGGCGTCGGCGCTGGCGCTTCAACCGCGGCTGCGGCGGCTGCGCCATCACGCCATCGCACCACCCGGTAGGGTCGATTGAGACTGTTATTGCCCATGCGCAAGGTGACGGCAACTTGCGCTGTTGCGCCGTTCTCTAGCACTGCACGGGACTCAACACTATACGTGAGGCCTCCGCCTTGCGCTAATGGAGTGGAACCATCGGGGAGTGCAGGCAGCGGCGTACCGGGCGCTTGCTCTTGTTGGCGTTGCGCTATGAATTGCCGCGCGATGTCAACGGTCATGCCCGGGAGCGCTAACAAAGCCGCTTCAGGCGCGTATGCCGCGTTGATCCCGGCGCGCGACGAATAAACGGTAATAGCCGGCTCCAGTTTCAAAAAAGTCTCGTAATTGAAACCCACCAGCTGCTGAAGTTCCTCAACCATATCGAAGGCCGCGTCTTTGGCCCCGTAGGCGTAGCCATCGGACTCGTAGGTATCGTCTTCAGCGCCGTTGAGCGTGAGCAGGTTATCCGGGTCGCGCCAGTCGATGATCGAGGCGGCGCGCGCTTCGGCTTCCTTGTCATCGAAACCGACCGATTTCATCAAGTTCAACAGCGTCGGCTGGTCGGCTAAATTGATATCGATCTTGCCCGATTCATCGATGACTTTCACTTCCAGCTTGGCGCCCTCAAAGTCGGTTTTGTAAACCCGTCCATCGGCGATCCAACGCACCTTTTCATCCACTTCGCGGACCTGCGCCACGGCAATCGCGATACCGGCTTCGGCCGCTAGTTGGGCACGCGTTGACTCAAATAGCTGACGCGCTTGTAGCGATTCACCGCGCGCGAGCAGCACAAAACTGCCGACCATCACGGTCAACAGCATCGTGACCCATAGAACCAAAATGAGGGCCATGCCGCGCTGTCGAGTTGAGGGCTTGGCCGAAGACAGCCACATCGCGCTTTTTGGCTTGCGAGGTAAACTCACTGACCAAACCTCGGATCGCCGACAGTTAAGCCTTGCGTGGCGCTCGGGTCAATGGCCAGGGTGATCACCAAATCCGGGAATGTCAAAGTGCCTTCTCCTTTGAACTTGGCTTTTAAGCGGACCATTTGCGGGGTTTGGAAGGTCTTTTCCCAGCTGTCATTCCAGGTCTTTTCGATACGCCCTTGGTCATCAAAGCCTTTGAATTCGAATTTGGCGTTGACTAATCCGTCGATTAACACGACCGCCGGCGTTTCATCGTCGGCCATCGGCTCGTCGGGATCAAAACCGTTCAGCAGTCGATGGGAAAACAGCAGCTCTTGCCCATTCGGACCGGCCGCGATCTCCACTTGCTGCACGTACGCGCCGCCGCGACCGAGATAGCCGGGCATCGGTGCGACAAATTTCAGCAGATCACCCTCGCCTTCGAAAACCTTGCGATCGCCGCGATCGGATTGCTCGTAAGTCAGCGGCAGCGAACGCGCCACCACGCGGCGCAAAAACTCTTGCGCGACGCGTAATCGATTGGTGTCATCAATGGCTTTTTCGCCCGACGCCGACGAGCGGATGCCGGCGCGCAGCCCTTGATAGGCGAGCCCCAGCAAAATCGCCGCCAGCATCAGCGCAACCAACATCTCAATGAGCGTAAACCCGCGCGCTTTGGACGTCGTGCGCTTCATCCTCCGGCCCCGCTGGCGAGTTCGCGCTGGGTCATTTTGAGCGTATTGAAATCCGCTTGGCGCTTGCCCCAGATCACGCGCAAGTGCACTTTGTACATCTGCAACGGCTGATACAGCCCGGCCTGTGGCGCCGCAGCCGTGGGTAACTGGTATTCGCTGACGTTTAGTTCGTAGCGATAAGTCGAATCAAATTCGCCCGCATCGCGGCCTTCTTTTAATTTGTCCTCAACGCCCACGCGATCCATCATCGATTTTGCCCACAGCGCGGCTTGGGTGAATTCGCGCGCGCGCCGGGTTTGGTTGAGACTCGCCGAAAGAAGCTCCAGCACCACGCTGAAGGCAAGCGCAAACACCACGAATGCAACCAGAATCTCCAGCAGCGTAAAACCCGCAGCGCGTTGCCTCACCGCACTTTCTCTAATTTGACTTCCCCGGTAAGCCAGCCGACGTTGACCTTCCACTCGCGTTCGCCCGCAATGATGGTTACCCGACCGCCGGTTGAAGCGCCGTCGGGATAAAAGCGAATGCGCCCGCGTTCATCGCCGATAAGCTCCTCTTGAGCCGTGAGTAGCTTGATATCCACGCCTTCTGGAAGCTGAACTTCCTTTTTGCCCGGCACCAGATAGCTCTTTTTGCCAACGTCTACTTCGAGCGACATTTCCTTCTGCTTGAGAATGGCGAGGCTTCGCGTATAGCGCAGGCCCGCAACGAAATCTCGACTGATAGCGCGTGTTTTAGCGGAGTCGAGATTGCGTGCCAGGCCCACGCCGACGATGGTCGTCATCACTGCAATCAGCGAGATCACCACCAGCACCTCAAGCAGCGTGAAACCCGATGCTTGAGTGCGGCGCACCGGGGTTACTCCCAGTTGCCGACGTCTTTGTTCAGGCCGTCACCGCCGGGCTGGCCGTCTTTGCCGAGAAAAACCAAATCAAACTCGCCGTGCTCGCCGCTTGATTTGTATTGATACGGGTTGCCGAACGAATCTTTCAGCTGTTTTTCGGTCACGTACGGACCGTTCCAGCCGGACGCATCGCCCGGTCGATCGTTGAGGGCTTCGAGCGAACCCGGCACTTTGCCGTTATCAAGCGCGTAGTTTTCGACAGCCATCGAGATGCGCTTCATTTGCGAGACGCCCGCGTCGTACTTGGCTTTCGCCTGTTTGTTCAACACGTTCGGCACCACGAATGCCGCCAGCGTGGCCAAAATGGCGATCACCACGAGCATTTCGATCAGCGTGAAGCCCGCTTGGGCCAACCCACGACGATTCATCTTTTTAGCAAACATACCCTTCCTCATTGTTCAGGCGACTAAATCGTTGACCGCCAAAATGGCGATCAGTACCGAAAACACAATCGTCGCGATCATCGCGGCTAAGACCAGCACCAGCACCGGTACCAACAGGCTCAAGCCGCGATCAACCGACGTTTTCACTTCACGATCGTAGGTGTTGGCGACACGCAGCAGCATCTCGTCGAGCCGCCCGGTTTCTTCACCCACGCTGACCATCTGGATCGCCAGCTTCGGGAAAGCTTTGGTGTGGGACAGCGCTGTGGCCAAAGCGCCGCCGCGCTTAACCTCCTCGGTGGCGCTTTCAACACCCGCTGCCAGCAGCGTATTGCTAACCACGTTGCGCGCGATCCCTAAGCCGCTGAGCATCGGAACGCCGTTCTTTAACAAAGTTCCAAGCGTGCGTGCAAAGCGCGCGGTATCCACTTGAAGCAGCAGGTTGCCGATCACTTTGAGCTTTAGAAACTGGGTGTCCCACAGCAAGCGGCTTTCAGGATTGGCCATTTGGCTGCGCATAAACACCACTGCTGCAAACGCACCCAGCCCGAGCAGTAACCAGTAATCCTTGAGCACCGTGCCGACGCCCAGCACCATCTGGGTGAGCAAGGGCAGCTCAGCGCCGGCTTCTTCAAAAATCGGCACAAACTGCGGCACCACCAGGATCAACAGGATAAAAAGCGCGGCGACCGACATCACCAACAAAATGGCCGGGTAAATCAACGCAGAAATCACGCTGTCTTTTAGATCTTTGCTGCGCGCTAAGTAGTCGGCCAGCTCAGCGAGCGTGGTGTCGAGCGTGCCGCCGGTTTCGCCCGCGCGGACCATATTGGTGTACAGCCGCGAAAACACACCGTGCTCGTCTTCTAGCGATTGACTAAGTGATGAGCCGCCGCGCACGCGGTCGCGCACGCGCTCGGTCATTTTTTTGACTTTCTCGCCATCCGCTAGATCGACCAGAATTTGCAATCCCCGGTCAAGCGGCAGGCCCGCGCCAAGCAGCGTCGCCAGCTGCTGGGTGAACATGCCCATCTGCCGCGCGCCGATGCCGCGCGACGAAAACAGGTCAAACAGCGAGCCTTGCGCGCCCGTAGCACCAATGGGTTCAGCCGACAGCGGGATGTTGCCGGCGTCTTGCAGTTTGGCGATGGCCTCCATCGCACTCGCGGCTTCAATGGTGCCGTTGAGGGCGTCGCCCGATGGCGATACCGCGCTGTATTGAAACAGCATTAGCTGGTTTCCTGAGTCACACGCAGCACTTCTTCCATCGTGGTGGTGCCGGTGAGCGCCTTCATAATGCCATCCTCGTACATCGTCACCATGCCCTCTTCACGCGCGGCGGCGAGCAGTTTGCCGCCATCGGCGTGCTGCATGATCAGGCGCCGTATCGGGTCAGTCATCTTTAAGAATTCCATGATTGTGGTTCGCCCGAGATAGCCCGTTGAGGTGATCTCATGCGCCGCTTTCGGACGATACAAACGGATCGGGGTTTCATGCGCGAAACGCGCGATGCCCATTTGTTCGGCGACCTCTGGCAGCACCTCGTAGGCTTCCGCCGAAGGCGAATACAGCTTGCGTACCAGCCGCTGGCCCAAGATGCCGTTGATCGTGGTCGCTAGCAAATAGTCCTCCACGCCCATATCAAGCATGCGCGTGACCGCGCCGGGCGCGTCGTTGGTATGCAGCGTGGACAGCACCAAGTGGCCGGTCAACGCAGATTGAATCGCGATTTTCGCGGTTTCCAAATCGCGCATTTCGCCGATCATGATGATGTCCGGATCCTGGCGCACGATCGAGCGCAGCGCGTGCGCGAAGTCGAGTCCAATCTGCGGCTTGGCCTGAATTTGATTGACGCCCTCAATCTGGTACTCAACCGGATCTTCAACCGTGATGATCTTGACGTCGGGCGTGTTGATCTTCGAGAGCGCCGTATACAGCGTGGTGGTTTTGCCTGAACCCGTCGGCCCGGTCACCAAAATAATCCCGTGCGGCAGCTTGAGCACTTCCATAAAGCGCTCGAGCGTGCGGCCACCGAAGCCTAGGGTCGAAAAATCGAGCACCACCGATTCGCGATCCAAAATACGCATCACCACCGATTCACCGTACGAGGTCGGCACCGTCGACACGCGCAAATCCAGCTCCTTGCCTTGCACGCGCAGCATGATGCGGCCGTCCTGCGGCAAGCGCCGTTCGGCAATGTTGAGCTTCGCCATAATCTTCACGCGGCTGATCACCGCAGCGGTGCTCGACGACGGTGGCGCCTCGGTTTCGAGCAGCACGCCGTCCACGCGGTAGCGCACTTTCAAGCGATTCTCGAACGGCTCGATGTGGATATCTGACGCGCGCTGCTCGACGGCTCGCTGGATGATCAAGTTGACCAAGCGGATGACCGGCGCCTCGGACGCCAAATCGCGCAAGTGCTCGACATCAGCTTCGCCAGCGTCGGCGTTTTCACCGCCTAGATTCTCAACAATTTGGCCCATCGCGGAGCGGCCGCCGCCAAACAGGCGCTCGATGGCGTCATCGATATCGGTGCGCAGGCCCATCGCGATCTTTACGGCCTTGCCGGTGGCCATTTGTACGGCGCTGATATTGAAATGTTCTTCCGGATCAGCCACCACCAGCGTCACATCGCTATCGGTTTCAGCGATCGGCACCACGTGCGCTTGTTTCATAAAGCGCATGCTCAACGCCACGTTAGGCGGCGGCGCTTCCGGATAGTCTTTATTGTTGAGCAAGGGCAAGCCCAACAAATCCGAATAGGCTTCAGCCACGTCTTTCTCAGACGCAAGCCCCAGCTTGGTCAGCAGGCCAATCAAGCTGCCGCCGGCTTCTTCATGCAGGCGTTTCGCGCGACCTAAATCTACTTCCTTAAGCCGCCCTTTGGCGACCAAATGGTCGCTTAAGCGCTCTTCTAAGCTCACCGTCTCGGCCACGTCGCTCATGTTTGATCCTTCGGTTGGAGACCGGCTTTGAGCGTGAGGAGGTCAAAAAAATCCCGATTCAACGCCACCCATAAAACCACCGGCACCAGTGAGGGCAGCACGAGATAGCCCATTTGATAGCAAAAGGCGACCACGGTGGGATTGAAGCCCGCCTCGACGATGCGCGCACCCGCCTCTGGGCCCATCGAGAACATGGCGGTTTTGATCGACTCAAACACCACGCCCCAGGTTTGCACCAGCGCAATGGCGAATGAACCCACCAGCAGCTGAAACAAACGGCGCCGCACGGGCATCGGCATAGACATCACCATGCCAAAAATCAGCGGCAAGCCGTAGCCGTAAATCATTGGCTGCACGTCGAACGCGTAGTTGCCCACTTGCTTATTTGAAAGTGCCAGTAGCTCGGCGCTCGCCGGAATCGCGCTTTTGATTTCAAAGTGATAGTCGATTTGGGTGAGCGTGACAAACAGCTCCGGAATGCCACCGACCAAAATCCAGCGCGACAGCACGCTCACCGGGTAGCTCATCAAGCCCGCCAGGTAAAACCACCCGGCGAAGCCAAGCGGCATCCACAAAAACGCCAGTAGGAAAAACTGGCGAATATCTACGCGGTCAGATTCCGCGTCTACTTCAGGTGCAGTTGAGCTCATGGTTTGATTCTACGCAACGAAGGCGCGTGCGTTGCTAAACATCCGCTGCCACGGCGATGCATCGCTTGAACCTTTCGGGTACCAGCTCATTTGCACTGTGCGATGCACGCGCTCTGGATGCGGCATCAGTGCCAGTACGCGCCCGGATGCGGCACTGACCCCAGCGAGGCCTTCCGGCGAGCCGTTTGGATTGCGCGGATAGCGCGAGGCAATCTCGCCGTTCGGCTCCACAAAGCGCAGCGCCACGGTGTCGCCGCCCGCGCCATCCGCGCGGCCTTCGCCATGCGAGACCACCACCGGCATGATCGAGCCCGCCATGCCCTGCAAGAAAATTGAATTGCTGTGTTCCACCCGTAGCAGACTTAAGCGCGCCTCAAATTGTTCCGACCGATTGCGCTTAAATTGTGGCCACGCTTGTGCGCCGGGAATGATCGATTTGAGCCGCGAAAACAGCTGGCAGCCGTTGCACACGCCGAGTGCGAAGCGCGTGGAATCAGCAAAAAATGCGTTGAATTGCTCGGCGAGCTGGCTGTGTTTGAGGATCACTTGCGCCCAACCCGCTCCTGCGCCAAGCACGTCGCCGTAGGAAAACCCGCCGCACGCCGCAAGGCCCTGGAATTGCTCCAGACGCAAACATCCGCTGATCAAATCGCTCATGTGCACGTCGACCGCGGTAAAGCCCGCGCGGGTAAAAGCCGCGGCCATTTCGAGCTGACCGTTGACGCCCTGCTCGCGCAAAATGGCCACTTGCGGGCGCAGCCCGAGACCTATCGAAAACGGCGTGTTGGCATCAAACTTAAGCGCCACCACCAGGCCGGGATCGGCGTCATCGCTGAGCAAAGCGTGTTCTTCATCGGCGCACTGCGGATCGTCGCGCAGGCGCTTCATGCGGTGGCTGAGCTCGCTCCACGTGATCTCGAGTTGAGCGCGCGTGCTGTCGAGCAAAATTATTGGACCCTGCCGCAGCACAATGCGCGTGTCGTCGCGCAGCTGCGCCAGCGGCTGGACTTTTAAGCCCAGTGCGGCGACTTGGGCGAGATGCTGATCGGCTATCTGCGCGCAAAAACCTAACTCTTCGTTGAACAACCAGCTGAGCGCGTCGACATGTTCCGGCACCACGATGTCCAAGCCGGCCCGCCCGGCAAACGCCATCTCCAGTGCCGTGACGAGCAGGCCACCATCGGAGCGATCGTGATAAGCGCTTAAACACTGCGCGCGCTTGGCCGCCAACAGCGCATCGATCGCGAGCTTGAATGCAGCAACTGACACAAGATCCGGCGCGTCTGCACCCATCTGACCGTGCACCTGCGCCAGTGCCGAGCCGCCCAAGCGCGCGTGGCCATCGGCGAGATCGACCCAGTACAGCGCCCCAGCGTTGGCTTGCAGCTCCGGGGTGACGGTCAAGCGCACATCATTCACTGGCGCGAACGCGGTCAAGTTCAGCGCGATCGGTGAACGCACTTCCACGTCGCGCGCGCCATCGTTAAACCGCGTACGCATCGACAGCGAATCTTTGCCCACCGGGATCGATACGCCCAGAGCCGGGCAAGCTTCAGCGAGCGCGCGCACTGCAACGTACAAATCAGCGTGTTCAGTCGCGTCACCGGCGCTGGCCATCCAATTGGCCGACAGTCGCACGCGCTCAAGCGCCACCACATCGCTTGAACACAAGTTCAACAATGCCTCACCTAGCGCCATGCGCGAGGCGGCGGCCGGATTGATTTCAGCCAGCGCGATGCGTTCGCCCAAGGCAAAAGCCGCGCCGCCAAAACCGACAAAATCATCCAGCGTCACCGCGCAATCGGCTACCGGCACTTGCCACGGGCCGACCAGCTGATCGCGCGCGGTCATCCCGCCGACCGAGCGATCGCCAATGGTGATCAAAAAATCCTTGCGCGCCACGCAGGGCAGCGTCAGCACGCGCATCAGCGCGTCAGCGACGCTGATGCCGTGCAGTTCAAGCGCCCGCAGCGCACGCTTGGGCGTTTGCGCGAGCAGCGTCAATGAGGGGGCCCGGCCGAACAAAACGTCCATCGGCAAGTCGATTGCGAGCGGCTCCTTAAGCGTCAGATGGCGCGCCTCGCGGACACGACCGACCACAGCAACCGGCGCACGCTCACGCGCACAGATTCCCAAAAACGCGTCAATGTGCTGCGCGCGCACGCCCAACACAAAGCGCTCCTGCGCCTCGTTGCACCACAGCTCTTTCGGCGATAGCGAAGCATCCGCACTCGGGATTGCGCCAAGCTCAATCGCGCCGCCCAAGCGCGCGTCTTGCAGCAGCTCCGGCAGCGCGTTGGACAAGCCGCCCGCACCCACATCGTGCAGGGACACGATTGGGTTATCCAAGCCTTGCGCCCAGCAGCGATCCAGCACTTCCTGCGCCCGGCGCTGCATTTCAGGATTGCCGCGCTGCACGGATGCAAAATCGAGCTGCGCATTGGACTCACCGCTAGCGATCGACGACGCCGCGCCGCCGCCGAGGCCAATCAGCAGCGCCGGCCCGCCGAGCACGATCAGCGCGTCATCTGGGGCAAGCTGACCTTTGGCGACATGCTCATTGCGGATCGCGCCGATGCCACCGGCCAGCATGATCGGCTTGTGGAAACCGCGGTAGCGATCGGGGGCCTCCTCACGGCAATAGGTGCGAAAAAAGCCGCTCAACGTGGGTCGGCCGAACTCATTGTTGAAGGCCGCTGCACCTAGCGGGCCGTCGAGCATGATTTTGAGTGCGCTGGCCATGCGTTTGGGCGTTGCCACTTGCGATTCCCACGGCGCGGCAAAGCCCGGCACGTGCAAATCGCTGACCGCAAAACCGACCAGGCCGGCCTTGCAGCGCGCGCCGATCCCGGTGGCCGCTTCATCGCGAATTTCACCACCCGCGCCGGTCGCCGCGCCTTCAAACGGCGCGATGCCGGTCGGGTGATTGTGCGTTTCGACCTTGGCCAGAATGTGCGAGGCCTCAGCGTGCTCGCGATACACGCCATCCGGATCGGCAAAAAAGCGCTGCGCTTGTAGCCCTTCAATCACGCAGGAGTTATCGCTGTAGGCGGTTAGCGTGTGCGCCGGGTGCGTGACGTGGGTCGATTTAATCCATTGAAACAGCGAGCGCGGCTGCTCGATCCCGTCGAGCACCACGGTTGCGTTAAAAATTTTATGGCGACAGTGCTCGGAGTTGGCCTGCGCAAACATCATCAGCTCAACGTCGGTGGGGTCGCGCCCCAGTTCCGCAAAACACTGCGCTAGATACTCGATTTCTGCGCTCGAAAGCGCCAAACCTAAGTCGCGGTTTGCAACATCAAGGGCCACTATCGGCGCTGCCCCGAGCTCTACGTGCAGCAGCGCACGCGGCGCGGGTGTCTCACCCAGCCGGGCCGCATCATCGAGCGACTCCAGCACGCTTTGCGTCATTCGGTCATACAGCGGCTCAAGGTCTGTGGGCCGCGCATCAAAGGTCAGCTCAACCAGCCGATCGATGCGCTTTACCTGAGTAGTCCCGGCCAGATGGGCGATTTCAAGCGCTTTGCTCGACCACGGCGACAGCGTGCCCAAGCGCGGCGCGATATACAGCCGCGGGCCGGCGATCAACGTGTCTGGCTCTGAGCCTGACTCCAGCAGCAAATCCAGAAGCTCCGCGCGCACCGACTCGGGCGCATCCACCACAAACACATAGCGCGCAGCCAGCACGCGCACGCCCTGGCTCGAAAGCTCCGCATTCAAAGCGCTCAAGCGAAAGTCAGACAGCGCGCTTGCAGCAGGGATGATCAGCATCGGTTAGCGCTCGAGAAAGTGTTGATAGGTGCTCTTCAAACCCGCTTCCAGCGAAATTTCAGCGCGCCAGCCTAGGCGCCCGATCAAATCGACATTGAGCAGTTTGCGCGGCGCGCCATCGGGTTTGCTTGCGTCGAACTGAAGCGCGCCGCTGTAGCCGACCACGCGACAGATCAGTGTTGCCAATTCGCGGATCGTCAAATCCACGCCGCTGCCAATATTGATATGCGATTGGCGCACGTCCACCGCGCCCCAATAGCGCTCCGTCGGTAATTCCATCAAATGCTTAACCCCGCGCGCGAGGTCATCGACGTGCAAAAACTCGCGCCGGGGGCTCCCGCTGCCCCACACCTCAACGGTTGCGTTTTGTGCAATTTTGGCCTCGTGGATTTTGCGCATCAGCGCCGGGATCACGTGGCTCGCCTGCAAGTCGAAGTTATCGCCCGGCCCGTACAGGTTAGTGGGCATCGCCGAGCGAAAATCGCTGCCGTACTGGCGCCGATACGATTCACACAGCTTGATGCCGGCAATCTTCGCGATCGCATATGGCTCGTTGGTCGGCTCCAGTGGCCCGGTGAGCAGCGCGTCTTCTGCCATTGGCTGCGCAGCTAATTTTGGATAAATGCATGAACTGCCTAGAAACATCAGGCGCGCGCAGCCGTGTCGGTGAGCGGCGCCGATCAGATTCAGCTGGATCATCAAGTTATCGGCGAGAAAATCAGCCGGGAAGCTGTTATTGGCATGGATGCCACCCACTTTGGCCGCCGCGATATACAGCTGATCCGGGCGGTGCTCGGCGAAGTACGCGTCGACGTGCGCGGTATTGCTCAAGTCGAGTTCAGCGCGGGTGGGCTTGAGCGTCGCGCGGTCATTGAGCGCGCGCACCATTGCTGCGCCGACCATGCCGCGCGCGCCTGCCACCATAATTTTGGCGCTCATCTGCAATCGCGCGCCGCACGGGTGAGATCTTGCTTGACCATTTCCTCGACCAACTCAGCGAAGCTGATTTTCGGCACCCAACCCAGTTCATCACGCGCCCGCGTCGCATCGCCGAGCAGCGATTCGACTTCGGTCGGGCGAAAATATTTGGGGTCGACCTTAACCAGCACCTGGCCCGCGCGAATGCCCGACCAATCGGGATTAGCATGCTCAACAATGGCCATTTCAGCGACGCCAGCACCGCTCCAGCGCAGTCCCAAACCCATCGTTTGCGCGGCCAAGTTGATGAAATCCCGCACGCTGTGCTGGATGCCCGAGGCGATCACGTAGTCACGCGGATCAGCGCGTTGCAACATCATCCACTGCGCCTCGACGTAGTCACGCGCGTGGCCCCAATCGCGCTTGGCGTCCAAATTGCCGACGAATAAACACTTCTCCAAACCATGCGCGATGCGCGCCAGGCCACGGGTGATTTTGCGCGTGACGAAGGTCTCGCCGCGCTGTGGCGACTCGTGGTTAAACAAGATGCCGTTGCACGCAAACATCCCGTACGCCTCGCGGTAATTGACCGTCATCCAGTAGGCATACAGTTTGGCCACACCATACGGCGAGCGCGGATAAAACGGCGTTGTCTCGCGCTGCGGGGTTTCTTGCACCAGCCCGTAAAGCTCAGAAGTTGAGGCCTGATAAAAGCGCGCGCTGTCTTTGATCTGCAAAATGCGCATCGCCTCCAGCACGCGCAATGCGCCCAAACCGTCGGCGTTGGCGGTGTATTCGGGCTCCTCAAAGGACACCGCGACGTGACTTTGCGCGGCGAGGTTATAAATCTCGTGCGGCTGCACTTCGCCGATCACCCGCAGTAGGCTCAAACTGTCGGTCATATCGCCGTAGTGCAGCAGCAGCGAGCGGTTCGGCACGTGCGGGTCTTCGTAGAGATGATCAATGCGCTGGGTATTGATCGACGATGCGCGACGCTTGATCCCGTGCACCTCATACCCTTTGTGCAGCAAGAATTCCGCGAGATAAGCGCCATCTTGGCCAGTGACGCCGGTGATTAGCGCGCGTTTCTTCGACATGGGGTTAAAGCCTTGGGCACGTTTTAAGGGCGCGCAGTGTACTCGTTGGGGCTAAACTGGGCCGCTGTCTTCCTGCCCGCTTGAGTTCATGCTGAACACTGCCCGACACGATTGGACTTCATCTGACATTGCAGCGCTGTTTGATTTGCCGCTGTTTGAGCTGCTCGACCGCGCCAGGGCCGTGCATCGCGCGTGTTGGCCGCAGGCCACCGTGCAGGTATCCACGCTGCTGTCGATTAAGACCGGCGCGTGCCCGGAGGATTGCGCTTACTGCCCGCAAAGCGTGCATTTTGATACCGGGTTAAAGCCCGAAAAGCTGCTCAAGCTCGAAGTTGTTTTGCAAGCAGCGCTGGCCGCCAAAGAGGCCGGCGCAACGCGCTTTTGCATGGGTGCGGCGTGGCGCTCGCCGCGCGGCAAAGATCTCGAACGTGTGGCCGCGATGGTCAGTGCGGTCAAAGGCTTGGGGCTTGAAACGTGCGTGACGCTCGGCATGCTTGAGCCCCACCAAGCGCACACGCTCAAGCGCTCCGGGCTCGATTATTACAACCACAATCTCGATTCGAGTCCCGAGTACTACGAAAAAATCATTACCACGCGCACCTATCAAGATCGCCTCGACACGCTCGAGGCCGTGCGCAGCGCCAATATTCGCGTGTGTTCCGGCGGCATCGTGGGCATGGGTGAATCGCGCGCCGACCGCGTTGGCTTTTTGCAGCAACTCGCTAACTTGAGCGTCCATCCTGAGTCGGTGCCGATCAATCAGCTGATTGCCGTGGCCGGAACGCCGCTGGGCGAGGTTGCAGCGCTTGATGCGTTTGAGTTTGTGCGCACCATTGCGGTGGCGCGCGTGCTGATGCCGTTGAGCTATGTGCGGCTTTCAGCGGGGCGCGAGTCGATGAATGACGAGCGCCAGGCGCTGTGTTTTTATGCCGGCGCCAACTCGATTTTTTACGGCGACAAGCTGCTCACCCAAGGCAACCCCGAAGCGGCTCAAGACCGCGCGTTGCTGGCGCGCTTGGGGCTGCAAATCGAGTCCAGCACGGCGCTGTCAGCGGCGCATGCCGCGGCCTGAACTGCGCGCGCGATTGGCGCTGGAAAACCAGGTTCGACTAGGCCAATCGCGTCAGCGCAGCCGCGTGCTGGTCACGCCGCTGGAAGGGCGCATGGTCAGCGTCAATGGACTGCCTGCGCTCGATTTTTCAAGCAACGACTATCTAGGTTTGAAAGCCCACCGGGCCTTGCTCGAACCGCTCGCATTAAGCAACACGTTTGGCGCGGGTGCGAGCGCGCTGGTGAGCGGCTTCGCGCCCGAACATCTAGCGCTCGAAGGAGAGCTTGCGCAGTGGCTCAAACGTGAAGCCGCGTGTTTGTTTTCCACCGGCTTTATGGCCAATTTAGGCGTGGTGCAAACCCTGCTGAAGCCCGGCGAGCTGCTGATTCAAGACAAGCGCAATCACGCCTCGCTGCTGGATGCCGCGAACTACGCGCAGCTCAAGCTGCGTCGCTACCGCCATCTAGACCTTGAGGGCGCACACGCACGCCTGCTTGAAGCGCCGCACAGCGCCGCGGTGCTCGCCACCGACAGCGTGTTCAGCATGGACGGCGACCAAGCCAATATTCCGGCGTTAGCCACGCTTTGCCACACGCACGGCGCCGGGCTGCTGATCGATGAAGCGCACGCACTCGGCGTATTTGGCGAGGAAGGTGGCGGGCTAGCACTCGATGAACCGCACGCCATGGTCATCGGTACTTTTGGCAAAGCGCTCGGTAGCTTTGGCGCGTTTGTGGCTGGGCCGCGCGAGCTGATCCAAGCGGTTTTGGACACCAGCCGACCCTACCGCTACACCACCGCACTGCCGCCGGTGCTCGCGGCAGTCACGCGCGAAGCAATTTCCGTCGTGCGCGGCGGCCACCATTTGCGCGAGCGCTTGCGCGCCAATATTGCGCAATTTGTTGAATCAGCACGCAGCGCGGGGCTGCGCATGCTGAGCTCCTCAAGCCCAATCCAGCCGGTTTTAATCGGCGCTGACGCCGCGGCGCTGCTGGTTGAAGCGCGCCTGCTCGAACGAGGATTTTTCGTCCGCGCGATTCGCCCGCCGACCGTGCCTGCTGGCAGCGCGCGCTTGCGGGTCAGTTTGAGCGCCGCGCATAGCGCCAAACAGATCAGGGATCTCGTGGCAGTTCTTAGCGATGTTTGTTGAGCGCCTGGGTCATGGCCCTGACCTATTGCTGCTGCACGGCTGGGGCCTCAACGGCAGTTTTTTTGCACCCTTGGTTGAGCGCCTCGCGCACGCTTTTACCGTGCACAGCGTGGACTTGCCCGGCCATGGACGCAGCGTGCACGAGCGCTTTGAGGTCGAGCACACGGTGCAAGAATTGACCGAGCGATTTCCGCACGCGCACGTGGTTGGCTGGAGCTTAGGCGGTCTGCTAGCGCAGCGCTTGAGGCATACCGCAAGCCGCACGCTGATCGCGACCAGTGCCAAATTTACCCGCGATGCAAGCTGGCCTCAAGGCGTGGACAGCGCGCTACTCGAGGCCTTCGCCAGCGATCTCGCGAGCGATTTTCCAGCCACCATGGCGCGCTTTGTTGAGCTAGAAGTGCTTGGCTCAAGCGTCAAGGGCGAGCGCGCTGAGCTGCTCAGCCACGCCACGAAATGGGGCCCGCCGTCGGTTGATGCGCTGCAACACGGCCTGCAGTTTTTGCGCCAGTTCGACCAGCGCGAAGCCATCGGAGGTACCAATTTATGGATCGGCGGCGCGCGTGATCGCATGATCCGCCCGCAGGCCGTGCGCGCCTCGGCCGCGTTGAGCGCTCAATCCCGCGCGATGATCGTGCCCGGCGCCGGTCACGCACCGTTTATCACCCACCCCGATATCATCAGCGCGCTGATCATCAAGCACGCCCTAGGCGCATGAATTTAGACCCAAGCACCGTCCAACGCTCGTTCAATCGCGCGGCAAGCCGCTATACCGAGCACGCTTTTTTGCAGCGCGAAGTGGAATCACGGCTGCTCGAACGGCTTGCGCTCAAGGGCATCAACCCGACCCGCGTGATTGATATAGGCGCTGGTGATGGCAGTGGTGCGCTGAAGCTGCGCAAGCTATATCCCAAAGCCGAAATAATTGCGCTGGATGTGAGCTTTGCGATGTGCCAGCAGGCCAAACGACGCGCATCTTGGTGGCGACCGCATCGGGTTGTGCAAGGCAATTTTGGCGCCTTGCCGTTCGCCGATGCGAGCGTCGATTTAATTTACTCGAGCCTGGCCCTGCAGTGGGCCAATGACCTCAAAGGCAGTGTGGCTGAGTTCAGACGCGTGCTCAAGCCGGGCGGGCTGTTGATGCTCGCAACGCTCGGCCCCGACACCTTAAGCGAGCTGCGCGCGGCGTGGGCTGCGGTTGATCAGGCCCCGCACGTGCACGTGTTTATCGATATGCACGACGTCGGTGACGCGCTGCTGCGCGCGGGTTTTAAAGACCCGGTAATGGACGTTGAACGCATTACGCTGACCTACTCGAACGTGCGCCTGTTGATGCGCGATCTCAAAGGGATCGGTGCGCACAACGCCCACGCAAATCGTGCGCGCGGGCTGACCGGCAAGCACAAGCTCAACGGCATGTTGGCCGCATACGAGCAACTGCGTCGCGACAATTTGCTGCCCGCCACTTACGAGATCATCTATGCGCACGCCACCGGCAGCTCGCCGCGCGCGCCGTCGCAAGACGATGACGGCGTGGTGGCGCGCATCGCGGTCGGCGCAATTCAGCGGATAAAGCGCTGAGATTCGCGACTTAAAAGCGCATAAGATGCGTTTGCCCTATTTCACGCGACCGTGCCTTGATTGCGTATTGCCAATCGCTGATCCGAAAGTTTTGGCACCTTCTGGGTGGCGGCGGCGCGCGCGGCCAAAGCGTTGAGCTCGACCCTGAGATCCGCGACGTTTTTTTTACCGAGCTCAGCGATTTAACCCAAGCGCTGAACCAAGCCTTCCCGAAGTGGAAGGAAAATCCCGCCGACCAGGCCGCACTGCAAACCATTCGCCGCGCATTCCACACGTTGCGAGGCTCTGGTCCGATTGTTGGCGCGCATGCGCTCGGCGATTTTTGCGGCCACATCGAAAACCTCACGGTGCGCGTCTTGGAAAAAAGCTTGAGCGTCACGCCCGAACTTACGCTGACGATTGATCAAGCGATCAAGCTGTTGCCTGCATTTGCCGGTGCGGTGCGCGATGCCCGACCCGCGCCGCTTGAAGCCCGCGCACTCGGTGCGCGCGCGCAAAAGCTTCTAGGCGCTTAAACCAAATCGCTGGGCAAGCTGCGCGCGCGTGGGCATCGCCAACGCGGTGCCGATCACTTCGGTTGAATAGCCCGCGACGTTGATTGCAAACTCAACCAGCTCTCGAAACGGCTTTTGGTCCTGTTCGGCCAACGCACACGCGAGCGCGCCAGAAAACGCATCGCCCGCGCCGGTGCTATCAATCGCGCTGACCGGCGCTGCGGGCAGCCGATAGTACAAATGCGCATCGCCGTGCAGCTCAGGCGCATCGTGCGACACAAACACACCTTGCGCGCCCAGCGTGATCACCACCGTGGCGACGCCGGTGGAGCGGCACCAGCCATGCAGCGCCTCATCGGTGGCATTGAAAAAATCCGCCTCAAGTTCGATCCCAAATAGCTGCCTGAGCAAGCTTTGAAACTCCGTCTCATTGGGCGTAATCACATCAGCAAGCGCCAGCAGCTCACGATCCAAATCTGCATGCAGCGGCGCAGGATTGAGCATCGACAGCGCACCCTCGCGACGCGCAGCGTTCAGCGCCTCGCGGGTAGCGCCCAAATTGACCTCCAGCTGCGCCAGCACCACATCCGGCGGCGCCGCTTGCGCAAGCTGCTCGCGGACAAACTCAACGCTCAACCACGCATTGGCGGCCAGCGCCACGCTGATCAAGTTGTTGCCGTGACGATCCACCACAATGCTCGACGCCGCCGTCGGCTGATCGTTAAGCTCCAGCCACGCACAGTTGAGCGCATTATCTAGCGCAAACGCTTTGGCAGCCGCGCCCAAATGGTCTTGCCCGATTGCCCCAATAAAGCACACGTCGGCCTGCAAGCGATGCGCGGCAATGGCTTGGTTGAAACCCTTGCCGCCCGCGCCGCTGACAAAACGCTGCGCAATGCGCGTCTCGCCGACGCGCGGAAACTCATCGACCAGCCACGCGTGGTCCTGCACAAACGAGCCGACCACCGTGACCTTGCCCATAGCGCCGACCTACTGAAATTGCGACAGCACGCCCGCAATCGTGGCGGTCATAAGAGTTGCCAGCGTGCCACCCAACACGGCGCGCAGCCCAAAACGCGCCAAATCCGCGCGACGCTCAGGTGCAATCCCGCCGATGCCGCCAATTTGAATCGCAATCGATGAAAAGTTAGCGAACCCACACAGTGCATACGTGGCGATCAACTGCGCGTGCTGGCTAATCATGCCCGGCTCGCTGCCCACCGCAATGCCGCTTAACCGCACATAGGCGACAAACTCGTTAAGCACCAATTTGGTGCCAATCAAACTGCCCACCGTGCGCGCGTCCGCCCATGGCACGCCGATGGTCCAAGCCAACGGCGCCAACACAAAGCCCAAGATCGACTCAATCGACAGCTGAAAGCCCAGCGCCTGCGTAAGCGAACCCGCGCCCATCCAATCGACGTCCGAGAGCCATTTGATCGGCGCATCGGCCAGTGCAATCAGCGCAATAAACGCCAGCAGCATCGCGCCAATATTCAACGCCAGCTTCAAGCCGTCCGCGGCGCCAGAAGCCGCTGCATCGATCACGTTCGAGGCGGTCTTTTCAACTTCCATACGCACCGAGCCGCGCGTTAGCGGCTGGCCGGTTTCAGGGATTAAAATCTTCGCAATCAGCAAGGTTGCCGGCGCCGCCATGATACTGGCCGCCAAAAAATGCGCAGCAAAGTAGGTTTGCCGTACCGGATCGTCGCCGCCGAGCATGCCGATATACGTTGCCATCACCCCGCCGGCAATGTGCGCCATGCCGCCAATCATCAGCGTCAGCAGCTCGCTTTCGGTCATTTTCGGGATAAAGGGCCGTACCGTTAAGGGCGCCTCGGTTTGGCCGATAAAAATGCTCGCGCATACCGAAGTGGTTTCCGCACCGGACACTTTCATCACGCGGGTGATTGCCCACGTCATACCGCGCACGATCCACTGCATCACCCCCAGGTGGTACATCACGCCCATAAACGCCGCGAAAAAAATGATCGTCGGCAGCACCTGGAACGCGAAAATAAAGCCAAAGTTCTCGGGTTTGTTGACCAAATCACCAAAGATAAATCCGGCACCTTGCTTGGTGAACTCGATCAGGCTGACAAAAAACCCAGCCATCACCCGAAAGATCGCCGCGCCCCAGCTGGTTAGCAGCACAAACATCGCAAATACAATTTGTAAGATCACCCCGGTGCCCACCAGCACCCAATCGACCTTCGATTTATTGTTCGAAAACGCCCAGGCAATGGCCAGCAGGACCGCCAACCCAAAGAAGCCAAACGCAATGCTCTCCACCATGACTCGTCGGCCCCGCCGTAATAAATGTGCCCGGATCGTAACAAATCCTTGACGCTCGCTTGCTCGCTGAAGGATCGGCCTGAATTCGGCGAGTTGAAGAACTAATAATCTTTAGGGCGGCCTCAACCGGCAGTCCGCAGGCAATTCCCTCTGAAAGCTTGGCTAGCCGTCGCTAAAGTGACCGGCGGCAGCGGATATTTGCTGAGGGTTTTCAGCAAATGTGCCCGACACTCGGCCAAACTGCCCTCCAGCTTGTACTCGGCTAGGGAAATATGGTCGATCAGCAGCGCAGCTCTTTCATAAATGCCATCGTCAAGTTCGGTGGCGCGAGCAAAGTCGATGGCCTTGGTCGCACACCATGACAGGCCCTCGCCCGACGCCACAAACTGCTCTCGAAGGATGGCCAGAAGCCACCTGCCCCCGAGGTTCATGTCACCCTTAGGGCAGTTTGAAAAACCTGTCCAACGCATCGGCAGGCGGAATTGACCAGTTCAACGTGCAATCGATAACCGGAAGGATTATCGAGCTGGTCGCGGCACTGCCCTAGCGGTACAAATAAGCTTCCAGCTTTGGCAACAATAGCGCTGTCAGCTGCGCGCGACCGGCTGGCGACTCGTGGTAAAAATCGTGGGACATGCGGCAATCGTTGCCGGGCGGACCGTTGCTGTCGTCCAGCGCACTGGTCATATCCAGCAGCTCAATGCGGCCTTCGGCGACCAGCGGCGCCAGCATCATTAAGGTCATTGCATGGAGATTTTGCGGAAAAATATGCTCCTGCATCATGCGCGGTATCGGCATTAGCACCAGCAGTGGCGGCTTCGGCCAGCGCACGTTGCGCAGAATTTGTCGCACGCTGTCAGCCTGCGCGGCAAATTCAGCGGGAATATGATCGCTCGGTAGCACAGAGGGCACGCCAGCGCCGCGGATGTTCCCATCGCAGAGTAACTTCGCCGGCAGAAGCGGGTTCGGATCGGCGGCAACCGCATCGCAGGTGCGCCGATCGGCAAAACCGTAGCGACACATATCGGGCTGATCAGGCGTGTTGCCTGTTAAACGGATTAGCGGCGCGATACCGGCATTGGCTTGCAATTGACGCTTGCGATCAAGCGGATGGCTGATCAGCTG
>Ga0105048_10001911_pt1 | contig 33781 bp, 24 predicted proteins | sample MAT05_FD_78382 | JGI IMG/M metagenome (GOLD analysis project Ga0105048, IMG submission 78382) | Freshwater microbial communities from Lake Fryxell liftoff mats and glacier meltwater in Antarctica - MAT-05 | ecosystem: Environmental > Aquatic > Freshwater > Ice > Liftoff microbial mat | place... | reverse complement strand
TGGCCGGATGGCCCAACCCCGCGAAATTGGTGCGTTGGCACTTTACCTCTGCTCGGATGAAGCCGCCTTTATCACTGGTACGGATTACCCGATTGATGGCGGTTTTGTCCGGCTTAATAATTAGGTAATTGGGGTAATTACCAGTTACCCAGTTACGTTTTCGGCTCAATCAGATCCCACAAGTTGCCATATAAGTCTTCGAAAACGGCTACCGTGCCGTAAACCTCCTCCCTGGGTGGCCGAACAAACCTGACTTGCTTGGACACCATCTGGTTATAATCGCGCCAGAAATCGTTTGTGTTCAGGAACAGAAAAACGCGGCCACCAGTCTGATTGCCAACCCGACTCAGTTGCTCGTTGTTGGCGGCTTTGGCTAACAGCAACCGACAGGAGTTGCCCCCGGCTGGTTCTACCAATACCCAGCGTTTAGAGTCGCTCAGAACGGTGTCTTCAATCAGCGTAAAGCCTAGTTTTTGTGTGTAAAAAGCGATGGCCTCATCGTAATCGGCAACGACGAGGGCGAGGTGAGCGAGATATTGAAACATTCGGCAAAATTAGTGAGGATTCCGTACCTTGTATGCCATGAAAATCTGTCGTAATGTAACGCTGCATCTTTGTCTGTTCCTATTTTTTGTTCAGACCGTATCCGCTCAAATTGACCCGGCCCGCATCGACATTGCCCGTGATCGTTGGGGAGTACCCCATATTTTCGCCAAAACTGATGCCGAAGTGGCCTATGGGCTGGCCTGGGCCCATGCCGAAGACGATTTCAAGACTACCCAACTGACGCTGCTGGGGGCCAAAGGAATGTTGGGAAGGTATCTGGGTAAGCAGGGAGCCACCATTGATTATGTGGTAGGGTTGATCCGCGCCCGTGAGCAGGCTCAACGTGATTACCCCGCCAAATTCTCGTCCGACTACCGGGCTGTCATGAGCGGGTATTGTCAGGGTATCAACGCTTATGCGGCTAAACATCCCAACGAAATCTTAGTGCGAGGATCGTTTCCCGTTAGCGAGATCGACCTGATTGGTGGGTTTATTCTGTCCAATGCGTCGTTTTCGGGCATCGACCGTGCCCTGACCAGTATTCTAAACGGCACAATGCCCAAAGCACTCAAAACTGCCGTCGCCCAATTACCCAACACTCATTTACCCAGTTACCCCCTAACAGGAGGCTCCAACGGGATTGCGCTCAACAGTAAGCGTACCGCCGATGGGCAAACCTATCTGGCTATCAATTCGCACCAGCCGTTAGAGGGGCCTGTTGCCTGGTACGAAGCTCATTTGTGCAGCGAGGAGGGTTGGAATATTCTGGGGGGCTTGTTTCCCGGCGCAGCCACCATTTTACACGGCGTGAACGAAAACCTCGGTTGGGCGCATACCGTGAATTACCACGATAAAATGGATGTGTATGAATTGACAATGGATCCGGCCCGCAAAAATGAGTACTGGTACGACGGAAAATGGGTGCCGCTGGAAGTGCGTTCGGTGAAGCTCCGAATAAAAGGGATTCCGGTAGCGATACGCAAAAAAGCGTACTGGAGTGAGTATGGACCTGCAATGGTCACCAAAAAAGGGTCGTTTGCCATGCGATACGCGGGTTTGTTTGAGACCCGGACTGGTGAACAGTGGTATCGGATGAACAAGGCTCGCAACTACACCGAATTTTACCAAGCGCTGCAAATGACGGCCATTCCAATGGGGTTCAACATTGTGTATGCCGACCGGAATGACACAATCATGTATCTTACCAATGGAAAAATACCGCTTCGCGATCCTGCCTTCGACTGGCAGCAGACGCTGCCCGGTAATACCAGCAAAACCCGCTGGACCGACTTTCATCCCATTGAGGTCATGCCGCAGGTAGTAAATCCCCGCAGTGGCTATGTATTCAATTCCAACAACACACCGTTTCATTGCACTGAGCCCGCTGAAAGCCCTAAACCTGGCGATTTCGACCCAACAATGGGTATTGAGCGATTTGAACTGAACCGCAGTGTTCGGATAGGAGAATTGATGGCTTCGGGGAAATTACTGAGCTACGATGCATTTAAGCAAATTAAATACGATCTGCAACTGCCTCAGAAACTGAGCTATCTCACCGATGTAAACCCACTGTTTGCGCTTAAACCCGCCGACTATCCTGAGCTATCATCGCTGATTGAAACACTGAATAACTGGGATCGACGGGCCGATACTACGAGCCGTGGCGCAGCCATTTTTGTGGTGGCGTATGTGCATCTGAAAGACCTATTGCAAAAAACAGGCGGGTCGCCGTATCGGCCGCTCACCACTGCGGAATGTGTGCAGGGGCTTCAGCTAACCAAAGTGTATTTGCTGAAGCATTTCGGCACAACAGCTTTGCCGCTGGGACGGGTTCAACGACATATACGTGGCTCGGTAAGCTTGCCTTGTGCTGGCATTCCTGATGTGTTGGCGGCAATGGATTCAAAACGGACTCAAACCGGCGAACTTCGGGCCGACCAAGGTGAATCGTATATTGAACTGGTGCGTTTTCGGAAAGATGCCCTGCCCGAAATCGAGACCGTGAATGCCTACGGGGCCTCGAACCACGCTGATAGTCCGCACTATACCGACCAGATGACGATGTTTGTGAATCAGCAAACCAAAAAAATGACGCTTGATAAACAACAGGTTCTGAAAGATGCCAAACGTGTATATCATCCGGGAGAATAAAACACCCGCCTACCAATTGAGTTGTAGTACCAAAGAACTCAATGATGAAAACGACACTCTATTTACTCGCAACGGCCCTGCTGCTCACATCTTGCGGGGGCAACGATAGTGACAATAAGGCCAATGAAGCCAACGAAAAACGGATTGACCAACAGGCTACCGGCATCAGCGACGACGCTAAAAAAGAAGCCAAAAAAACGTCCGCCGGCCTCGTTGAACTAGCCAGCATGAGCCTGACCACTTACGAACTGAGTCAGCTGGCAGCCAAACAGGCAACCAACCCGGAAGTACGCACGTTTGCCCGGCAGTACGTGGAGAAATACGTGAAGGACGATAAAGAGATGCGCCGGATGACGCAGGATCTGAAACTGGTGGTGCCAACTGAACTCTCAAAAGAAGGACGCAATCGGGTTGATGCCCTTCGCCAAGAGAAACCCGGCACCGCCTTCGACCTAAAGTTCCTCGAAGAAGTGGGTAAAGTACATGGCAAAACCGCCGACGTTGCCGACGATCTGGGCGACGATGCCCCCAACGATGCGGTGCGAACCTACACTAACCGGATTGAGAAAGAAGGTAAAGAACTTCGTAATCGGGCCAAGTCAATTCGGAATGTGCTGAATTAATAGCCTATTGCCGTATTATCAGCTCGGGGGTCGGAGGCACCTTCAAAACTGCCGTCGGGCCGGACCAGAATACAATCCATTCGGCCGAGGGTATTGGTAAGGCGTTCGAGCACATAACCCCGGCTTTGAAGAGCCTGCTGGGTTTTGTCGGAGAAGGCCCCGGTTTCAAAGATCGTTTTGTCGGGGAGCCATTGATGGTGGAATTTCAGCGCGTTAACGGCCTGTTGCATGGTCATGCCGTGTTCTGCTACGTTCAATACCGTCTGGAAAACCGAAGTCATAATGGTGGAGCCACCCGGTGTTCCGACTACCATGTAGAGTTTGCCACCCTTTTCAATAATACTGGGCGTCATACACGACAACATCCGTTTGCCGGGGGCAATGGCGTTGGCCGTGTTACCAACCAGCCCATACATGTTGGGCGTGCCCGGCTTAACGCTGAAATCGTCCATTTCGTTATTCATAAAGAAACCGGCTCCGCCTACCACAACCCGACTGCCATAGCCACCGTTGAGGGTGGTGGTGATGCTCACCGCGTTGCCTTCACGATCCACAACCGAAAAGTGAGTTGTTTCCAAACTTTCGTAGCCCGCAATGGTGCCGCCCCGAACATTACGGCTGTCGGTGGCTTGTGCCCAGTTGAAGTCGGTCCAGCGGGTTTTCAGGTAGGGGTAACTGGTCAGTTCGGCAACGGGGACTTTTACAAAATCAGGGTCGCCGAGAAACTTGGCCCGGTCGGCATACACGCGCCGTTCGGCTTCAATCATGACTTGTACTGTGCTGTCGCGGTTCCAGCCCCACTGTCGGAGCGGAAACGGCTCCACAAAACGCATCAACTGCACCAGGGCTACCCCCCCGCTTGAGGTAGGGGCCATCGTGATCACGTTCATATCTTTGTAGGCCGCTTTGATGGGGTCGCGCCAAACAGATTTATAATCAGCTAAGTCCTGCTCCGTGATAATTCCTCCGTTTTTCTGCATTTCAGCGGTCAGTAGTCGAGCTGTTTCACCCGCATAGAAACCTGCCCGCCCCTGCTCCTGAATCCGTTGGAGCGTTTGTGCCAGGTCAGGTTGTGCCAGGGTCTGACCTTTAGCCCAGCGAGTTGTGTCGGTTGGAACACCTTGTAAGAAATACGTTTTGCCGGGATTTATTTTCAGTAAATCATTGCGGATGCCATTAAGACCACGAGCGTCACGCTCGGTTAGCGGAAAGCCTCGCCTGGCCAGATCAATGGCGGGCTGAAGTACCTGCTGCCAGGGTAATTTGCCGAAGCGGCTATGAGCCTGCACCATGCCGTCGACAGAGCCCGGTACACCACTGGCCAAGTGTCCGCTGATGCTCAGGCCTGCTCGTACGTTACCCGCTGAGTCGAGGTACATATTTTGAGTGGCTTTGCCCGGTGCTTTCTCCCGAAAATCGAGGGTGTGAGCAGCACCCGTTTTATCCCGATAAACCATAAACCCACCTCCGCCGATGTTGCCCGCGCCGGGGTAGACTACCGCCAGGGCAAACTGCACAGCCACCGCAGCATCGACTGCATTACCGCCCGCTTTCAGGATTTCCAGACCTACTCTGGATGCTTCCGGGTGTGCCGAAGCTACCATGCCGTTGCGGCCTGTTACGCCTACCCGGTCCGAAAAGAATGGCTTGACGGTTGGGTCTTCGTCGCGGTATTGGTAGACCCCCTGACTCTGGGTAACACGGCTTGTGGTCGTGGTGGTTGAGATGGACGATTGGCGCGGGGCCGTGCGACGGGGGGCCGTGGTTTGGCAGGCTGAAAGCAGTGCCAGCAGGCTTATACCTATTAGTTGGTTTTGCATGTCTCTTAAAACGCCCATGTCAATTCGGGGTAGGTTTTCGTGATACAGATTTCCGACCCGTTCGCCGTTCAGATAATTTTGCCCAGATCGCTGTCAATCGTTGGAGGTCGGACTGGTCAAGGCCAAGTTTATTGTGTAAGATTCGGTTCGTCACGGCCAGAATCTCAGCACCCTTTCCGGCTCGCTCCAAGGTGTCTAATTGTTCTACATCTAACTGATTGTCAATGAAGAATGGAATGGGTAAATGGCCCGTTTCTCCGGGTTCAATCTCTAGTACTCCCCCGCCATAGGAACGCCCCATAATTTCTGCAAAAGCAAATGTAAGCACGTTATAAAACGAACCTGCCAACTGCCCTACATCAATGGGTTGGGTGAGCCGTACCCGGTGTACTGTATCGGTTGAGGTGGCGTCGGTATAGTTGGCAACCATCTTGGGGTAGCGGTAAATCTGCCGGAATAAAAAGGCCGATGGAGTCCAAATGCTGGGCACCGAATACCACGACGGGCGAATCCGGCATTTATAGCCGGTATGGGCCTCCGCCCGGATGCCCTCGTCAATGTATGCCTTGAGTGGCTCGGTCAGGGGAGTACTAGCTTGAATGTCGAATAGCCAGCAACCGGCACCTGACTCGCGCTGGTTTTCATGATCGGAGGTGGTGTAGGTTAAGCCAGGCAATTGAGCCGTTCGACCTACCAGAGGTCGAACAAACCCCTGTAGCTGTCGGGCTGCCACGTCCTGCTCCCGTTGAACAAAATAAGCGTTGTTGCCCGTAAAAACGCCTACTTCGGCCCAGGCAAACTGATTTAGTTTAGGAATATCGGCCCGTTTAGACAGAAGTTGAATGAGTTCGATCTCATCGGGATTCAGGTAATATTGCGTCCATTTATCGCGGGTTTCGGTCAGTAATTTATGCGAATGATTAACCCGAAGTTGGGAGGATAAATCGGGTAAACCACCGAGGTCATCTAATTCGACAACATCAATGTAATGGGTTGTCCCGGCACCCCGTTCGGCCAGTAACAAAATAATTTCCTGCTGGATACCGTCAAAAACAAGTTTACGAAAACTCACAATTGTGATGGCGGCAAAATACCGGGCCAAAAAAGCTCTGGTCTCGCCCGCATAACCAACCTGTAATAACTCGGCTGGAATGACCATCGCCAACCGGCCCGTTCTGGTCAGCCGTTGGGCTGAGGCAATCAGAAATGGCACCCAGGCATTGGTCAACCGACTTAGCTGTAAACCAGCCCGTTGCATCTCAGTAAATGCTTTTTGTCGTTGTTTTTCCGGGAACGTATGATAACGAAGAAACGGTGGGTTGCCAATTACGGCATCAAAACACAAGTCCTTCAACGGGGCATCTTCGTAAGTGAATGACAGTTCCGACTGTGTTCCTAAAGCCGTAAAAAAATCACCCGTCGATACAATTTGGAAACCGTTGAGGCCCAAATCGGCTAATCGGCTTCGGGCAATGGAGGCTTCTGATTGGAACAATTCGGTGGCTATGAGCTGATTACGAACATCATCGGCAGAAGCCCCCCTTTCTAAAAGCTGTTGGGCCGTAGCTACCACCAACTGCCCAACTCCACAACTTGGCTCAAGAGCGCGGTCATCTTTTGACCGGATGACCCATTGTGCTAAAAACCGGGCAATGGGAGCAGGGGTATAATAACCTCCTCGTAGCTTGGGTTTTAGGGTTTCAGTCGTCTGCAAGTCAAGGGTCGCGTAATCCTGCACTGAGTCGCCATATTTAGGTGAAAGGCAGCAAAAAACCGCCGTATGGTGCCGAAGATAAGGAAAACGCAGGAAATTTTCTCAGTTTTGCACTCTTAGTTTTGCAAAAACGAACCACTGCATGGCCACGGCCCGCCCACTATATCAACAACTATCGCGAAACATTACGGCTTACCCACCCGAAGAAGCCCGCGAAATGGCATTTATGTTGCTCGACCACTACTTCGGCCTTCGGAAAACCGACGTATTGGGTGACAAACCCTTACCGCCCAACCGTACTGAACCCGATTGGTTCAAAATTCTGGAACGACTCAATCGACAGGAACCCATTCAGCATGTGATTGGTACCACCATTTTCTGCGGCTTAGAGTTCGAGGTTTCACCCGATGTGTTAATTCCCCGCCCTGAGACGGAGGACCTTGTCCGGCTCATTATGCACGACTTTGCTGACCGCTTCGACGAGCCGGGCCGCCCGGTTGAAGTGCTTGATATTGGTACGGGCAGTGGTTGTCTGGCCGTGACGCTGGCCCGGTTTCTACCCTCAGCCTCGGTAACGGGCTGGGATGTGTCGGAGCAGGCCCTTGAAACAGCCCGGCGTAACGCCGATAACCTGGGAGCTGCCGATGTTTCCTTCCAGATTCAGGACATCCTGAATGTGTCAGAAGACTATTCCCTTCAGTTCGACTGCATTGTGAGTAACCCTCCCTATGTGACTCGCTCCGAAGCGGCCCAAATGGACCCTAACGTTATTCATTACGAACCCGATTTGGCCCTGTTTGTGGATGATGCTGATCCGCTGATTTTTTACAAGGCCGTGGCCAATTTTGCTGCTAATAACCTTGCACCGGGAGGAGCCTGTTACGTGGAAATCAATGAACGCTTTGGCGAGGATACCCGGCAGGTCTTTACCGACCATGGCTTTAGTAATGTGCAGGTTTATAAAGACATACATGGTAAAGACCGGAGCGTGAGAGCCAGCTTATAAACTATGCAAGGAATTCAATTTACATATCACACAAAAATTCGGCAGGTTAGCGAAGAAGTTGGCCGGGTAGTAGTGGGGCAGGATCGCTTGCTGAACCGCTTGCTGATTGGTCTCTTTACGGGCGGTCATATTCTGCTCGAAGGCGTACCGGGCTTAGCCAAAACGCTGACGGTCAATACCCTGTCGAAGGTTTTGCAGCTTGATTTTCAGCGGATTCAGTTTACGCCCGACCTGCTGCCTGCTGACTTGATCGGGACTATGATTTTTAATCAGAAAACGGCTGAGTTTGAGGTAAAGCAGGGGCCAATTTTTGCGAACCTAATTCTGGCTGATGAGATAAACCGCTCGCCTGCAAAGGTACAATCGGCGTTGCTGGAAGCCATGCAGGAAAAGCAGGTGACCATTGGTGAAGAGACGTTTTTGCTCGACCCGCCGTTTCTGGTACTGGCTACCCAAAACCCAGTAGAGCAGGAGGGAACCTACCCGCTACCCGAAGCTCAGGTTGATCGGTTTATGATGAAGGTTTTTATTGATTACCTCAGCAAAGACGACGAGCTGGAAGTGATGCGCCGGATGGCCGATATGAGTTTCAATTATGAGGTACAGCCGGTGCTAGACCGGGACGATATTGTGGGCATCCGCAACGAGATCAACACCGTGAATATGTCGGAAACGCTGGAACGCTACATTATCGAACTTGTATTTGCCACCCGCCGTCCTTTAGACTATAACCTTCGTGACGAAGCCCGCTATATCCAGTACGGTGTGTCTCCACGGGCAAGTATTAACCTGAACCGGGCTGCTAAAGCCCTCGCATACTTTGATCGGCGCGACTATGTGTTGCCCGAAGATATTAAAGAAGTTGTTCCCGATGTGTTTAACCACAGGATCATGCTCAATTACGAAGCTGAAGCCGACGGGGTCACCACCCAACAGATTGTAAGTTCGATTCTCCGTAAGGTGGCAATTGGACGTTAAAATAAAGAGATGTCAGCTTTCCAAACAAGATAACATCTCCTAGAACCATGCTCCAAATTCTTCTTGTTCTCGCCCTCATACAGCCACCTGACTCACTCCGATTTGCTCGGCTAAGCTGGAAAGAAACTACGCTAAAGTCAGGTCTTGTCTGGCGGGAAACACATATCGACACGCTGTTTAATGCCCGGCAAAACCTTAATGTGCTGGTGTTTAAAAACAAGCCCCGCCGACTACAGATGGCCTTTGGGTCGGGAGGAGATAGTCTCAAAAAAGCGAGCTGGTTTGGCCAGCAACACAGGGCTGTTGCCGTTATCAACGGCACTTTTTTCGACGTGAAAAATGGCGGCTCCGTTGATCTGATCCGTATCGACGGCCAAACGTTAGACACAACGGTTTTAGACAAAAGCAGGTCTCGTTCCGAACACCGGCAAGCGGCTATCGTGATTCGTCGGAACCGAATGAAGATACTATTTGGTGGCACTGCCCCGCGTTGGGATCAGGACCTCCGTGAGCGAAATGTGATGGTAACGGGACCACTTCTGCTCCTCGATGGGAAGGTGCATCCGTTGCTCAAAAATGCCTTCAACGACAACCGACACCCGCGTACCTGTGCCTGTGTGACGGCTGATAAGCATATAATCTGGCTCACCGCCGACGGTCGCTATGCCAATGCTGCGGGATTGAGCCTGCCCGAACTGCGACAGGTGATGCAATGGCTGGGCTGCCGCGATGCGATCAATTTAGATGGGGGAGGGTCTACAACAATGTGGCTGGCCGGGCAAGGCGAAAATGGAGTTGTGAATTACCCCTCCGATGGCAAAAACTGGATTAGAACCGTAGAACGGCCGGTAAGTAACGTGCTGCTGTTGAAGTGACGGCCCGCTTCTCGCCAAATTTCACTAAATTTGTTTAAACTACTTACGTCAAATTAGTGAAGACAGCCGCTGATACCAAGTCCAGTAAAAATGCCAAAGAAACACCCTTAAACCGGCAATATAATCAGGTTAAAGCCAAGTATCCCGGCGCGTTGCTTCTCTTTCGAGTCGGTGATTTCTACGAGACTTTTGGTGAAGATGCCATCCGGGCCAGCAAGATTCTTGGTATAACCCTTACCAAACGCAACAATGGCGGGGCCAACGAGGAACTAGCCGGTTTTCCCTATCACTCCCTTGATACGCACCTTCCCAAACTGGTTCGGGCGGGCGAACGCGTAGCCATTTGCGACCAACTCGAAGACCCTGCCCAGGCTAAAGGCATTGTGCGCCGGGGTGTAACGGAGCTGGTAACGCCCGGTGTGTCGTTCAACGATAATGTGCTGGATACCCGCCGGAACAACTACCTCGCGGCCATTCATTTTGGCAAAAACGGCACCGGCCGACCGGACGAGTTTGGCATATCTTTTCTGGACATTTCGACCGGGGAGTTTTTGGCAGCGCAGGGCAACGCAGCGTATATCGACAAGTTGTTGCAGAGTTTTAACCCCTCGGAAGTCCTGTATTGTAAGCGCAACCGGCAGGAATTTGGAACATTGTTTGGCAGTTCGCCCTCTGGTGATCGGTTCCATACGTATACTATTGAGGACTGGGCGTTTACCTACGATTTTGGTTATAATTACCTCAAACAACATTTTCAGACAACCTCGCTAAAAGGCTTCGGGATTGACGGTTTGCCCGACGGAATTATTGCCGCCGGGGTTATTCTACATTATCTAAACGAGACCGAACACAAAGACCTTCAGCATATTACGCGCATTACGCGTCTGGAGGAAGACAAATACGTTTGGCTCGACCGCTTCACGATTCGTAACCTCGAATTGGTGGCGGCTCAACAGGAAGGCGGTGTGCCGTTGATCCAGATTCTCGATCATAGTGTAACGCCAATGGGGGCTCGCCTGATGCGCAAATGGCTGATGTTGCCCCTCAAAGAGAAATCGCTGATTGACGAGCGACTAAACATGGTCGCTCTGTTACATGAGGATACCGAATTATTAGACGAACTCCTGGGGCATCTCAAACAGATTGGTGATCTCGAACGGCTCATTTCCAAAGTAGCCGTCCGGCGTATTGGTCCCCGCGAGATGTTGCAACTCAAGCGGTCACTACAACACATTCTGCCCATAAAAGAACTGCTGATTACGGCGCTCAACCTCCCCACCATCGATCAGGATGAACGGGCGAGCATTCCAGCCCGTTTGGCTTCGCTCAAAAAATACGCTGACCAACTCAATCCGGTTTCATTTCTGCTCGACCGCATTGAAGCCGAGCTGCGCGACGATCCGCCGGTGGTATCGAATCAGGGCGGTATGATCAAATCGGGTGTTGATCCTGAGCTGGACGAGCTACACGCGCTGGCCTTTACGGGTAAGGATTATCTGGCGCAGTTGCAGGATCGCGAGATTAAACGCACAGGGATCAGCTCATTAAAGATAAACTTCAATAAAGTATTTGGCTATTACCTCGAAGTGACCAACGCCCACAAAGACCGTGTCCCCGACGACTGGATCAGGAAGCAGACGTTGGTGAATGCCGAGCGGTACATTACACCCGAGCTGAAAGAATACGAAGACAAGATTCTGAACGCCGAGGATCAGATTTTTGCCATCGAATCGCGGATGTACATGGAACTGGTGCAAGCCGCTGGCGAGTATGTAGGGGCCATTCAGCAGAACGCCCGCGTAGTGTCGGTGCTCGATGTACTATCGTCGTTTGCGAAGGTGGCTGTGCGTAACAAATATGTGCGGCCCACCATTACCGAAAGCAAATCGCTGAATATCAAAGACGGTCGCCATGCCGTAATTGAGCAGCAACTGCCCCCCGGTGAACTGTATGTACCGAACGATGTTTATTTAGATGACGAAACTCAGCAGATCATCATCATCACTGGCCCCAATATGGCGGGTAAATCGGCGCTGTTGCGGCAGGTAGCCCTGATCGTGCTGATGGCTCAGGCTGGTAGTTTTGTACCGGCTTCGGGAGCCGAACTGGGCATTGTCGATAAGATTTTTACGCGGGTCGGGGCTTCCGACAACCTGTCGCGGGGGGAGAGTACGTTTATGGTTGAAATGACCGAAACCGCGAGTATCCTAAATAACCTCAGCGAACGGAGTCTCGTATTGATGGACGAAATCGGGCGCGGCACCAGTACTTACGACGGTGTATCGATTGCCTGGGCTATTACCGAATTTCTGCATAACCATTCTGACTGCCGCCCCAAAACCCTTTTTGCGACGCACTACCATGAACTCAACGATCTGGCAGCGGATAACCCCCGGATACGCAATTTCAATGTATCGGTGAAGGAAGTGGGCAACAAGGTTATTTTCTTGAGGAAGTTGAAAGAAGGCGGTTCCGAGCACTCATTCGGGATTCATGTGGCGCAAATGGCTGGTATGCCGCCTTCGGTAGTAAGCAGAGCCGGGCAGATTCTAAAGCAACTCGAAGCCTCGCACAGCCGCGAAGATAACAAAGATGCTATCCGCGAATCGGGATCTCAAGAAAGAGAATTGGCCCTCCGTATCATCGAATCGGGCGACCCCCGTTCCGAAGCGATCAAGGACAAGCTCAAAAGCATCGACATCAACCGCTTAACTCCCATTGAAGCCTTGCTGAAATTGAATGAACTGGCGAGGTTAGTAGAGTAATAGATTAAGGACTTGACAAAAATATCAAGTCCTTAATCTATCGCCAGCAAATGATGTCGCTTTAGTTTGAGCATTTCTTTTACAACAGAATTTCTGTATGCTTTCCAATTATTTTCCATCGACAATGCATACGTTGCATTTTTGTCCTCAAAATCTTTTATGCCTTCTTGACAACCACCAATCAGCATGTGGTATTTATCGTTTCTTGAAAACCATAACAAATAAGTAATATCATCTGCTTTATCAATAAACGTTTGTGGGGGAAGGGAGGCTAATAAGTCATTTTTATTTAGGCAAATCAGACGACCTTTAACTATGTCGACGTTAATGTTTTTCTCTGGATTTGCAAAATGTATTGGTTGATGGTTTCGCAAAGGCATTGATTGATGAATTATCATTTTTTCAGTACTATCTAAATCGAAATAATTGTCATTCTCATCGAGGAGAACTCCTTCGACACCGAAAAATCGCCCTATTGCATAATTATTTTTAGCTTCAAATAAGATATGTGCGGCTACGTGATTGTTTGAGAAGCAAATATCATCATCAAGAATAATGACATAGTCATTTTTAGCAAACTTGCATAGATCCCAGCGAGGCCTGCAAAAAAGATTGCTCGAACTATTAATTAATATGTCAATTTTATGGGCAAACATATCCTGAGTAAGGAATTCAGATGGATTATTGTTCCAAATGAAGATTTCAGACTCTATAGTTTGGGCTTTAATGCTCTCGATAATCAGAGGGAGGTTTTTAGACCTTTTGAAATTTGTTATGATAAAAGTGGCTTTCATTTGTTTGTTAAGTGCAAATTGTAATACATGGTTTTAGTGAAATTATACTATGGATGCGGACAGATAAGTGAGAATATACTGTGACTATAAAAAAGGTAAACCTTAATACGCGGCTGGTTCAGTTTTTGGATTATAGATTATTTCTCTGTGCTGAATCCAATCGGCAAACGGATTATTTAATCTATAACCGGGCAAAAAGGAAAATGGAATCTCTGTTTTCCAGGAGACGTAATTAAAGGATAACTGATCTCTTCTTGAACCTCTTGTCAATTCTGACCACCATAGTTCACAAAAACGAAATGTGTTTACATCATTTTTTCTGACTACTAATGTTGTTTCAACAAGGCCATGCTTCTTTGGGAAATATTCCTGCTCATATCTGGACATGTGATTTAGTATTACCTCCTCTCTATCTTTTCCTCTTTGAATACAAGCTTCTGCCTCTTCATAAATGCATTCCCTTTTATTGTATTGGAAGGTAGCTAATGAAGAATTACCAAGATATTGAATTGTTTCCAACGGATTAACTTTCCACGTTAAGCTTGAATCGCTCCAAATCCAAATATCATAATTCGGCAAGAAATCGAAAATACGTATTTTGATTTCCCTACAAAGCCTGACCCTTTCATCAATATTGCTGTACTTTTTATTTATTTGTATTACATTCCAACCAAATGAATTGTCGAAATGTTGGTCGGTAAAGCAATATGCATCAAATCCCTTAAAGTGGGATACGTCTTTTAAAATGTCATAATGCCCAAGAATTGACGTAACAAGTGCAATTTTCATAAAAAATTATCAGTGATTAAGTTTTAAGTTGAAAGTGCTGAATTCGGTGGTGTAAAGCTATTTGCATTTTGTAAAACTGTTACTCAATTCACTTTAAAGTCTCCTTAATATTTTTAACGTTTAGTGTTGCTTTGATTGATTATAGTAGGTGAGACCGTATTTGGTAGAAGTAAAGCTTTTCTGATTATTATAGTGTGACAAGTGTTCGAAATAAACGATTCTGAAATATTTATATTTTTACTTTTAATATTTACATTCACTTCTTTACATAGTTGATTACTTAAATAATGATTATAATTACTATGATTGGTTGCCGTTAACATTACTTCAAGTTGTTTAATTAATTGAATCCTAAATATTTTCTATACTTCTTTCCTTTGGAAAAAATAATTCTTTAAAAATAATTGACAAGCCTCTGTGTTATTACCCCAGTTCCAGGTGCCGTTTGACATTTTGTGAATATCACAAAATGGGTTGAAATTTAGTTCGGAAAACTCAATGTGACGTTCTAAATATTTTCTATTGTTTATCTCCCCATGCCACAAATGGAAAAGTTTGCCCTGTAGATAGCCTATTTTACTATCTACTGATTTATGAAAAGGTGTTGCCCAATCTAAAAAATGATTGAACCGTTTTTCGTTTAGCCGGAGACTGTCTTTTATTACGTTGTATTCACCTATTCCAGCACAAAACATAGATCTGTCACCGCTGCCAACTATCATCGCATCATAAAATCCATGTGTAGTGAGTAAATTTTTCTTTGCCCCCCAGGCCAAGCCAAAAAGAGTACTTCTCATATCACTTGTAGTTTTTGGATTAAGTGAACTTTGATGTATTGAATTTGTTGAATTTAAATAAGCAATTGAATAACCACTTAAGGTTAGTTTATGGTTATCGAATTGTAGATCATCTTTATGTAGATCATACAAAGAAGAAAATAGTTGAACTAAATTGTACTTTTCCAGATACTCCGGCAAATCAGCGGCCCAGTTTTTATTGTCAAAAATAATGTCACAATCTAACCATACAATATAGTCTATGTGGTCAGGAACGTACTTTAATGCAATATTCAACAAAGATTCTTTATGCCACAATACGGCTGAGTTTACTACAGGGATGTATATATCAGCGTCACTTTTATTAAGCTCAAAATTGGCTTCATCCGTAGATAATTCTACGGTTACAAGTAATAGGTTTAATTCTTTCGCAAAGGCTTTATAGTTTTCAAGTCTCCTTTTTGACTTTGAGGGATTAAAGTAAGAAGTAATTGCACAAATTTTATTTGTCATATCGGCATCTTCATATTTTATTTGTTGGGAAATTGATTCGATATTCTTGTGAATTCTCCTGAATGACAATTTTCTACTTCATGGATTAGTGCGTCATTTTGCCAGCTACGGAATAATGCCACAATGGTACATGGTTTAAATATCTTATACAAAGAAATGAGAAAAAAAAAGCACTTGATAAAATGGTCGATCCGTTTTGAAACTTTTATTAATAATTATACTACTTAATAAAGCGCTGAAGAGTGCAAAATTGACTTAATTTAAAGTAGCGAGTATGCTGAAATGGATAATTTGATATCTGCCGAAGGAACTACCTGTGAAGCTACTTCTGTTCGAAAAGCCCTGATGTAGAACCGTTTAACGAATAAGTACAATTAGGTTCTGCTTTGTTAGGGGAATAACTGACCTTCCGGGGCGTTTCAACGTATAGTCTACTTGCCAAGTGTACACGGCTGTGGGGCAGCGATCCCCTTTATAGGTGCCATCCCAGCTAAAGGGCGAACTAGCAGTACGAAAAATAATTTCACCCCATCGATTATAAATCGACAGCGACGTAAACGTGATATCGCCACAAGCCAAGGGCTGAAACAAATCGTTTACGCCATCGGAATTGGGCGAAAAGGCATCGGGCGCGTATACTACGCACTCGCAACCACTGTAGTCGACTAGTACGGAATCGATGACCGTTGCGCAATCGTTCTTGACTGATGCTCGGTACAAGTCCGATGTATTCACAGTGCGCTCGACTTCATTGAAGGAATCCAGCCACCGGAACCTACCCTCTGCAAATGTAGGTGCAATTGTGTAAACCTCAGTACCACAAAGCTTTTTGTCAGGCCCCAACTCTAGCTGGGGAGGTAAAATGTAGCGTACCTTAATGCTGTCATTGACTGTACAGTTTGCATCGGTTACCTGCACTGTGTATAGCCCACTTCGACGTACCTGGTAAGCATTCTGCTGTGTGCCGTCCTGCCAGCGATAAACCCCAGATTCGGAAACGCGCAGGGTTAATGTTTTGTCCTCGCAGAGCGTGGTGTCGGGCCCCAGGCTAAAATCGAGTTTGTAATTGATAGTGATGGTGTCTCGTAACACTTTACAGGGCGTAGTTACCTCAATCCAATACCTGCCTGGTTTATTCACCAGTAGCGTCGGCGATGCACTGCCCGTACTCCACTTATACTTGTTCGCACCCGGTGTTTTAGCGTTGAGCAGGTGGGTGCTTTTCTGACCACATAAGGTAGTATCCCGGCCCAAATCCATCCGAATAGGTACCAGCGACACGTCGTCGATAAACAGGTAATAGTAGCCCAGGCTAACGGGTAGGGCAACAAAATTCCCGATGGTCACGTAGCTTTCTCCGCCTTTGGCTATCACGCAACCGTCCACCTTCTCCCACTGAAAACGCTTCGTGAGTCGCTGCGGGCTATTATCAATTATCTGCGGTCTCCCACCAGTAAGCAGCAGGTCTTTCTGGGTCGAGGTATTCAGGGGTTGGTTCGACAGGTAGGCTCCAAATGATCCGGAGGGATACCGGTTTGGTGTTGGCGAACTTACATACAATTCGAACTGATACGCTTCTCCGGCTTGCAATGGCTGCTTGAGTGGAGTTGCCAGGTATTCTGCCCAGCCAAGATCCATAAACAAGCGAGCTAAACCCTGCCCCGAGTGAGGAGGTAACTCAATTTGAGCGGTCGGAAAGCAGTTGTTGTAAAAATCGGGGGTGGCTTTATTAGGATTGTACCAGGGGTTTGCTTCCGTGAGCAGATTGTCCTGCCTAGGGCAATTCTCAAACGTCTCGAATCCCCCATTCGGAATCAGTTCCTGCCCAATTGACCGAAGAGGAAGCAGAAGCACCAAAAACAACATCCGGGCAATCGTCGAACTCATCAGAATATAGGTACTTACACTAAGTTTATACACTCGTTTTGCGAAGTGCTAGTAAATTTACAAGCTGTTTAGGACTTTTAAAACAGTACGGGTCAGTCTTTCTCAACTGGGGCGAAGACCTAGTAGCCAGCCGGGTAGATTGATGGGGTGCTGTTCTTCAGTTTGTAGAGTAATACCGAGTTGTTTGCTTACTGTTGCTTGCCAAACTGAAGCGTATTAGCCGATACATAAACCACATAAATGCCTTGAGAATAAGCCTATATCTGATTGTTTTATGGGTGATTGCTACCAGTGTGGTAGCCCAAACACCCCCAACGATAAGCTGGTGGAAGCCATCGGAAAGTAGGTTCCCGGTGATCGACGGGCAGGCGTGGTCAGCAGAGATGCACGACACCATACAGCGGTTTCCTCCCAGGGCTGAACCACTAGTCAGAAAAGCCGTTTGGAATCTTTCGCGCCAAAGTGCTGGTCTGTCGATTCGGTTTGTGAGCAATGCCCCACAGATTACGGTTCGATACAAAGTGACAGGTTCGGTAGCTATGCCTCATATGCTTTCAACGGGCGTTAGTGGTGTCGATTTGTACGGGATCGACAGTGATGGCACCTGGCATCTGGCAGCGGGTAAGTACAATTTTAAAGACACGGTTCAGTATACGTTTGCCCAATTACGACCCAATGATCAGTATCATAAACTTGGCCGCGAATACCGTTTGTTTCTGCCCTTGTACAATACTGTCAGAGAGTTAGCCATTGGCGTACCGGCCGGCAGCAATTTTACGGTGTTACCCCAACGAGCCGAAAAACCCATTGTGGTCTATGGTACGTCGATAGCTCAGGGAGCCTGTGCCTCGCGACCTGGTATGGCCTGGACCAACATACTATCCCGAAAACTTGACCGGACGGTTATCAACCTCGGTTTTTCGGGCAATGGGCGACTGGAAAAGGAAGTGATCGATCTCATCAATGAAATTGATGCCAGGGTATTTGTACTGGACTGTCTGCCTAACTTGATTCAGCCCATTGTGGACAGCACCGAATTGCAGAAACGGATCATTGAATCGGTCAGGACTATTCGGGCCAGGCATCCACAAACGCCTATCCTGCTAACCGAACACGACGGCTACACCGAAAGTTATCTGATGCCGCACCGGCAACCCCTTTTTGACAATGCGAACCAGGACTTACGCAAAGCCTTTGCTAGGTTGACGGCCGACAAGGTTACGGGAATCTATCTGCTTCCCATTTCCGAAATCGGAATGGACCTCGACTGCATGGTCGACGGTACGCACCCGAACGACCTCGGCATGATGCGGTATGCCGATGCCTATGCGAAAAAGCTAAGGGAAATACTGCAACAACCGGTTGGCTTGCTAAAGACTCAAATTCCGACCCGCCAAAATCGCGAGCCGGGCAGTTATAACTGGGAAGAGCGGCACAACGAAATACTGAAACTGAACAAGTCGGAGCCGAGTGCCATTCTGTTTTTTGGAAATTCGATCACGCACAACTGGGGTGGCAAACCGCTCAACAATCGAATTGAAGGGGCTGACTCGTGGCAGAAATATCTCGAACCATTTCAGGTACGAAACTTTGGCTTTGGCTGGGATCGAGTCGAGAACGTGCTATGGCGTGTTTACCACGACGAATTAGACGGTCTTTCGCCCGAACAGATTGTTATGAACATCGGCACCAATAACATAGGCATCAATACCGACGATGAAATTATCCAGGGTCTGAAACTGCTGGTACAGGCGATACGGTTAAAACAGCCCAAGGCTCGGATTACGCTCCTGGGAATTTATCCTCGCCGTGACCTTGAAACGCGGGTTTCGACCCTCAACAAAGAAATCCAGGCGCTGGCGAAGTCCGAGCAAATCAGTTATCAGGATATTGGAGAGGGCTTACTCTCGAAAAATGGAAAGATCAATGATCAACTTTTCTCCGATGGCTTGCATCCTAATGCCACGGGCTATGAGGTATTAGGCAAACAGCTAGTGCAGGTGTTAAAGAGATGATAGCCTTTCGAAAAAAACGGTTCTTTACCGCTTTAGGTGAACACTTTTACACACATAAGCGCCCTTCGGCCCAACTTTCTGGTTCTAGTGCCAGTTGTTTGCCTACTAACTCGTTTTTTACCCAATAATCGAACCCTTTAACGATCTACTCTTTAAGCGGCTTACTCAAGCGTCACCATTGCCTTGATAACGCCATTAGCCGGATTCAGCCAGCTGGTAAACGCATCGCGTACCTGTCCGAAGCCAACGCGGTGAGTGATGAATGTATCGGAATTGATAAGTCCTTTTTTCAGACTGCTAATGACGTGGTCAAAATCGGCGCGAGTTGCATTTCGGCTACTCATTAGTGTCAACTCACGCCGGTGAAACTCTGGATGATTAACGCTAATATCGCCCTTTTGTAGGCCTACCAACACAAAACGCCCACTAGTAGCCAGGTAAGAAAACGCGTTGTTTATAGCCCGTAAGTTCCCTGTTGCATCCATAACCACCGTCGGCATATCGCCGTTGGTGAGGGCCGAAAGTTGCTCAGCAACGTCGGGAGACTGGGCATTTATGGTATGGGCGATACCTAGTTGGGTACGGCAATATGCAAGGCGGTTCTCATTAATATCCAGGGCAATGACTTTGGCGCCTGCCAGTTGAGCAAAGGCAATTGTACCCAATCCAATGGGTCCTGCTCCGACAACCAGTACTACTTCGCCAGGTTCAATGCCCGCCCGATGAACGCCGTGCGCCCCAATTGAAAGGGGTTCTACCAACGCCAGTTCGTCGTAACTCAAGCCCTGGCTATGTACCAGTGAATAAGCCGGAACCGACAGATACTCAACCATACCACCGTCTATATGAACGCCCGACACCTGTAGCTGTGCACAGCAGTTTGTCTTACCTGCTCGACAGGCAACGCAAGTGCCACAATTAAAATAGGGGAGAAATGTAATGGCTTCGCCAGGCGTAAATCCCTCCGCTCCATCGGCATCAACAAGCTCTCCAGCTAGTTCGTGACCCAAAATGCGGGGGTAGTTAAAAAAGGGTTGTGTTCCCTCGAAGGCGTGTAAATCAGTGCCGCAAATACCAATACGCCGAATTCGGATAAGAGCGTTTCCTGAGCTTAACGTGGGTTTTAATGCTTCCCGATAAGCTAATTGGCCGGGTTGCACACACACTAACGATTGCATAAAGCGACAGATTATTTTGTCAATCAAAGCAACCCTGGCCTGATACCTCCCCACTTGTATCGATATAATTTACCATCCTGAATCGGGTTATAGATAAAAAAACCTGGTTTCTGACGGTAGAGTTGGTGGATAGCAGAATACAGGCTTTTAAACCCCAATACACTGATGTGCATTGGACTCGTCGTCGGTCTATACCGGGTTAGTCAGGTCATTAACAATTTTTTCATCGACTTGAGTGATACGTTTTTGACTTGATGGATGAATTGCGAGAAAACGGGTTGTTGGCTCCTGTTAGCCTCAACAAGTTGACTATGAATGGTTTGCTCGCTAAAAGTAGGCGTAGCTCCCGACTGAGTGGCTACATAAGCCCCAGTGACACAGGCAAATTCTAAGGTTTGCTGCGAACTGGCACCCTGTAGCGTTTTATAGAGGAAAGCGGCTAGAAACGCATCGCCACTGCCAATTGTATTATCTACCTCGACTTCAAACCCAGCCTGCCTAAAAAAGCCAGAACTGTTGAGCATAGCCGCACCGTCTTCGCCGAGCGTTACGCAGATCGTGTCGAGGTTATAGCGATCACGTAGCTGCTTCATAGACTGTAACAGATCAATTTCGTCGCTGTACCAGCCCGAGAGTTCGATCAGTTCGTACTCGTTCAGTTTGGCAATATCGGCATAGTGTAGTAGGTTTTCGACCGTGGAGCGGTTGTAATGCGGAGCGCGAAGATTTACATCGAATACTTTTCGGGGAGCCACTGCTAAAAGTGCTAACAGCGTTTCGTGGGTTACTGGACTTCGGGCTGACAGGCTTCCGTAAACGAATAAGTCACTCTGCCGCACTACTTTAGTTAGGGCAGGTTCTAGTTGAATATAATCCCAGGCAACTGGCTGTAAAATGGTATAAATCACCTCGTTGCTGTCAGAGATATTGGCTTTAGCTACGCCTGTCAGATGCGTTTGGCTGAGCTGAACCAAATCGAGTGAGATACCTTTTTTCTCCAGAAAATGGAGTAGTTCACGGCCCAGATTATCGTTTCCAACGCGACTGATTACTTGGGCGTTTAGCCCGAAGTTACGCAGGTTAGCCGCTACCTTCATTGGAGCGCCACCAGGTTGCTTGCTCGTTGGCAGCGCATCCCACAAAATTTCGCCGAAACAGGTGATAGTTGGTGTCATAATCAGATTGGATTAGTGAGCGAAAACCGTTCGTTCTATTTTTTCTAAGCTGGTACCTTTTGTTTCGGGCATGATGCGCATCACAAACACGAGTTGCAAGACCATCATAATGGTGAAAAAGAGGAAGGTATTACCTCCGCCAAAGCGTTCAGACAGATAGGGAAATGTAAACGTGATGAGGGCAGCCATGATCCAGTGGGTAAAGCTGCCGAGCGCCTGACCACTAGCCCGTACTTCGTTCGGGAAGATTTCGGAGATAAATACCCAGATAACTGCGCCCTGGGAAAAACCAAAAAAGGCGATGTAGACGAATAATAGTAGTGGTACGGTCATACCACTAAAGTCCTCGACGTAGAAAGCCCGCGCTACCAGGGCCAGCGTGACAATGAGTCCGACTGAGCCAATTTTCATGAGGGTCCGGCGACCGTAACGGTCAATCAGGTTCATGGAAATGAGGGTGAAGATGAGGTTAATCAGGCCGATACCTGCCGACGAGAGTAACGATGAACTTTTACCCAGGCCCGTCATCTCGAAAATCCGGGGAGCGTAGTAAATGATGGCGTTGATGCCCGACACCTGGTTGAAAACTGCAAACAACACGGCCAGCATCACGGGAGTCTTGTACTGCTCCGAAAATAATCGGGGCGATTTGGTCGCATCTGTATTGCTTTGTTTGAGTGCGGCCAGTGTTTGTTGGGCAGTGCTCGGGTCAATCATGTTGAGCACACTGAGGGCTTCGGCTTCGTGTCCTCTTTTGAGCAATAGCCAACGAGGACTTTCGGGAATGGCAATTACCGCAATCAGAAAAATTAACGAGGGTAACGCCTGAACGCCCAACATCCACCGCCATGATTGGTCGCCCATATCGGCCAGCAGAAAATTGGACAGGTAGGCCACCAGAATGCCAAGCACAATATTAAACTGGAAAAGACCTACCAGTTTTCCCCGCGATTTGGCTGGTGAAATCTCCGTAATGTACATGGGTGCCGCCACCGACGATGCGCCTACGCCAAGACCACCCAGAAAGCGAAATAAAAGGAAGGTTGGCCAGTCGGGAGCCAGTGCGGTGCCAATCGAAGCTAACAGATACAGAACGGCAATCCAGAACAGGGTGATCCGACGGCCTAATCGTTCGGCAGGAATGCCGCCCGTCATCGACCCAATTACCGTACCGATGAGGGCAATTGATACGGTAAGGCCATGTTCCCAAACGTTGAGTTTCCAAAGCGATTGCAGCGACTGTTCAACGCCCGAGATTACGGCGGTGTCAAAACCGAAAAGGAAACCACCGAGAGCCGCCGTGATTGACCAAAAAAAGATGCGCTGATAGTGGCTCATAGCCGGTTTCGAAAGGTTTACTAAGGTATTAACTTGACCCAAACCTACTAGAAACTAGCGCGAGCAGCCTTTCGGAAAACGTTCAACTTTTTTCGAAATAGATAAAATGGTTAATAATTTGACTTTTAGATAGTTATATAAAATTGACGGGCTGAAAATTTTGATATTGTTACGTTGGTTTTCAGTTTTGATGCGAGAGGATTTGGCTAGCTTTTATTTGTGAAATATACTTAAGACTTTGCCGGTGATTTGCGGTACTCCGATGGGGTCTTTCCGGTATGTTGTTTAAAGAACGTTGTGAAGTAAGCCGGGGTGCTAAAGCCGGTTGCATCAGCAATTTCTGACATTGGGTTATTCGTTTCACGCAACAGATGTTTGGCTCGTTTCAGCCGGATATCGGTCAGATAATCCATCACATTCATGTTGAGCAGCGCCTGTACTTTTCGGTACAATTGTACGCGCGAAAGCCCCATTTCGTGGCTCAGTTTTTCTACGCCGAAGGTTGAGTCTGCCAGGTTTTTTTCAATCAGTGCAGTTAGTTCATTCAGGAATTTTTTATCCTGCCGATTACCAGTGTCCGACTGCGACAGGAAATCCGATGCGTACCGGCGTTGCCATTTTTCACGGTTGGCCAATGTTGTGCGCAGGGTTTCGAGCAGGTAAGCCGTATTGAATGGTTTGGTCATGTAGGCATCGGCACCAACACGAACCCCTTCAATCCGCTCTTCTATCTGCCCTTTGGCCGTCAGCAAAATTACCGGGATGTGCGACGTGCGTAGGTCGGCTTTTACACGCTGGGTAAGTTGCAGGCCGTTCATAACATCTCCAGTGGGTGTAGAGTCGCTGGTCAGCATTATATCGGTGATAATCAGATCAGGAATGATTTCCAGTGTTCGCTCCCAGGCTTTCTGGCCGGAGGCTTCGGCAACAATAGCAAACTCACTCTGTAGGCGTGTGGTTAGAAATGCCCGTAGGTCGTCGTTGTCTTCCACTACCAGAATCGTGCCCATCTGTTTGCCCGGCAGCGCAGTGGGAAGATGTTCGGCTATGGTCTCGTCGAGTTCAACTACTGTATGGGGCCGGGTAGGGGAACCCCGTTTTTCTATCGGAGCCAGATGACTGTCGCCCAGAGGGAGCAAAATAGTAAATGTAGTTCCCTGGTCTTTTTCAGACTTTACACTGATTTCTCCCTGATGCAATTGAATAAACTCCATCGACAGGGCCAAGCCTAAACCCTTCGACAGGTTGAACGCTTTGGAGCCGCTATAAAACAAGTCGAAGGCATGAGCCTGTTCATCCGGGTCCATACCCGTGCCGTTGTCTTCGACCTGAATTCGTACTTGCTTGTCGAGGACACCGAGTCGCACATGAATTAGCCCGTATTTCGGCGTGTATTTGAATGCATTCGATAGCAAATTGACAATTACTTTATCCAGCTTTTCGGCATCAAACCAGACAGGTAGTACTGCTTTGGCAGGTAAAAACTGAAGATCGATGTCCTGCTTTTCGGCCCTCGGCCTGAAGTCCTGAACAATGTCCTGAATGAAAGCAACCAGATTCTGTTCGGCCGTATGAAGTCGTTGCTTACCAGCATCCGCTTTACGCAAATCCAGCATCTGATCGACCAGACGCAACAGTCGATAGGCATTCTTTTGTACTAACAACAGGTTATTTCTCAGGTCGTAGGGGCTGATTTTTTTTTGACTCAATAAATCTTCGGTTGGGGTTAAAATCAGGCTTAACGGGGTGTTGAATTCGTGGGAGATGTACGAATAAAAGCGCAATTTTTCTTCAGTCGCCAACCGTGCCTGTGCCGATACGGCTTCAATCTGGTCTTTCTGAACGAGTATTTCTTCGTTCCGATGTTCAAGAGTCCGATAAGCGGCCTGTTTTGTGTAAAATAGATATAACGCCCATGCTCCCAGCACAACCATAATGAGCAGGCCAGTCAGAGTCAGGTAAAGCGTATTTCGTTGGGATATATACGTTCGGGAAAGCTCGCCAATACGTTGACTTTGCCGCTCAATATCGGCCTGCTGCGTTAATAGTTTATCGCTTTGAGCCTTTAGGGCGTGGATATTTGAGGCATCTACCTGGATTGAATTCAGGATTTGTTCCCGCTCCACAGACTTGCCTTTCAGAATTCGGGTGGCTGTTTTGATGGACTCTTCACCCCCAGTTGGGTATAGGAAACTAGCTTGCAGAACCCCATTTTTAACGGCCTGCATACCCGCCGAGGGCCCCGGTAGGGCGTCGATGCCTACAAAAGCTACTTGATTCTGTATACTATTTTTTTTGAAAACGGTATAAGCGCCCAGGGCCATTACGTCGTTGTGTGCAAAAACCAGATCTGCATCTTTAAGGGAATTTAGTTCACTGGCCACAATACGCTGTACCGTATCACGCTCCCATTTTCCGTTTATTTGACTCGTAATCTGTATGTTAGGGTATTTTTTCAAGGCTTCCCGAAAACCTCGATCCCGTTCCTGCGCGGGCGATGAACTGGGTAGACCCCAAATCTCTACAACGCGCCCTTTGCCTTTCAGATAATTCCCGATAAATGCCCCTGCCAGTCGACCAATTGCCACATTGTTGCCCCCGATGTACGCATTGTATAATTTGGTGTCGATCTTTCGATCAAGCAAAATAACCGGAATTCCTTTTTTATAGACCGCTTCAATGATTTTGGTAAACGGCTCTTTCTCATTGGGCGAAATGATGAGCAAATCGATCCCTTTATCGACTAACGATTGAACCTGGCTAATTTGCCGGGTTGTACTGTTGCTGGCATCTTCATAAAGGAGTGTATAAGCAGGATGAAAAGCGAGCTCTCGCTTCATATCACTGAGCATGGCCCGGCGCCAGGCATCGGCACCCGTACACTGCGAGAAACCAATCCGATAAGACTTGCTTGGCCGATCAGGCGATTGGCATGACAGCGTCAGCAAGCATACACCAAGAATCCAAAAAGTGCTTACCGTCTTACCCATAGGAATACAAAAGCGAAAAGTAAGGCCGTATTAAACAAAAATCAATCAATTCCACGGTTGATTTAAAAAGACATAGTTGTACACTTCTGTACTCTTCAAACTGCACCGTCTTATCTTTGTGGCCTGAATCACAACCTGCATAGCTTGATAACTGTACTCTTAACTCCGCCTGATAGCCCCGTTCGGGCTACGATTCCCTTAGCCTCGTCGAAAAGCGAAAGCAACCGAGCCCTTATTATTGACGCTCTTACTGGCTTTCAGGGCAAGGTGCAGAACCTGGCATCTGCCCGCGATACCCAAACCATGATTCGCTTGCTGAAGGCTGAGGAGGAAGTAGCCGATGTGCTCGATGCGGGTACGACTATGCGTTTCCTGACGGCATATTTTGCGGCAACTGGCCAGCAAAAAGTGCTTACCGGAACCCCACGAATGTGCGAACGACCCATTGGTCTGCTAGTTGAGGCTCTCCGGGCACTTGGAGCGGATATTACGTACCTGAAAAATGATGGTTATCCCCCCCTTCGTATCAACGGGTTCACGCCGAGTGGTGCCAATCGAATCGCTATTCGGGGCGACGTGAGCAGTCAATATATTTCGGCCTTGCTAATGATTGCTCCTACTTTACCCGCCGGTTTGACCATTGAACTGACGGGGGCAGTTGGCTCTCGACCCTATATCGAAATGACTATTGAGCAGATGCGTCACTTTGGTGCCAGCATCGAAACCGACTGGACTGCCCAAACAGTAACGGTTGCTGCACAACCATACATCCCGACAACATTTACCGTAGAATCTGACTGGTCCGGCGCGAGTTATTGGTACAGTGTGTTAGCCCTGGCTGAAGAAGGCAGCGAGCTTGACGTGCTGGGACTAAAAGCCCAATCATTGCAGGGCGATAGTGCTATTGCAGCCATTATGCGGCCCCTTGGTGTTGAGAGTACATTTACGGAACAAGGCGTTAAGTTGACCAAAATTCCGGCCGAAGCGTCGCTAACCTGGGATTATACAGGTTGTCCCGATCTGGCCCAAACCGTGGCGGTGTGTGCAGCCCTGAAAGGTATTCCGCATACGCTAACAGGTATCGAAAGTCTGAAAATCAAAGAGACGGACCGCGTATTAGCTCTCCAGACTGAACTCAAAAAAATAGGTGCTGAACTAATAGAAGTAGAACCGAATACCCGCTATGAAGTTCGCTCTTTATCATTGCAACCCAATACTTCCGACGCGCCTTCCATTCACACGTACGACGATCACCGGATGGCAATGGCCTTCGCCCCAGTGGCTATGCGTCGCCCTGTTATTATCGAAGAACCGGGCGTGGTCGCCAAATCATACCCCTCGTTTTGGGATGATTTGGCTTTGGTGGCAGGGGTTACTACTGCGTAATTAACGTTTCCTATAAACAAAATAGGCCGGAATGTTGAAGAATTCCGGCCTATTTTGTTTATAGGAAACGTTAACTATTCGTTGCGTTTGATGGGCGAGCCGCCAACCTTAGCTGGTGCAGGTTTGGCTTCTTCGGCGGGTGTAGAACCAGTTGAAGCCATAAGATTTCCTTCTTTATCCAGTTCAACTACTTCGTATCCTAAGCGTTCCAGACCGGGTTTAATCAGTTGCTTATTACCCACAACCGCAATGATCATGCTGTTTACAGGTAATAGTTTTTTGGCTACGGCATCAATGTCGGCTTTGGTGATGTTTTTCAGGATTTTGGCCTGTTGATCTACGAAATCTTTTGGTAGGTTATACTCGATAATGCGGGCCAGAAAAAATGCTTTTTGCAGGGAGGTTTCATAGCGTAAGGCATCACTTTGGCCAAGCGAACTTTTCACGAAATCCAGCTCTTCCTGGGTGATACCCGTTTTGCCATAGTTGGTAATCTCCTTTACAAATTCAACCACCGAACTGTCCGTAGCCGCTGCTTTTACACCTGCCTGAGCGGTAAAAGGGCCGGGTGTACGCGTACTGGCAAAACCCGAACGAGCTCCGTACGTATAACCTTTGTCTTCGCGCAGGTTCATGTTGATACGGCTACTAAAAGCTCCACCCAGCATGTAGTTGGCCAGCGTTGCCCGGTAATAATCACCCGTTGCGTCGTAAGGCAGGTCGGTGAGGTAACCAATTCGGATCTCTGACTGGGCCGCCTGTTCTTTATCGACCAGGTAAATGCGCGTCTTATCGATTTTTCGGCTCGGCAAAGCTGTTGGAATCTGCACCGGTTTGGCTGCCCATTTGTTCAGGAAAGCCAGCTTAGACATAATCGTTTTCTGATCTACATCGCCCACGATAACCAGGTTAGTAACCGATGGTGAAAGGTTTTTCGCATAAAACGCTTTCACATCGTCTAGGGTAATACCTTCAACGGTTTTGGCCGTGCCACTGATAGGCACAGCCCGGATGTTATCAGCTCCATAAAGCAGTTTGTTATACGCCTTGTTCGCAATGACCACTGGCTGAGTGCTCTGGTTGCCAATCAACTCGATCTGCTGCTTCTTGAGCCTGTCAAAATCTTCGGTCGCAAACCGGGGCCTGAACATAGCCTCCTCCAGTAATGCCAGCGTCGAATCCAGGTTCTTCACCGGTGTCTCAACAGATAGGGTAATATTTTCGGTTGTAGCCTGCGTTCGGATCGTGCTGCCTAATTTCTCCATTTTCGTGTTGAACTGCTCGGTCGTATACTTCTGCGTGCCTTCGTCCATGAGGGCTGCGGTCAATTGCGCAATGCCCGCCTTAGACGGATCGTTGGCCGAGAGCAGGTGTCCACCCCGGATGGTGAAGAGCATGGTTACAGTCGGGATTTCGTTGTTGCGAGTACCGATTATGTTCAGCCCGTTGGCCAGTTTATCGGTCCAGAAGGGTGGCACTTTCAGGGTTGGATTAGCGCCCGGAGCAGGCTTTTTGGCCCGGTCAAAACTGTCTGTTGGCTTCTTGTAGGTCAGGCCTGCGTACCCATAATCAGGGTTTTGGTAGCCCGCCGTCGACACAGTATAATTGTCTGGTTTGGCAACCAGTTCGGCTTTGCCTTTAGGATACACCGTCAACACCACGGCATTTTTACCTTTGATGTAATGGGTATATACCCGCATCACATCAGCTTTTGTCACGTTCTTGTACCGCTTCAGTTCCTGTGGCAGGTAGTTCGGATCGCCTAGCATCGTTTGAAACTGTGCCAACTGCGATACTTTGCCCGAAACACTCGACAACCCTTCAATGAGTTGGGCTTCGCGGGTAGCAATAAACTGGGCAAGGTCATCGTCGGTAACGCCCCGCTTCTCAAATTCGGCCAGGGTCCGGCGTATAACGGTTTCGGTACTGTCGACACGCTTGCCCGGAAAGGGCAGTGCCAGAAGCGTAAACTGACCGGCCAGTTCAAAGGCCGGGTGGTTAGCACCAGCCTGAACGGCTAACTGATTCTTTACCAAGTTCTTGTATAACAGAGAATTTACGCCACCGCCCAGAATTTGGGCTAAAGCATCGAGGGAAGCCTCGTCGGGGTGGAAGTTCGGCACGGTCGGGAATACGATCTGGAGCATCGGAAACCGGACGTTATCTTCGTAGGATACATACCGGTCTTTGTCTAATGCCGGTGAGGGAACCTGCGTTTTGGTCACTTCGGGGCCACGCGGAATAGAACCAAAATACGTCTCGGCCAGGGCCAGAACCTGTTTGGCCGTTACATCGCCCCCAACCGTCAGTACTGCATTATTAGGTCCGTACCAGCGGAGGAAAAAGTTTTTCAGGTCGTTGACATTTACCCGATTCAGGTCTTCAATGTAGCCGATTGTTAACCACGCATAGGGGTGACCGTAGGGGAAGAGGTTTTTTGAAATTACCTCACCTGCCAACCCATAAGGGCGGTTGTCGTAATTTTGGCCGCGCTCGTTTTTAACGGTCGCCCGCTGAATCTCAAATTTCTTCTGAGTAACGGCATCCAGCAGAAAACCCATCCGGTCGGCTTCGAGCCATAGGGCACGCTCCAACTGGTTGCTGGGTAGCGTTTCGTAATAATTAGTACGGTCGCGATTGGTAGAGCCGTTGAGGGTTCCGCCCGATTCGGTTACGATCTTGAAATGCTCATCATCGGCCACATGGTCGGAGCCCTAGAACATCATGTGCTCAAAAAAGTGGGCAAACCCAGACTTCCCGATTTCCTCACGGGCCGAGCCAACGTGGTACGTCACGTCAACATGAACGATAGGGTCAGAATGGTCTTCGTGTACCACAACCGTTAAGCCGTTGGGTAACACGTATTTCTCAAAGGGAATTACCAGTTCGCTCCCGGTGCGGGTTACTTTCTGAACCAGTTTGGGTTGAGCGTACGCCATACTGACCGACAACAGGGTCAGTACAGATGTATAGGTTAGAGCCAAAGCAGCCCTGAAGTAAGTTTGTTGAATCATATCAAAAGGAAATTTAGTAGCTAAAATACGCGATTTTTTGATACGTGGTGAGTCTATTTAACCAACACCCCCACTGATTGGCGGCCGCCGGGAGTTTCCAGGGCCAGAACGTACCGGCCCGGTGGAGTACCTTGGAGTGGAATGGTTATGGCTTGTTCACCCACTTTTACAGGGATGGTATTATGTTGAATAAAGACTTGCCCAAGCGGATTGACCAGGCGCAGGCTGGCGAAACCTGGCTTGGGCGATGAAAATCGCACGGTTAAGTTGTCGAAAGCGGGGTTGGGAAAAACAGTCAGCGTATTTGTAATGGGCTCTTCGGTTGCCGTGACAACCATTGTTGTGGAGCCGACCGTTTTCAGTATCAGATTGTTAGGGTCAACAATAACGCCTGTTGGTTGCCCCTTGGCAGGCAGCGTAAATGTTTGGTCAGCCTGATCGTTGAATACCGTTACCAGCGTGTCGCCTGCTGCTGATTGAATCCTCATTTGCACGGGCATGGTAAACGAAGCGGGCGTTGTTGTTTTTATACTCTGTTGCAAACGTACTTGAATTCCTGGTTTAGTGGCGGAGGAATTGTCCTGCCAGCTTACCCGATAAGTAGGGAAGCTTTCGCCATAGACCCACTGCTTGAAAAAGTAGTCTAATTTTTGGCCGGATACCTCCTCCACGATTTTCTGAAAATCTTCCGTTACAGCTGTTCCATAAGCAAGAGCAGGAGCAGCTACGTACGCTTTCATTGCGCGGGAAAAGGCATCGTCCCCCAATATACCCCGCAACATGTGCAGCACTGAAGCCCCTTTAGAGTAGGTCCGATTGCTATTAAAGATATTATCTACGTTGCTAATATCCTGTACGTATAATGTGCCAGCGGCATTTCGGGCTCGGGTCATAAAGGTATTCATCGTAGTTGTATAGCCTGCTGGTCCCGATGTTGCTCCTGCATACAAGGCCTCGCCGTAAGAGGCAAACCCTTCGTTGAGCCAGATATTTTGCCAGTCGCGGCAAGTGATTTTATTCCCAAACCACTGGTGTGCAAGCTCGTGGGCAATAAGACTGGGAGTCCAGGCCCCCATCGACGAAATGGTTTGGTGCTCCATACCACCACCCCAACCAAACTGCGCATGGCCATACTTTTCCCGGAAAAAGGGGTATGGCCCAAACAGATCGGAAAAAATCTTGAGCATGTTGGGCGTTAGATCGAGGTTTGTGCGTATGCTCGGCAGTATTTCGGGGTAGATGTAATGATTCACGGGCATGGTTTGACCGCCATAGGTAAACGGCGTATCATATTGCTCGTAGTTGGTCATAGCCAGCGAAATCAGGTACTGCGCAATGGGGTAACTGTTGCGCCAGCGGTAGGTGCGGGTTCCATCAGAATTGTCGGTGGTACCAATTAACCGGCCATTCGACACCGACACAAACTGCTTGTCGGCGGTGATATTGACAGCCGAAGAGTCTGCTTTGTCGGCGGGTGTGTCTTTGCTTGGAAACCAATCGCTAGCTCCGTAGGGTTCGCTCAAACTCCAGATTACGGGGGCGTTGGTAGGGCCGTGAGTGGCAAACGAAAAGCTACCAAACCCGTTTAGGCTAGCCGGGTTGCCCTGGTAAAATACGGTCACGGTTAAGGCCTGCCCTAGCGAAAGTGGCTGGGGTGATGTGATTTGTACCCGGCTGGTTTCACGCGTAAATGCCAGTGATTGGCCTGTCCCTCCGCGCCCAATCTTTACCGAATCAATTTTTAATTGGGGTTGAGCATCCAGAAAAAACCGGTTGAGATTGGCCGAGTTAGCTTTAAGCGTAATTGTAGCGGCTCCGTTCAGATAAGCGGGCGAATGGGTTAGCCGAAGATCAAGACCGTAATACGTAACGTCGATGGTGGCATCGCCAGGGTATGCCAGGCCCGACTGATAACTGGCAACCGATGCTTCTCTCGCTCGCGCATTATTGAACAAGTTGCCAAAATACCGAACCTTAGTAGTCTGACATGCGTCGATGCCATCGGCTACCTGAGCAATGGCAATGTGACTACTGAAAAGAAGAAAAATAAAAAGCGTAAATAGGTGTTTCATCCCCTTATAACGTGTAGAAGGGTAGCATTAGCTTGCGAAAATGACACTCCTGTAAATTTCTGTTAATGGTAACTCAACATCGCCAACGGGTACGGTTTCGTCAGGTTGAAAATAGTCTGTATTAAGCCACTGATTGGGGTGTGCTGTTCGAGTGTAAGAGGAAATAAGCATAATGTCCTGCTCGATCAATAAAATCTGTTGCAAGGCCGGGATTCGTTTGTAACAGTGTAGCTTATGGTTAAACTCCTCGCCCCGGTTCGATTCAGACATTACCTCAACCAGTAGCCAAGGGTTTAGGGTTGCAGCCATCGCTTTCTTGCGGGGATAAAGTTCGGTCGGCCCTTTAATGACTAACACATCCGGCGCAAAACCCAGCTCACAATCGCTAACGTAAACCGGGCGATTACTGCCAAACACCCGGAAGGTCGGATCGTGTAGGAGAGCATTACCTAAAAGGCGTATGACAGAGGCCGTAATTAACTCGTGGTTTTCGGTATTCACGTTTGGGCGGGCGATCAAATGGTGGTTATCGAATTCAAGGTAAACGTCGTCGGCCTGCTGGTCGAGAAGCTCAAAATAATCCTCGGCAGTAGCGGGTAACCGGACGCTACTTTCAGTTTCGAGTTGTTTCCGCAAATCGTCGATCGTAATGGCTGGGGCTACTAGCATAGCGTTGATTGATTTTTAAGAAATTTACGAAAAAGGGGGATGATATATCAATTCATCCTACTGATCCCCTGGTCCGAGCGTTTTTGGATTAGCATCCAGGTCGTCGTAGCGATTTTTCAGCGCTTCGATCTTGAACTGCTCATCGGGGGCTAATTGTAATTCCCAACCCATGGCTCCGGCCAATTGATAAATCATGTACTGAATCTGATTATTAGCAATGCGGGGTAAGTCGCTCTGCATGGCGCGGGTTTGCATGGCCTGTTTGGCGTCGTCCAGAATCTTGGTGTAATCCTCGCTATTAAATTGATTCAGAAAGCCCGACTGAATGTCGTAGAACTTATAATCGGTATCAATCGACAACACTTCCGGGTCTGGAAACGCATCGATAACCAGGGTTTTCTGATCTGGGTCGGGCTGGCGGAAACGCACTTTCTGGAAATCAAACCCTACTAAAACCTTCGATTTGACAATAATCATGGCTTTTTTAGGATCGGGCAGTACATACAGATAGGTCTTCTGATCCTGGTAGTTATAGAGTTCCGAAAAATACCCTTCGGCCATGACCACCTTGAATACCTTCTCGATTTTCTCCAAAAGCACAATGGACTCGCGCCGAACGTCGGGTGAGTCGTTTTTGGCGCGCATCGAGTTAGCAATGGCGTACCCGGCACCGCTGCCGACGAGTAGAAGAAGTAATGTATTAAAGA